>ERZ1034365.238-NODE-238-length-31272-cov-4.505434_pt1 | contig 31272 bp, 29 predicted proteins | sample MGYA00520615_ERZ1034365 | MGnify/ENA primary metagenome ERZ1034365 (study PRJEB33736, sample SAMEA104284505) | Azolla filiculoides | biome: Urban; feature: Water surface; material: Ditch water | place: Netherlands | collected 2015-10-28 | depth 0-0.1 m ...
AACGAGCCCAAATAGATCACATTCTCTGAATCTTCAGCACGCATCGCATTTGGCGATGGCTTATCAAAGCCCAACAAGCCATATGGATTATCTTCAACAACAAAGATTCCAGCTTCGCGACAGATATTTAAAATCTCTGTACGGCGAGATGCTGGCAATAAAACACCGCTTGGGTTTTGGTAATTAGGAATTGTGTATAAAAATTTAATTTTGCGGCCAGCAGCACGCACAGTTTTAATCGCTTCTTGTAATGCAGAAGGAACTAAACCATTTTCATCTGTTTCAACGTGAACTACAGATGCTTCATATTGATGGAATGTTCCAAGTGCACCAACATAGGAAGGCGCTTCTGCAAGTACAACATCATTAGGATCTAAAAAGATGCGTGAAATAAGGTCTAAAGCTTGTTGTGAACCAGTTGTAACCAAAACATCATCAGGGTTAGCGCGAATACCTTCAAGGGCCATAACTTCACAAATTTGTTCGCGCAACTTTGGGTGGCCTTGACCATTTCCGTATTGCAACGCTTCCTGTCCATTGTCACGAACTAAGTTATTTACAACATCAGCCATCATTCCCATTGGAAGTGCTGAAAGATTTGGCATACCGCCTGCAAGTGAAACAATTTCAGGCCGAGAGGCAACAGCAAAGAGAGAACGAATCTCACTTGGCTTCATGTGGGCCGCTCGAGATGCAAATCTTTGTTCAAGATTTTGTGGAGCACCTGTTGAGTAGCGTTGCGTTATATCGGACATGGCGTAAGTCTCCCATACCGAAGCCATGAGATGAGCGTTATTTAGCGGCGAATGCCAGCTTTACGAAGATCTGAAATACGCAAGGTTCCGGTTTTTGCATCATCCTCGGCGGATAAGTACAACCGTTGAATAGCAATTACCAAGGCTTCAGCAATTACATCGCGAAAATCAGGACGGGAAAGTCGAGCTACATCACCAGGGTTACTGAGATACCCCAAATCGATACGCACAGTTGGAGCGGTAGTTAAGCGCAGTAAATCCCATGTTTTTGCATGAATTCTGCAGTTGGCCAAATCGGTGCGGGCACAAATTTCTCGTTGCACCAATGATGCAAATCTTTCACCAACAATGGAATGAACTCCATGTGCATCACTGCCATAAAAATATGTTGCAGCGCCATGCGCTTTCTCGTTGACATATGAATCAACATTTAAAGAGATCATTAAATCTGCGTTGCTCTTATTACTAAATTCAATTCGATCATGTTCTGAAGGATTGTTGTGTGTACCGCGAGTTAAAAACACAGATGCACCAAGTGCTAGCAAGCGACCTTCGGTACGAACCGCAACATCGTAAACAAGTTCATTATCGCCATCAGGATTTAAAACAATTACCTTATTTGCAAGTGCAGGTCCGCGACTTTGTTGTGTTGCATTTTGGCGAAGAGTAGAAGGCGCTCCCCCAGAAACAATCTTTGTTAAGCGGATCAATCCAATGATTGTTGCTGGTCCACATTTTCCATCAACTGTTTCACCAACAGATTTTTGAAACTCTTTAACCGCGCCTTCTGTGCGTGGTCCATAAATTCCATCTACGCGACCACAATCAAAACCCATTTCAGTTAAACGAGATTGCAATGCAGCGACATCATCACCGCGCATTAAAGGAGATTGCTGTAAATATAAAGAACGATCACCGAGCTTCCAACGCGCCTCTTCTAATGCGCGAGCGGTGACCGCATCAACAAAACCCGTGACATCTAGGCCACGGGCTTGTTGAAATGAGCGGATCTCCGACTCAGTTAAATCTGACATGAAGTTACGCTAGGAAACTTTCAAGTTCCTTTAGTAGCGCAGGCTTTGGCTTTGCACCAACGATTGTCTTTACAACCTCACCGTTGACATACACATTCATTGTTGGAATTGATGTAATTCCATACTTGATTGCAATCGCTGACTCTTCATCTGTGTTCAGCTTTACGATCTTGATCTTTGAGCCGTACTCATCTGAAATATCCTCAAGGATTGGGCCAACCGCACGGCATGGACCACACCATTCAGCCCAAAAATCAACCAAAACAGGGGTGCTGCTCTTGAGAACCTCTGCATCAAATGTTGCTGTCGTTACCTTGCTTGTTGCCATCATGTACTCCTTGTTGTTGTGATTGTTAAAGATTACTAGTGAGCTAAAAACTTTTCTGCATCAAGAGCTGCTGCACACCCTGAACCCGCAGCTGTGATCGCCTGACGATAGGTGTGATCCACCAAATCGCCACAGGCAAAGACACCCTTTTGGCTTGTGCGGGTTGATCGACCTTCGCAGATCACATATCCCTCATCATCCAATGAAATCTGTCCAACAATTAATTCGCTACGAGGAATATGTCCGATCGCAACAAACAAACCTGTAAATGCGCGCTCTGACTCTGTTCCATCAACAGTGTTGCGAAGTTTTAACGCCTCAACCTTGTCAGCACCTAGAACATCAATTACTTCTGTGTTCCATAAGAATTCAATCTTTGGATTTGCTTTCGCGCGATCAGCCATGATCTTTGATGCACGTAGTTCATCACGACGGTGAATCAACACAACCTTTTCTGCAAAGCGAGTTAGGAATGTTGCCTCTTCTACTGCGCTATCTCCACCACCGACAACTGCAATTGTTTGTCCGCGGAAAAAGAAACCATCGCATGTTGCACACCATGAAACACCGTGGCCAGATAAACGCTTTTCATTCTCTAAACCGATCTCACGGTATGCACTACCGGTAGCAAGAATGACAGCCTTTGCTTTAACTGTATTTCCCGAACCATCCTTCAAAACTTTAATATCACCAGATAGATCCATCTCAACAATGTCATCTGTAATTAATTCAGCACCAAAACGCTTTGCTTGCTTGCGCATGTTGTCCATTAAATCTGGACCCATCACACCATCGGTGAAACCAGGAAAGTTTTCAACCTCGGTTGTATTCATCAACGCACCACCGGCTGTAACAGAGCCTTCGTAGATGATTGGATCTAACTGTGCACGCGCGGCATAAATTGCAGCGGTGTATCCAGCTGGACCCGATCCAACGATTACAAGATTTCTAACATCACTCATGGTGCCCCCTAGACCCCGAAATCTATTCGTTTTCCGACGTTTTTGCTGAACGTCGGGTGATTGATGAACCAAGGTGGCGAACCATCGAGATCTCCTCGACGCCCACCGCCTTCGCTGTTAGTAAGTAGCCAAAAAATGCGATGACCATCACAAGCAACAACTCACCTGCGCGGCCAGCACGTGTCATATCTGGCGCAACCCACGAGATGTACTTTGTTAATGCATACAAAGGCAACATTGCTAGAAGTGAAGCGCTCAGCAATCGCATGTGTTGTGCCAAGAATTCAGAGATAGCTAACTTTCCAACATGCTTCTTTAATAATCCCAAGGTTACAAATAAACCAACAAGATAACTGACAGAGAATGCAACACCTAAACCAACTGTTACCCACTGATTCTTCAAGAAGTATAAGAAGAAGTAGGACATAGCAACAGCGATGATGTTAATAACAAAGATTGAAACAACTTGAGTCTTTGTATCTTCAAAGGCATTAAAGCCACGGATTAAAATCAAGTTGATTGAGAACGCCACTAAACCAAAGCTCAGTGCAGATAAAACATAACCGATGTAACGTGAATCCTCAGTTGGAATTCCAATAAAGATGCTTTGTGTAATCAGTGGACCAAACAATAAAAATGCAACAGCGCTAGGAACTGTAATAACTCCAACTAAACGGATCGCACGAACTAACTGCGCTTTAACTTCATCACGTTTTCCATCAAGTGCAAGCTTTGAGATATGAGGCAAGATTGCGGTGATAATCGAAATTGTCACAATTGAGTACGGTAATAACATTACAAAGTAAGCGTATGTATATGGTGTGTAACCAACACCAGTTTTAATTCCCTCTTGCGCACTTCGAACTGCGGCAGAGGTCGCAACATTGACAGTTACTAAGTAGCCAAGTTGTGAAATCAACACATAGACCAAGGTCCAACCAGCTAAATTAAATGACTTACCTAAACCGCGCAGACCTAACTTTGGCTTAATCGTGATTCCAAGCCGCTTAACAACTGGTATTAAAACCAGGGCCTGAACAACAACGCTAAAGGTGGTTCCCCAACCCAAAATCTGAACCTGAGCCGAGGTAATCGAAGAGATATCTACATTGGGCGAAAAGGCTAAAAAGCCGCCAAACAAGGCGATTCCAACGAGGTTATTGGCGATCGGCGCCCACATGAGCGGCCCAAATGATCCGCGAGCATTGGCTACCTGACCCAACATTGTAAATAAACCTAAGAAGAAGATCTGTGGCAAGCAGTAACGAGTAAATGCAATTGCAATCTCTTGTTCAGTTTCAAAACCAGTTGTGAAAAACTCTGGCGCATACAGTCGAACCAATGCAGGCGCAAAGACCATTCCAAGAGTTACTAACACCAATAAAATTAAAGAGATTGTTGTAATTAACCGTGATGCAAAATCATCTCCACCATCATCATGTTCAAAGGAACGAACAAGTTGTGGAATAAAGATTGCAGTGAGTGCTCCACCAACAAGTAAGTTGTACAAAATATTTGGCATTGTGTTTGCAACGTTGTAAGTATCTGCAAGCAATGTTGTACCAAGGACGGCAACAATTAAAATTCCACGGATAAATCCTGTGATGCGAGAGATTATTGTTCCAAGCGCCATGATTCCTGAGGCGCGGAAGAGATCATGTGATTTCACTTAGACCTCTTTCTAACTCGACGAACGCTTTGAGCAACCGCTGCCAATAGAAGAAGTATGGCCGCTCCAGTTGTAAACCAGGTGACTTTTGAGTCAATAACAGTTGAATTCAAATTGAGTGTTGCTTCAGGGACCACATCATTGCCATTGTTATCGGTTATGTATGCGGTAACCGTGGTTTGTCCCGGCGCAATCACCTCTACCTGCATCTCAAGCTGCTTCTTTGATCGTGCAGGGATAGTGACATCCTCGAAGCTGTCAACGATTACACGTGAGTTAATCGGAAGCATCGCAACATCAACAGTTATATCTGAATCAAACTCATTAATAACTGTGACAGGTAACTTCACCTTTGAGGTAGTGATTTGATACTTACCGCTATTGATACGAAGTTTATGAACCATAGATTCCACCGCTGCGCGTGCGCTATACGAGTAAAACTCACGGGAATCCTTATCTAATTGCGGAGACAGCAACTTTGAAAGTTGAGCTCGCATCGCAACTAATTGTGGATCGGTAACTACCTTTGAAAGCCGGGTTAACGCCTTGCGATTATCGCTATATCCCTTGCGTAATTCATTGCTTAAACGGGATTTTCCTGTGCTCCAACCACCACTGGGTTCGCTTCTTACTGAACGACCGAGCGCTGCTTCGAGTTGAGATTTTCCATACGCAAAATAATTTTTGAGCTCACTTGGTGCAAGTCTTTTTGCAAGCGCCACATCAGGGTTTCCGTATGCAAGTGCAACAACTTGTTGCCCGTAGGTGATTTGTCGAAGTTGTTTCAACCACGAAGCTGCGATTTCGTTGCCAATAGTTTTTGCTTCGCTAGCTAATCTGTAATCACCGGTCATAGTGATTACCTCATCAACGAGCGCTGCATCAATCACCCAGGTTGTATTAGCAACCTTGTTTGTAAAAACTAAGGAACCTAAGCGACCAGATGGTGTTAACTCTTGCGCTAAATCATCATTGCGAAACTCGCCACTAAAAGTTTGATGCGCGTATGAAGTTATTCGTACAACACGATCTGCTGCAGTTGCCGGTGATAACGGAAGCACAACTAGAAGTGTTACAAGAAAAGCAATAAATCTTTTCATGAATCAAGCCCAGCGGTATTTGCGATCAACTTCTTTTCATCAGGGTAGGCAAGTCGATTTACAATTTCATTAAGTGGAAACCAAGAAACCTCATCAACTTCGCTTTCTTGCGCAAGCAATGTTCCACCAACTTCGGTGAATAAGAAGTGATGAACAGTTTTGTGGATTCGCTTGCCACCTGCCATAAACCAAAAATCAATCACACCTAAAGATTTTGTAATAGAAGAGGTAATACCGGTTTCCTCTGCAACCTCACGAATCGCAGCTTGCTCAGGAGTCTCGCCCTCTTCAATATGTCCTTTAGGCAAAGACCACAACACACGCTTACCTGTTGCATCCTTATGGTCGTAACGACCAATTAATAAGCCCATCGTTCCAGTTGTATCAATTACTAAACCGCCAGCACTTACCTCATCCACGCGTTTGGCATAGGGGCGCTTGGTGTGTGGGCTCTTCTGTGCAGCCGCTTGAGTCTGTGGTTGAGGACCGCGGGGTTTGCCGGAACGCTTACGCTTCCGCTTTTTCTTCGTACCTTCGCTGCCCGCACCAGGTGCAGGGATCATGAAGCAAGGGTAGTGCTTTAACCTTACTTATTGTGAGTAATGCATTAGGCGCCGCAGGAGAGTTAGCGATCCGTTCATTAATTGAACGCGCTCCGTTAGCAAGCTCCCTAGCCCAGGCTTTTAAAGCCAAGGGCTTTACCTTGGCATTGGTCGGCGGTCCTGTGCGCGATGCAATTTTAGGTCGACTTGGAAATGATTTAGATTTCACAACTAATGCACATCCGCTTGAAACAAAAAAGATATTGCAGGTGTGGGCGGAAAATGTGTGGGATACCGGAATTGAATTTGGAACTGTTGCTGGAAAACGTGGCGATACAACTGTTGAAGTAACAACTTATCGCACCGAAAGTTACGATCCAGATTCACGTAAACCAGAAGTGGAATACGGAACATCTATTCACGGAGATTTATCCCGTCGTGATTTCACCGTTAACTCGATGGCGCTAGAACTAACTGGAGATAAACCAGAGTTCATCGATCCATTTAATGGATTACAAGATTTAGCTGCAAAGGTTTTACGAACACCAGGACGTCCTGGAGATTCATTTACCGATGATCCATTGCGAATGATGCGCGCTGCACGTTTTGCAAGTCAATTAGGTTTTGATATTGCACCAGAAGTAATTACATCGATGAAGGATTTAGCACATCGCATCAGCATTATTTCGGCAGAGCGCGTTCGCGATGAATTTACAAAGATGTTGATGTCCAGCAATCCGCGTACCGGAATTACAATTTTAGTTGACACAGGTCTTGCAGATTTAGTCTTGCCTGAAATTCCTAAGCTGCGTCTTGAAGTTGATGAGCACCATCACCATAAAGATGTTTACGAACACTCGATTACTGTTTTGGAACAAGCGATCGCACATGAAGATCGCCTAGGTGGGCCAAGCCTTGTAATACGTCTTGCAGCGTTATTGCATGACATCGGCAAACCAAAGACCCGTGCCTTTATTGAAGGTGGCGGAGTTTCATTCCATCACCATGAAGTAGTTGGTGCGCGTCTGGCAAAGAAGCGTTTACAAGCGCTGCGCTTTGATAATGAGACCATCGATGCCGTTGAACTGTTAACAACATTGCACCTTCGCTTTCACGGTTATGGCGAAGGCGAATGGACCGATTCTGCTGTACGCCGTTATGTGCGTGATGCAGGCGAATACATCATTCATTTACATGTTCTTACACGTGCAGATTGCACCACCCGAAATAAGGCTAAGGCAGCACGCCTATCTGCAACCTACGATTCTTTAGAGGCACGCATCGCAGTATTGATGGAACAGGAAGAGTTATCAAAGATTCGACCTGATCTAGATGGACAACAAGTGATGGAGATTCTTAATTTGAAACCTTCGCGCGAAGTAGGACAAGCGATGGATTTCTTAATGGAGTTACGTCTTGATCAAGGGGTTATTGGAGAAGAAGCGGCAAAGGATGCGCTTTTGAAATGGTGGGCTAGTAAGTAGCTTTGAACTTTGTTGAACGCAGCACAACAACTGCAACAGCTAAGTAAGCACCTGAAACTACAAGTGGAACACTTGCGGTTAACCCTGATGTTGGTAGCAACAAGGCAGCAATCAACCCTCCGCTAACAATTGCGCCATTAACAATCACATCGTAAACGGCAAATACACGACCACGGTAGTAATCATCAATCTTTGATTGAACAAGGGCATCATTTGTCACCTTTATGTTCTGCCCAAAGAAGGATGCCAGAAATGCTGTCACTGAAAGTGCAATCTCACTTTGTCCAACAGCCAAAATAATTGGCGCAGCTGCACTTGCAAACATTGCAAACTTAATCCAGCGATGACGCCCGAAACGTGCAACCCCGTATGGCGCTAAGAAAGCTCCAAGAAAAACACCAATACCAGCAACACTTAAAGCTATTCCAAAACCTTGTAAACCATCTTCGGGTTTAGATGGATCATTAAAGGTATTTCGCTCTAGTAATAAGGCGGTCAAAGTTAATGCTGTTAAACCGCCGCGATGTACAGCGGTTGCAACGATGCCCCGGCCCGCATCAACATGGCGACGCAAGAAGGCAAGCCCTTCGCGCATATCTGTAAATCCTTGTGCGAAAGAGGCGGCAGCTTTTTCATGTTTTTGTGGACCGATTTCGTACTTGCTTAATCGGCTAGTAAATAAGGCAGCGGCAAAGTAACCGCCAGCAGCAAGCAATATAAGTAGTGCATCAGCGTGATCTGCAAGGGCAGCACCATCTACTAAGGCACGAACACCAACGCCGATTCCGCCACCTAAAACAACAAGAACTGATCCACCAGTTACCGCAATTGCATTTGCGGTAATCAAAGATTTTGCATCGATTAATAAAGGTAAGCCTGCAGACAAGGCAGCAAGAATTAAACGATTAATTCCAAATGCAATCAAAACAACAATTGTTAACTCAACCCCTGTTGTTCCACTAAATACCAGCAACGCAACTAAAAATAAATTAATACTGCGAGCAAGGTTTGCGTAAAACAGTGCACGTTGACGTGAAACACGATCCAGAATTGTTCCAACAAATGGTCCAACAATTGAATACGGCAGCAAGACAACTGCAAAACCAATTGCAGCACTTAACGCATTTGCTTGGCGTTCAGGTGAAAATAAAACAAAAGAGGCAAGGGCGCTTTGAAAAACGCCATCGGTCATCTGCCCTGTCCATCGCACAGCAAGCAGGCGAGATAGTCGGGGGTGGCGTATCAACCCAACGAAACTCATAAGAAAGAGCGTAGACCTGAAATTAGGATTATTCTTCTCCTTAATGAAATCGCAACGATCATTCATCGACTATTCACTCGATAAGCGCGCAACCCTGATGGCGCTCTTTCGTGGAGTCGTTGATGCCTGCGATGCCGATCCATATCTAATGCGCGCAGCCAAGTGGCACGGAGACAAAGTTGCACGTAACTGCCCGGTCTGTAAAAAGGAAGAGCTGGTTGAACTTCGCTACACCTTTGGCGAACAACTAGGTCAGTACTCAGGTCGTATTAAGACTCCACGAGAGTTAATTGAAATGGAGCGAGAGTTCGGAGAGTTCACCGTCTACATCGTTGAAGTCTGCAAGAACTGTTCATGGAATCACCTGTGCGCCTCATACATATTGGGAGATGGCGTTGAACGAAAAGCCCCGCGCAAGGTACGTACCTTGGAGGATGAGGATTACGCCAAGGGTTAGCATTGCCACATGGCGCGTAAATTACTGATTAGAGCAGCTGTCTTTCTAGGTGGCTTTGGATTTGTTGCAGGCTCTGTTTTGTTCGCCTTGGCTTATTTCACCGTTGATATTCCAGATCCCAACGCCTATGTAAATAGCCAATCAACAATCATTCAGTACTCAAACGGCGAAGAGATAGGTCGCGTCGGAACACAAAACCGCCAGATCGTTCCGCTCGCAAAGATTCCACTCAATGTACGTCACGCAGTACTTGCTGCAGAGGATCAAAACTTTTACTCAAACAAAGCCTTTTCAATTAAAGGAATTGCGCAAGCGGTAATCGACAACATTATTAAGTTAGGTAAAGGCCGCGGTGGTTCAACAATCACTCAGCAGTATGCAAAGACAGCCTTCTTAACTTCAGAACGTTCGATTCAACGCAAGATCAAAGAGTTAGTAATCTCTATTAAGTTAGAGAACCAACTTTCTAAAGATCAGATCTTTGAAAACTACTTAAATACTATTTACTTTGGTCGCGGCTCTTACGGTGTGATGACAGCATCACAGCAGTACTTCAACCGCAACGTTGATCAACTGACGAATTCTCAAGCAGCGGTTATCGCATCGATCTTGCGTTCACCTGGTTTGTACGATCCTGTTTATCAAAAGGGAAATGCAGAACGCCTTGCAAACCGTTTTGAGTATGTAAAGAACAATATGATCGAAGCGGGTTGGTTGACTGAAAAAGAAGCGGCAAAGATGAAGGTTCCATCTGTTGCACCGCGTTCGACATCAGGTCAGCTCAGTGGTCCAAAGGGACACATCATTGAAGCTGTACAAAAAGAGTTAGCAAAGCTTGGATTCACACAAGATCAACTTCTTGTTGGTGGACTTGTAATTAAGACAACCCTTGATCAAAAGGCACAACAATCTGCGGTCGATGCGGTTAATAAGTTCTATCCAGCAAAGGCACCAGCTGATCTTCGAATCGGATTGGTTGCTATTCGCCCTGGAACAGGCGAAATACTTGCACTTTACGGCGGTCGCGATTACCTAGAGCGCCAATTAAATGATGCAACGCAATCAATTGCACAAGCTGGTTCAACATTTAAACCATTCGCACTTGTTGCAGGTCTTGAACAGGGGATCCCACTGACATCAATGTGGAACGGTGATTCACCACAAACATTTGATGATGCCGGAAAGCCATACCAAGTATTTAACTATGGCAATGAAGGTTGGGGCCAAATCGATTTAATGTTTGCAACGAAGCACTCTGTAAACACAATCTTCGTTCCACTTGGAATCAAGGTTGGACCAGACAAGGTTGTAGATGTTGCGCGACGCGCAGGAATTCCTGAAAGCGTTGCGATGATGCCAACACCTTCAGTTGTACTTGGAACTTCAAGCCCGCATGTCATCGATGTTGCAAACGCATATGCAACCTTTGCTGCACAAGGTATTAAGTCAAAGCCATACCTTGTTACACAGGTTCTAGGTAGCAACAAGGGTGTGCTGTATGAAGCAACCCCTGAAACACAGGAAGTATTTAATAAAGATGTAATGGCTGATTTAACCTTTGCATTAAAGGGAACAATCACTGGTGGAACCGGTGCAGCAGCACTTGCACTCGGTCGACCAGCTGCCGGTAAAACCGGAACATCTCAATCAAACGCTTCTGCTTGGTTTAGTGCATACACACCACAGATTGCAGCCTCTGTTGCCTTCTTCCGTGACAATGCAACTCAATCTCTCAACGGTATTGGTGGAATGACCTCTGTAACCGGTGGATCCTTCCCTGCACGAATCTGGACTCAGTTTATGAAGGGTGCACTTAAGGGAGAGCCTGTAATGGAGTTCCCAGCACCTGCAAATATCGGTGGGCTAGATCCAGTTGTTATGACATCTGGTGGAAAGCAGAAACCGAAACCTTGATGAAAACAAGAGCGCTTATTGCACTTGCACTCTTTGCATCACTGATCTCCTTTGCCAAGTTCAACCACTGCGAAAACAGCGGCTGGGCAACGCCAGATCAATATATTCACGCCTGTTATAGCGATCTGCCAGCGCTTTTTGGAACTCGCGGTTTAGATACCAACACCTGGCCATATGCAAGCAATGACAACAGCGTTGAGTATCCAGTTGTAACTGGAATGGTTATGTATGCAACAAGTTTTGTAGCTAACTCCCCTGTTTCATACTTTAATCTCAATATTTTCTTTCTAGTTTTATTGTTTCTAGCAACAGTTCTTGTTGTTCGAAGGATTCGTCCTGAGTTTGCATACTTAGTTCCAGTCGCACCAGCGATGATCGCATCCTTGTATATCAATTGGGATTTATGGGCGATTGCAACCATGATGCTTGCGATCTATTGGTTTGATCGAAAGCAATATACAAACAGCGCATTACTGATGGCGCTTTCAATTTCGACAAAGTTTTTACCAATCTTCTTATTAATTCCAATCGCATTTATTCTGTGGCGCGACAACAAGGTTAAAGAAGCAATCAAATATCTGGCGATCGTTGCCGCAACATGGATTGCGATCAACGCACCATTTGCACTGACAACACCAACTGGTTGGTGGCGCTTCTACAAACTAAATCTTGAACGCGGTGCTGACTGGGGATCACTGTGGTTAGCGTTGCAACAACTTGGCGTTAACTTCACAAATCTAAATTACCTATCGATTCTGCTTTTACTTATCGCGCTCACATCAATTGCAATCTTGTTATTTGAATTGAAGTACACACCAACTCTTGCATCAGTTTCATTCTTTGTCCTTGCATCTGTCATGCTGGCGAGCAAGGTGTATTCACCGCAATATGTTTTGTGGTTAACGCCGCTTGCGGCAATCGCGCTGACAAATAAAAAAGATCTGCACGCATTTTGGGTATGGCAAGCAACTGAAATCATTTATCACGTAGCGATCTGGCAACACATCGCATTGGTTACCGATGCCAAGTTCGGCCTCGCCTCGACCCCATTTGCCATCCTGACCCTGGTCCGAATCGGGGGCACGATCTATCTGATGGCGGTCCTGGCCCGCAGGGCGCTGCAGGCTCGAAATACGCATAGCAAGCTGCTGGATTTACTGTTTGAGGGCACTAAGGCTTACCCTTAGCCCTCCGAAAGACCTAGTTTTTCGGAGAATTTAACCCTCCTGTCACGGAAATACCGTGGCCGTCTTAGTCCAGAGGAGGTCGGGTTAACACATGCGTCATTATGAACTTATGGTCATTCTTGATCCAGAACTAGAAGAACGCACAGTCACACCAAGCCTAGAAACATACTTGAAGATCATTAAAGACTCAGGTGGAACAGTCAACAAGCTCGACTTGTGGGGCCGTCGCCGTATGTCTTTTGAAATTCAGAAAAAAGGCGATGGTATCTACGCAGTTATCGATATGAACTGTGAACCAGCAGCGATTAAGGAATTAGATCGCCAGCTTAATTTGAACGAATCAGTGTTACGCACAAAGGCGATGCGTCTAGACGCATAATCTTTTTGCATGCACGAAAATGCAAGGACTCCACGAGTAGAGATGAGGAAATAAAATGGCAGCAGGCGATACAACAATCACGATGATCGGCAACTTAGTTGACGATCCAGAGCTACGTTTCACACCATCAGGTGCGGCCGTTGCAAAGTTTCGTGTTGCATCAACACCACGCTATTTAGATAAGCAAACTAATGAATGGAAAGATGGCGAGAGCCTTTTCCTTCAGTGTCAGATTTGGCGTCAAGCAGCTGAGAATGTTGCAGAGTCACTGACAAAGGGAATGCGAGTCATCCTTTCGGGTCGTCTTAAGCAGCGTTCATATGAAACTAAAGAGGGCGAAAAGCGCACCGTCTTTGAGGTAGAAGTAGATGAAGTTGGTCCATCACTACGCAATGCAACAGCGAAGGTCACAAAGGCCCAGCGTGCAGGCGGAACTGGCGGATACTCTGCACCAGCTGCAGCGGATTCATTTAACGAAGACCCATGGGCAGCAGCATCATCCTCTGCGCCAGCAGGTGGTGGATGGGGAACATCCACAACTGACGAGCCACCGTTCTAAAACCAATTAATCAACCGTCCATCCATTCCTAGTTCGTAAGGACTAGGGCCCGAAAAGGAGCACCATAATGGGAGCAAGAAATAACAAGGCTCTACGCGAGCCTAAGAATAAGAATGCAAAAGCTGCAGCCTTAAACAAGAAGTTTAAGAAGAAGCCTTGCAGCTTCTGCCAGCAGAAGGTCACATTTATCGATTACAAAGATATTGCGACACTTCGTAAGTACATTTCAGATCGCGGCAAGATCCGCGCTCGCCGCGTTACAGGTGCATGCACACAGCACCAGCGTTCAATCGCAACAGCGGTAAAGAACAGCCGTGAAGTAGCACTACTTCCTTACACATCATCAGCACGATAAGGGGATCTGACTATGAAACTAATCCTTACCCGTGAAGTTGCAGGCCTAGGCGCTGCAGGAGATGTTGTAACTGTTAAAGATGGATTCGCCCGTAACTTCTTGATGCCACGTGGAAATGCAATCGCATGGTCACAAGGCGGAGAAAAGCAGATCGAAAGCATTCGTCGCGCGCGTTCAGCACGCGAAGTTCGCGATATCGATCACGCGAAGGAGATCAAGGCAAAGCTTGAAGGCGCATCAGTAGTTGCTAAGGCAAAGGTTGGCGCTAAGGGCGCACTCTTTGGTTCAGTAACTGACAAAGATGTTGCACAGGCAATCAAGGCAGCAACTGGTCTAGATATCGATCGTCACTCGATCGCTACTAAGGGCCACATCAAGAAGCTTGGTAACCACGATGTAAAGATCTCTTTAGGTCACAACGTGATTGCAAAGCTTTCAGTGAGCGTTGTAGCTGACAAGTAATCTCAAATTAAGAAGGCCCGTCACTTATGTGGCGGGCTTTTTTATTTCTTAATGATTTAAAGCCACTTAGCTTTCTTGAACTTTCGATAAAGGAAGCCAGTTACCAGTAGCAGAGTTCCGACAACTATCGGGTACCCGAATTTCCAGCGTAATTCAGGCATTACATCAAAGTTCATACCGTAAATTCCGGCAACCATAGTTGGAACAGAGGCAAGTGCAACATATGAAGTTATCTTGCGCATATCTGTATTTTGCTGCAATTGAATATGTGCAAGATCGGCTTGTAGCGCTGACGAAAGTAAAGAATCCAATCCAGATGCCGCATCTGATGCGCGCGATAAGTGATCCAAGGTATCTCTGAAATATGGAGTTAAAGCGGGATTAATGTGTGGCGCACCTTCACTTGCTAACTTCTGCAATGGTGAAAGCAGTGGATCGATTGCGTGACGGAACTCAATAACTTCGCGCTTAAGGAAGTAAATATCTTGAGATTGAGTTTCAAGCTTTCCATTGAATACTCGGTTCTCGACCTGCATTACATCTTGTTCTAACTCCGTCGCGATATCGATATAACAATCGATCGCATGGTCAATAATCGAGTATAAAACCGCGTATGGACCCTTTGATAACAGTTCAACATTGCCCTCAAGTTGCTTACGGGTGCTTCCAAGTGGAAGTTCATCACCATGTCGAACAACAACTATGAAGTGATCTCCGATGAAGAAGTGAATTTCCCCAGTGGTAACTTCACTTTCTGGATCGTTATAAGCAATAGTTCGAATTACACAAAACTGGAGCCCTGGATACTCTTCAAACTTTGGACGTTGTTTGGCGTGGACCGCATCCTCGCTTGCCAATTGATGGAAGTTAAAATCCCCCGCGATCTTGTCGAACTCCTCTTTGGTTGGCTCTGCTAGACCGAGCCAAACAAAACCACCCTCACTCTTTGCCTTTGTAATTAATTCAGGAAGATTAGAAGGCTCTGTGTAGCGGCGGCCATCTTTGTAGAGTGCGTAATCAACGATCATGCGACAACTGTGCACTACAAAGGTGAATAGGTGGTGACATCTCGCATTGTGATATCGACAGATTTACTTTGATCCACAGCCCTGTGTGAATAGAAAACGGGTTTGACCTGCGGATTCAATAGTTGAATACCCAACTATCCACAGTTATGCACAATTCATCCACCGGTGTTTACACAGGAAAACACCCTTATCCACCTACTTATCCACACCTTTCTCCCCAGGCTAGCTATAGCTTTCTCGCCTGCGATAGGGGCGAAGCCCTAAGTTACGCGCAGCAGGCAAAAGGCTTGTCAGTGTCCTATGGGAGGTTTTACGCGTGAGCATCGCAGAACTTCCCAACAACCGTCCTCCTCGTGATCCCAACATCAACTCTGTTGGCTCCGAGTTTGAGCGCACACCACCACAAGATTTAATCGCAGAGCAATCTGTTCTTGGTGGAATGTTGTTATCCAAGGATGCGATCGCAGATGTCATCGAAATTATTCGTGATCGCGATTTCTATCGCCCTGCACATGAATTAATTTACGATGCGATTATTGATTTGTACGGCCGCGGAGAACCTGCAGATGCTGTAACTGTTTCCGCCGAACTTTCAAAGCGCGGAGATATTGCACGCGCAGGTGGTGCACCGTATTTGCACACATTAATTTCATCAGTTCCTACAGCTGCTAACGCTGGTTACTACGCAAAGATTGTTCGTGAGCACGCGATCATGCGTCGCTTAGTAGAAGCTGGAACAAAGATTGTTCAATACGGTTACACAACTGAAGGTGAAGTCGATGAGATGGTCGACCTCGCGCAAGCTGAGGTGTACGCGGTTACTGAACGTCGTTCATCCGAAGATTATGTTCAACTCTCAACATTGTTGCCACAAGCACTTGATGAGATTGAAGCGATCTCTAAGGGCGTTGGTGTCGAAGGTGTTAAGACAGGATTTAAGGATCTTGATGAGTTAACACATGGTCTGCACCCAGGAAACATGATCATCCTTGCTGCACGTCCTGCAATGGGTAAGTCAACACTTGGTTTGGATATTGCACGACATGCATCGATTCACGAAGGTCAAACATCTGTAATTTTCTCTCTTGAAATGTCAAAGAGTGAAATCACAATGCGTATGTTGTCGGCAGAGGCTCGTGTTGGTCTAAACAACATTCGTTCAGGATCTTTATCTGATGATGAGTGGTCTCGCCTTGCACGTCGTATGGGTGAAATTTCAGAGGCGCCGTTGTTTATCGATGATTCACCAAACCTTTCAATGATGGAGATCCGCGCAAAGGCACGTCGCCTAAAGCAGCGTCACGACCTTAAACTCATTGTTATTGACTACCTACAGCTGATGTCTAGCGGTAAGCGTGTAGAGAACCGTCAACAGGAAGTCTCTGAGTTCTCTCGTCACCTTAAGTTGATGGCAAAGGAATTAAATATTCCGGTAATCGCTATCTCACAGCTAAACCGTGGACCGGAACAACGTGTAGATAAGAAGCCGATGCTTTCCGATCTTCGTGAATCTGGTTCTATTGAACAGGATGCTGACGTTGTTATCTTGTTGCACCGTGATGATATGTACGATTCACAAAACCGTACCGGTGAAGCGGATTTAATTGTTGCTAAGCACCGTAACGGACCAACCCGAACAATTACAGTTTCTGCGCAGCTTCACTACGCACGTTTCTATGACATGCCACAGAATCCAGGTGGCGGAACTGACTGGACGCAACAACGTGAAGCTTCAAACACTCCACCGGAAGATTCCTTCGGCGCTTAATTAGCTACAGATCGCGCGCGATCTGCGATGTAAATTCCAATCAACACAACAACTCCACCTGCAAGTTGAATCCCGTTCCAACTTTGTAGCAAGAAGATCCACGCAAAAACACCAGCAAGAACCGGCTCAAGCATTCCGATCACACTTGATGTGGATTCAGATAACAAGCGCAAGCCACCAATAACAAAAAGGTAGGGAACAATCGTTCCCATAATGACGATCCACCCGATCAAACTCCAACCAGGCAATGTGTTTCCTTCAAAGATTCCCTGCAGATCCATCTGCGTTGTAAATACTTCAAAGGGAAAGTTCCACACCGGCATGACAACAACCCATGCAAGGGAAGCCATTCCAAGACCCCACACAGTTAATGACAAAGCGCTGCGCGATGTTCCAACCTTTTTACCAATTAAGAAGTAACCAGTTAATGCAAGTGCGCTGAAGAGTGCGCCAAATAAACCGATCGCATCAAAGGTCAGACCCTTCCAGACCTGCGCAAGCAGAGTTAAGCCAAGCAATGACATCGCAATTGCCAGCCACATTGAGGCGGGAACAAAGGCTTTGCGCACATACTTAACCCACAGCGCGATCCAGATCGGTGCGGTGAATTCGACAATTAAGACCAAGCTAAGCGGGACCCCACGCTGGATTCCAAGGAAATACCCCGCCTGAACCGCAGCAAAACCAATGATTCCGTAGGCGGCCAGGATGGGAACCTCTGAACGCTTAGCGGCAAGAGATCTGCGATTGGTCGCAAGAACTACAAGTAGAAGTATCAGAAATGCAGAGCATGAACGAACCTGCGCCAAACGAAATGGCGAGATATGTTCCAACACAATTGTGGAAATAATCCCGTTGAAGGCGAAAACAAGCGCCCCCATGACAAGGTAAAACTCTCCGCGGTGCTTTGTAAGCATCCGAGAAGGTTACATCACAACCTTAGAAAGCTGATTCAGGCAGCTCCATGATTGAACCATCGGTTGCTTCAACGATCTTACGATCTGCAGTGATGTGTGGAAGGTTGTTGTGAACGAAGAACTTCGCTGCAGCAATCTTTCCTGTGTAGAAATCAGTGTCCTTACCAGCGTTAGGCAACTTCTCTACTGCGATATCTGCCTGACGTAGCAACAACCATGAAGTGATGATGTCGCCAACCGCCATCAAACAGCGTGAAGTGTTAAGACCAACCTGATAAATCTTTGCTGGATCTGTCTGTGACTCCATTGCATGTCCAACAAGAACACCAACGATTCCATTGAGATCGCCAAGTGCCTTAACAAGTGCTTGCTTCTCTTCAGCGTTTGCGCCACCTGCCTCTGCAAACTTCTGAATCTCTTTTCCAAGTAGACCAAGTGCGCGTCCACCATCTTTAACAACCTTGCGGAAGAAGAAATCCAAACCTTGAATAGCAGTTGTGCCTTCATACAAGGTATCGATCTTTGCATCGCGAACATATTGTTCTAGTGGCCAATCTTGTGTGAAGCCAGAACCACCAAATGTTTGTAGTGATTCAGTTCCAAGAAGTGTCCATGACTTTTCTGAACCGTAACCCTTAACAACTGGAAGCAGCAGATCATTCAACGCAACCATGTCAGCTACGCGATCTTTATCCCCCGCCTTTTCAGCAAGTTCGATTTCATCTTGAATTGAAGCGGTGTACAGCACTAGTGCGCGCATACCTTCGCTATATGACTTCTGAACCATCAGCGAACGACGCACATCTGGGTGCTTAATAATGGTTACACGAGGTGAAGCCTTGTCATTCATTACCTTCATATCGCCGCCCTGTACACGTTGCTTGGCGTATGAAAGTGCTTGCTGATATCCAGCAGAAAGTGTTGCAATAGCTTTTGTTCCAACCATCATGCGCGCAAATTCAATGACCTTGAACATCTGCGCAATACCTTCGTGCACATCACCAAGCAAGTAACCAACAGCTGGCTCGTGCTCTCCCAAATTCATTTCACATGTTGATGAAACATTAAGACCCATCTTGTGTTCAACATTTGTTACATATACACCGTTGCGCTTGCCTAGTTCGCCTGTCTCAAGATCAAACATGAACTTAGGAATTAAAAATAGTGAAAGACCCTTTGTTCCTGGTCCGCCACCTTCGCGACGTGCAAGTGTGAAGTGAACAATGTTGTCGTACAGATCTGCATCACCTGATGTGATGAAACGCTTTGTACCTGTGATGTGCCATGTTCCATCTGGTTGTTGAACAGCCTTGCTGCGACCTGCGCCAACATCAGAACCAGCATCTGGTTCAGTTAGCTGCATCGTTGCACCCCAGTGCTTATCAACCATGAACTTTGCAATCTTCTTTTGCTCTTCTGTTCCAAGAACATGTGCAACCTGTGCGAATGCATAACCAGATGCGTAGATGTGAATTGCAGGGTTTGAACCCAACACCATTTCCGCCATCGCCCAACGAACTGATGGAGGAACCTTCATTCCACCAAGTTCAACTGGAGCATCAAGACGCCACCATTCACCATCAACATATGCCTTGTATGACTTTTTAAAACTTTCAGGCAGCTTTACATCGCCAGTTGCCTTATTGAAATCTGTTCCGATGCGATCACCTTCAACAAAGGATGCAGCAAGATCGTTTTCGCATAAACGTTTCATCTCTTCCAGCATTCCCATCGCGGTATCGCGATCGACCTCACCGTAAGGATCGGCGCCCATAACTTTTTCACGACCCAATAGGTCGAAGAGGCAGAATTCAATGTCACGGAGGTTTGCGATGTAATGGCTCATGGGGCAATAGTGCTACCCACCAGTAACTTACGCAAGGCTTTTGAGCGTATTTCGCTCCCCAACCCAACCCCTTTCTGCGTATAGGCTCACGCCGTGTTACTTAGCGATCGCGATATCCGCGCAGAGATAGAGGCAGGCCGAGTCGGCTGCGAGCCATTCCATGAAGCGATGATCCAGCCATCATCAGTTGATGTGCGCCTGGATAAGTTCTTCCGCGTATTTGAAAACCACAAGTACAGCGTGATCGATCCATCGATGGAGCAACCAGAGCTAACACGCGAAGTTATCGCTGAAGGCGATGAACCATTTATCTTGCACCCAGGCGAATTTGTTTTGGCGAGTACCTACGAAGTGATCACATTGCCTGATGACATCGCAGGACGTCTAGAAGGAAAATCATCACTAGGTCGCCTTGGCTTGCTGACACACTCAACAGCTGGATTTATCGATCCAGGGTTTAGCGGTCACATCACTTTGGAGCTTTCAAATGTTGCCAACCTTCCAGTAAAGCTATTTCCTGGAATGAAGATCGGCCAACTATGTCTCATCAAACTCTCATCTCCCGCTGAGCATCCTTACGGCAGCGAGAAGTACGGTTCTCGGTACCAAGGTCAACGTGGCCCAACACCTAGCCGTTCATTCTTAAAGTTCCATAAATCCCAAATTAATTAGTCGCACCGGGAATTACCGGGCGGAAAGCGCGGTTTAATTAGATATGAAAACAATCATCGTTCTTGGCGTCATTGCTCTTATCGCTGTCTTTATCATCGCTCAATACAACCGTTTGGTTCGCTTGAACATCACAGTAGATGAAGCATGGGCGCAGATCGAGGTTCAGTTAAAGCGTCGTGCAGATTTGATTCCTAACCTGGTTGAAACAGTTAAGGGATATGCAAAGCACGAACAATCAACATTTGATGCGGTAGTTGCAGCACGTGCAAAGGCAACCAGTGCATCTTCAGTTGCAGATACAGCAGCAGCTGATGGAATGGTTACACAAGCGTTGCGCGGATTGCTTGCAGTCGCCGAGGCGTACCCAGATCTAAAGGCATCTGCAAACTTCATGTCATTACAAGAAGAGCTTTCAACAACTGAGAACAAGGTTGCATTCTCACGTCAGTTCTACAATGACAATGTGCGCTCGCTCAATACTGCTGTAAAAACAATACCTAGCAGCCTTTTTGCAGGTCTTGCAAAGGTAACAGAGCGCGAGTTCTACGAGGTTGAAAACCCAGAGGACCGTAACGTTCCCAACGTTAAGTTCTAATGAACTTTAGAACGATGCAAGCGGCTAACCGCCGCAAAACAATTGGTTTGCTCGTTGGTATGGGCGTGCTTGTGTGGCTTGTTGTCTATGCAGCACTTACCTACTTTGGCCAAGGCACAGCGGGCATTGTTCCAATCGCAGTTGGTATCGCGCTAATTTCAGTGTGGGGTTCGTACTACGGATCCGACAAACTAGTTTTAACAATGACCGGTGCAAAGTTAATTCAAGAATCAGATAACCCAAAGCTTTTTAATTTGATTCATGAAGTAACGATCGCATCTGGCTTACCAATGCCAAAGGTTGCCATTGTTGTCGATAGTGCACCAAACGCCTTTGCAACAGGTCGAAACCCTGAACATGCATTAATCGCTTTCACAACTGGAATTTTGGATGTTATGGATCGCGATCAACTGCAAGGTGTAATCGCGCACGAGATGGCACATGTTGCTAACCGCGACACATTGGTAAGTGCAGTAGCTGCAACAACAGCTGGTGCAATCGCGATTTTGTCTGACATGTTGACCCGCATGATGTGGTTTGGTGGCGGAAGAGATCGCAACCGTGAAGGAAACGGCAACCCAGTTGCATTAATTATTTCGCTAGTTATTTTGATCTTGGCACCGCTTGCCGCGATGATGCTTAAATCTGCGATCTCACGTAAGCGTGAATCTTTAGCTGATGCGACAGCGGTTTCCTTTACCCGTAACCCTGCAGGTCTGCGTTCAGCGCTGGAGGTATTGGCATCTGATTCAACTGTTGTGCATCAACGTTCAACAGCTGTTGCACATATTTGGATTGAGTCACCTTTAGATGCGAAATCGGTATCAAAGTTGTTCTCTACCCACCCACCGATTGAAGAACGCATTGCTGTTCTAAAATCTATGGAGTCGCTCGCTTAAGCCTTGAAGTGCAGCGTGAAAGTAGCGCCATTACCTGGTTCTGAGGCTACTGAAACCGTTCCGCCGTGCGCCTTCATAACCTCATCAACGATCGATAAGCCAAGGCCGCTGCCTTCGCGACTATTGCGCTGACGTGAAGTATCCACGCGATAGAAACGTTCAAAGATGCGCTGCTGATCTTCAGGTGAAAGTCCAGGACCGTTATCTGCAACGGTCACATATGAACCATTCTCATCTGAATAGGTAGCAACATGAATCTGTGTGCCCTCAGGTGTGTGCGCACGTGCATTTGCTAGCAAGTTAGTAACCACCTGGTAAATCTTGTCGGCATCGCCCTGTGTGTGAACATCATGTGCGATATCCATCGTTACCGGGTGATCAGGACCTGCAGCTTGTGCAGATGAGACCGCTTCGGTCACTAAGTTAGAGAGATCAACATCTGTCATTACCAACTCACGTGATTGATCCATACGTGCAAGCATCAAGAGATCTTCAACTAAGAAGCCCATGCGCATCGATTCTTTTTCAATGCGACCGATTAACTCTTTTGTCTTTTCGCCATCTGGAACGGCGCCTTGACGATGAAGTTCAGCAAAACCGCGGATCGATGTAAGTGGTGTTCGTAATTCGTGGCTGGCATCTGCAACAAAGCGGCGCAACTTATCCTCTGATTCTGCGCGAGCAGCAAAGGACTCTTCAATGCGCGAAAGCATTGCGTTGAGCGAGGTACTTAAACGACCAACTTCGGTATCTGGTTCAAAGTTTTCAAGACGAGCAGATAAATCACCAGCTGCAATCTTTTCAGCGGTTTTCTCAATCTTTTGCAGTGGCTTCATGCTGAGCTTAATAACTTGGCGTGAAGCAAAGGCGATAAACAAAAGTACAAGGCCACCAATAATTAAAAAGACAACCCCAATTTGATGTGTGGTGCGATCAAAGTCGCCTAGTGATTGCGCAACGATTACCGAACCAAGTGATGATGGCAAAACAGTTGTCGCAACACGGAAATCTGAACCCGGTGCCTGCACCGTAAAGGGCTTAGATCCAAAGGCTGCAACCTGTCCCGGCAGCAAACCCTTCACATAATCAGTGATTTTATTGGAGTTTAAGTCTCCGCCGATGCCACCGACTAGGTTTCCAAATGGATCTAAAACAGTTACTGAAATAGAGGTAGGAACTCGGTTTAGTGGAGTTGCGGCACGCGCTGAGTTTGGTCGATCATCATCATCCTCATCATCACGTGCGATTCCTGCTTGATCTAGTCGTTGCGCAGTTCCGCCAACAACACTGAGTAGCTGTTCATCTACTTGATGAATTAAATAGTTGCGAAGTAAGGCTTGAGAACCAACACCTGCACCGATAAATCCGATTGCAGATAAAACAAGTACACCAATCGTTAAACGATTACGTAAACTTGAATTTGCAAAGGGAGATTTCATTGTCTACTTAGGCGGCATTCTCAAGCGATAGCCGACTCCGCGCACTGTATGAATCAGTGGTGGATCAAATGAATCTACCTTCTTGCGAAGATATGAAATATAGGTTTCAACGATTCCCATGTCACCACGGAAGTCGTACTGCCACACGTGATCAAGGATCTGCGCCTTTGATACAACGCGATCAGCGTTAATAATCAGGTAACGCAATAGCGCGAACTCGGTTGGTGAAAGATCTAGTAGCTCACCTGCACGGCGAACTTCATGTGTTGCCTCATCTAATTCAAGATCGGCAAAACGCATCTTTTCATCATCGATCTCAATTGCATCAACACCTGTGCGACGGAGAAGTGCGCGCAAGCGTGCAACAAGTTCCTCTAATGAAAATGGCTTTGTCATGTAATCATCGCCGCCAAGGGTTAAACCCTTAACCTTGTCATCCATGCCATCTTTAGCTGTCAGGAATAAAACTCCTGTTTCAACACCCTCATTACGAATCTTCTTGCACACCTCAAAGCCATCTAGATCAGGCAACATGACATCGAGAACCATTGCATGTGGTTTGAACTCTTCAGCTACACGAAGTGCTTCAGCACCATTTGCTGCGGTGCGAACATCAAAGCCCACAAAACGAAGGCTGGTAGAGATTAATTCGCTGATGCTTGATTCATCATCAACGACCAAGATGCGCTGTGCGTTCTTCTCTAGTGTTGTAGTCATGGCTAGAGAATGCTCTCACAGCCTGAAAGTTTCCTGAGAACGGGTGGTATTTACGCTTAGTTCTCTTTGACGGAGCGCAGCAAAACCTGCGCAACATCTAAGACTTCAACCGTAGATTCCTTCGCATTCATTCCATCGCTGGTCATTACGCGACAGAAAGGACAGGCAACGGCAAGCTCTGTTGCACCTGTTGCGATCGCCTCTTCAACACGATTGATGTTGATGCGCGTACCAATCTTCTCTTCCATCCACATACGACCGCCACCTGCACCACAGCAGAATGAACGTTCCTTGTTACGTGGCATTTCGGTGAGCTGCGCACCAGTTGCTTCTAGTAATTCGCGTGGTGGTTGGTAGATCTCGTTGTGACGGCCCAAGTAGCAAGGATCGTGATAGGTCATTGCAGTGTGAGACATCTTGATCGGTAACAACTTCTTTTCACGAAGTAATTGATTAAGCAGTTGTGTGTGGTGAACCATTTCAAGTTCAAAACCTTGTTGTCCGTAATCGCGACCGATTGTTGTAAAGCAATGAGGGCAGGTAACAACAACCTTCTTCTTACCCTTTGGTCGATCACCAAATGCTTCTTTGAATGTTTCAATATTTTCACGGGAAAGAATTTGATACAAAAATTCATTACCGGCGCGACGTGCAGGATCTCCGGTACATGTCTCCTTCTTGCCAAGAACAGCAAAGTTAACGCCAGCCATGTACAGCAGTTCTGCAACAGCCTTTGTAGTTTTCTTTGCACGCTCTTCATATGCACCAGCACAACCAACCCAGAACAAATATTCGACCTCATCTGGAAGTTGTCCATCAATTACATTGATTGGGAAATCACACTCTGAAATCCACGCTTCGCGATCTGTGCGGTTAGCACCCCAAGGGTTACCAGACTTTTCAAGATTTCTAAATGTTCCACCAAGTTCAGATGGGAATTCTGATTCAACTAATACTTGGAAGCGACGCATGTTAACGATGTGATCGACGTGTTCGATATCAACGGGGCACTCATTTACACAAGCACCACATGTTGTACAAGACCACAAAACATCCAAGCTAATCGGGGAATTTTCACCAACAAGTGCTTCATTTTCAACGGTTTTAGCAAAGGCGTGATCACGCATAGCCATGATTAAAAGCTTTGGCGACAATGGTTTTTCAGTGTGCCAGGCAGGACATTGTGATTGGCAACGACCGCATTCAGTACACGATGTCATATCCAACAAACCCTTCCAGGTTATGTCAGCACGTGTACCTAAACCAAAGACATCATCTTCCTTTGGATCTTCAAAGTTAATTTCTTCGCCATGAGACAACATCGGTGGCAATGCACCAAGTGATGACTTTCCATCTGCGTTGCGGCGGAAGTAAATGTTAAAGGGCGCCAAGAAGCGGTGCCAAGCAACACCCATTGTTAAGTTAGATGCAATAACAATGAACCACATCATCGACCCGACGATCTTGATTGCAGCGATCGCCTGAATAAATGTAGTTAGCTCAGTCAAAGTCATTGACTTCAAGAAATCTGCGATAAACCAAGTTGTGATGTAGTGACGGTTCCACTGAGTCTCATCTGACAACGCGCCTTCAAGACCGCGCAGCGCAAGAACACAGAAGACAATTAATAAAATTGTGAACTCGACGTAGTACGCCTTACCCATTCCAGATCCTGCAAAACGTGAACGCTTATTGCGCAGACGTGTTACCTGGCGAATTGTGATCAGAGTAAGAATTCCAATACCGGTTGCCCAAGCAATTAATTCGGTGATGTATTCGTAAACCCACAAGTGGCCAATGATCGGCAACGCGAACTTTGGATTAATTAACTGTCCGTATGCGGTAACCAATGTTCCAAACAAAACAACAAAGCCGACCATCACAAACCAGTGCGCTAATCCAACGACAGTAAAGTTGAACATCTTTGTGTGACCAAAGATTTCGCCAGCTGCCATACGCAAACGCTGCGCCTTATCGTTGCTGCGCGTTGGATCTGGTTGTCCTTTCTTATAGATACCGATCAGCGCTTTGGTGCGAACGGCGAGAAGGACAAGGGCGACAACTGTGATGCCATAAGAAAGGCCTGCGAGTGCGAGGTTCATGGGGTAAGGCTAGCCAGCAGGCTCAGGAATAAAGCAGAGGGGTCCAGTGTTATCCCTACTAGAAACCTGAGTCGCGACGACTCAACCTTTTAGGTAGGATCGACTCAGGTTCAGTAAGCCTCGACCCTAAATCAGGCTCGAGAGGGACAAAAGGAGCACACACAATGGCTAGAGCAGTCGGAATCGACCTCGGTACAACTAACAGCTGCGTATCCGTTCTTGAAGGTGGCGAGCCAACAGTTATCGCCAACGCAGAAGGTGCACGCACAACCCCATCCATCGTGGCATTCGCAAAAAATGGCGAGGTCCTTGTTGGTGAGGTCGCAAAGCGTCAATCAGTGACTAACGTCGAACGCACAATCCGTTCCGTTAAGCGTCACATGGGTACTAACTGGACTATCGATATCGATGGCAAGAAGTACACATCACAAGAAATTTCTGCACGCGTTCTACAAAAGTTAAAGCGCGATGCTGAAGCGTATTTGGGTGAGACAGTAACTGATGCAGTTATCACAGTTCCTGCTTACTTCAATGATGCGCAACGTCAGGCAACAAAGGAAGCTGGCGAAATTGCAGGTCTTAACGTTCTTCGTATCATCAACGAGCCAACTGCTGCAGCGCTCGCATACGGATTAGATAAGGCTGACAAGGAACAAACAATTCTTGTATTCGACCTTGGTGGTGGAACATTTGACGTTTCACTTTTGGAAATCGGCGATGGTGTTGTTGAAGTGAAGGCAACTAATGGCGATAACAACCTTGGTGGAGATGACTGGGATCAGGCACTTGTTGATCACCTAGTGCAAACATTTGGTGCTGCAAACGGAATTGATTTAACTAAAGACAAGATGGCGATGCAACGTGTTCGTGAAGCTGCTGAAAAGGCAAAGATCGAACTGTCATCATCACAATCTGCTTCTGTTAACTTGCCATACATAACAGTTGATGCTGAAAAGAATCCACTGTTCATGGATGAAACAATTACACGCGCACAGTTCCAGCAGTTAACAGCTGGTTTGCTAGAACGTTGCAAGAAGCCATTCCAAGCTGTTTTGAAGGATGCTGGAATTCCAATTGCAAACATTCACTCTGTTGTACTTGTTGGTGGATCAACTCGTATGCCAGCAGTTGTTGATTTGGTTAAGGAATTAACTGGCGGCAAGGAGCCAAACAAGGGCGTAAACCCTGATGAGGTTGTTGCGGTTGGTGCATCACTACAAGCTGGTGTTTTAAAGGGTGAAGTTAAGGATGTATTGCTCCTAGACGTTACTCCGCTGTCACTTGGTATCGAAACCAAGGGTGGCGTAATGACAAAGTTGATCGAGCGAAACACAACAATTCCTACAAAGCGCAGCGAAGTATTTACAACAGCTGATGACAATCAGCCAGCTGTACAGATTCAGGCTTACCAAGGTGAGCGCGAGATGGCTGCTTACAACAAGAAGCTAGGAATGTTCGAGCTAACAGGTTTGCCACCAGCACCACGTGGAATTCCACAGATCGAAGTTACCTTCGATATCGATGCAAACGGAATTGTTCATGTATCTGCAAAGGATCTGGGAACAGGTAAAGAGCAGAGCATGACCATCACTGGTGGATCTGCACTGTCTAAGGAAGAGATCGAGCGCATGATGGCCGATGCTGAATCACACGCTGAAGAAGATCGTCAGCGCAAGGAAGAGGCAGAGATCCGCAACGCAGGAGATTCACTTCTGTACTCAACTGAAAAGTTCATCAAGGACAATGAAGAAAAATTGTCACAAGGTGAAGCACTTGAGAAGAAGACAGAGACTGAAGAGGCTCTTGCAGAACTTAAGACCGCACTTGGTGGTTCAAACTACGAAATGATTAAGTCAGCAACTGAAAAGGTTGCAACTGTCAGTCAAGCACTAGGTGCAGCGTTGTACGCAGCCGGTGCAGCAGCTGAAGGCGAAGCAACACCAAATGAAGATGGTGTTGAAGATGCTGAAGTTGTAGAAGAAGACACTAAGTAATGTCAGAAGAAACTACCGAACAAGTAGTTGAAGAGGTTGTTGAGCCGGGTCAGGAAACTGACCCGGTTGCAACACTGACAGCTGACTTGCAACGACTACAAGCTGAGTATGCAAACTACCGAAAGCGTGTAGAACGCGATCGCGCAGTTGCACATGAAAACGCAGTAGGCGCTGTTCTTACAGAGCTACTTGCGCTGCTAGATGATGTCGATCGCGCAGAACAACATGGCGAGCTAACTGGTGGCTTTAAAGCCGTTGCAGACCAGCTAAATTCAATAGTTTCACGCATCGGGCTAGAAAAGTACGGCACCGAAGGTGAAGCCTTTGATCCACAGATTCACGAAGCTCTTATGCATGATGAATCTGCAGATGTTGCAGTTGCGACTGCATCCAAGATTTTGCAACCTGGTTACAAGTACAAGGAGCGCGTACTGCGTCCTGCACGTGTAGCTGTAACAGATCCAGCGGGAGCGTAATTTCACATGGCAGCGAAGGATTTATACGAGAAGGACTTTTATAAGGTCCTTGGCGTAGATAAAAAAGCCCCTGCCGATGAGATTAAAAAGAAGTACCGCTCACTTGCACGTGATCTACACCCAGATAAAACAAAGGGCGATGTAGCAAAGGAAGAACAGTTCAAAGCTGTTTCTGAAGCGTACGAAATTTTATCCGATGCTAAAAAGCGCGCTGAATATGATGAAGCACGTTCACTCTTTGAAAAGGGCGGATTCCGTGCACCACAAGGCGGCGGTTTCCAAGGTGGAGATTTCGGAGATATCTTCGGCGGAGGAAATCCTCAAGATATCTTTTCCAACCTCTTTGGTGGTGGTGGACGTCGCGGTCCACGCAAGGGACAAGATCTACAAACTGAAGCAACTATTACCTTTCGCGAATCAGTATTTGGAACAACACTTGATCTGCGTTTAGGAATGGAACGTGGTGGATCGCAAAACATTTCTGCACGCGTACCTACAGGTGTTCATGATGGCGCAAAGATTCGCGTTAAAGGTAAGGGTGCACCAGGTGAAGCAGGTCCCGGTGATCTCTTTATTCAACTGCATGTAAAGCCTCACCCAATCTTTGCTCGCAAAGGTGAAAACTTAACAATTACATTGCCAGTTACATTTACCGAAGCTGCACTTGGTGCAGATATCAAGGTGCCAACCTTGTCTGGTGATGATGTAACTGTTCGTATTGCACCCGGAACTCCTAACGGTCGCACATTGCGCGTTAAGGGCCGTGGGGTCACAAAAGGCAGTACTACAGGCGACTTATTGGTCACCGTTGAAGTACAGGTGCCACAGCGCGTAGATGGAAAAGCATTAGATGCACTAAAGAAGTTTGCTGAAGAGACTGCAAGTGAAGATGTGCGTTCTGATTTTGCGAATAAGGCGAAGATATGAGCGAAGAAAAAAACGCATTGCCAGATGATGATGCTGGCGTTTATGTAATTTCAGTTGCCGCTGAAATTTCGGGGATGCATCCACAAACACTTCGTCAATATGACAAGTTAGGTTTAGTTTCACCTTCTCGTACCGAAGGACGTAACCGTCGATACTCTCTACGCGACATCGCACTTCTTCGCGCAGTTCAAAAACTTGTTGGTGAAGGTATCAACCATGCAGGCATCAAGCGCATCATCGAATTGGAATCTGCGATGGCAAATATGGCTGTTGAGGTTGCACAGCTGCGCATCGAAGTTGATGCGTTGCTCAAAGAAAACCCACCTAAAGGTTTAGCAACACGTCGTAAATCAGAGGTAATTGTTTACAAAGAGGATAATTAACTTAAACAGTTAACTCGACCGCTCCACTTTCCTAAAGTTGGATCTACTGGAGTCTTCAACACCTTTTCAATCACAGTTGCGTAGACATCTCGGAAATCAGTTGTGACCGCTAAATCATTTTTGTACAAGTTCTTGAGCGATGGTTGTTCTCCGTAGAAACCACCCTTGACCTTGTTGCCAATCAAAAACATTGGTCCTGAAGTTCCGTGATCTGTGCCCTGTGAACCATTTCCAACAACACGTCGACCAAATTCGCTGTAGATCATGATCGTTACATCATTGCTGCGAGTAGTTGCCTTTAATTGACCCATGAAGCGAGTGACAGAATCAGAGACAACGCCAAGAAGTTCTGCCTGCGCATTTGCTTCATTGGCGTGGGTATCAAAACCACCTAAAGAAACAGACCACACCTTTGTTGGCGATCCAGCTGCAATTAGCTTAGAAACCACATCTAGCTGCTGGGCCAAATTGCTATCTCCGCCAGCGTTTCCACCGTTAGTTGTGGGTAGATCTGGATCTACTGGTGCAGGCGCCTTTAATACCGGCTGCACATTGCCTGAAACACTAAACAAATTGCGCATCGATGTTGCAGCTGCAGCCATCAACTTTGAATCATTCTTTGAAGGCTTTGATAACTGCGAACATTGATTTGCCAATGTTCCCTTTGGAATTACAAGTCCACCAAGTGGTAACGCTGATCCCGAACGCTTTGCACCCGCAAGCATTGGAGGAAGCACCGAGCCCAATGAGATCGCAAGCATTGGATCCTCACTTTGTGAATCAACCCAACGTCCTAGCCAACCGGTATTGATGTGCTTTGCAGGCGATGCTGTTTGCCACTTAGCCATTGAAGAAAAATGTGAATGATCAGGGTTTGGATAACCAACACCGCGAACAATCGCAACCTTCTTTTGATCCCACAAACCTTTAAGACCTTTCATCGCAGGATTCAAGGCAAGTTCGGCATCTAAAGGAAGTACCTGATCTGCAGTGTAGGAAATATCAGGACGTGATGAGTAATAAATCGGATCTGTATACGGAACAACGGTATTCAAACCATC
>ERZ1034365.241-NODE-241-length-30996-cov-2.880753_pt1 | contig 30996 bp, 33 predicted proteins | sample MGYA00520615_ERZ1034365 | MGnify/ENA primary metagenome ERZ1034365 (study PRJEB33736, sample SAMEA104284505) | Azolla filiculoides | biome: Urban; feature: Water surface; material: Ditch water | place: Netherlands | collected 2015-10-28 | depth 0-0.1 m ...
CAATTCTCAGGACCTATCCAAAGCTTTTTAAGAGAGTTGCTAGGAGTCTCTAAATTAGATTGGTTCCCTGAACCTAGATCTATTTGGGGCGCCGTTTGCGTGCTTAGTTTAGCTTTGTATCCTTATGTTTATTTGCTATGTCGCACAGCTTTCTTGGAGCGCAGCCCACGTTTAATGGATGCTGCTAGAACTCTTGGGGCTGGCCCATGGCGCGCTTTCTGGCAAGTGGCTTTGCCAATGGCAAGACCTGCCACAATGGCCGGTGTGGCTCTAGCTTTAATGGAGGCGGTAGCAGATTACGGCGCTATGTCTTACTTTGGTGTTCAAACCATGACAACAGGTATTTATCGTGCTTGGTTAGGCATGGGAGATCGAATAGCGGCTGTTCAACTTTCTGCGGCTTTACTGGGTGTGATCTTTTTGCTCTTAATGCTTGAGCATGCAAGTCGAAGACAGATGCGTTTTGCATCGACTGGACAACGCTTCAGACAAATCAAGCCATGGCAATTGGATGGTAAAAAAGCCTTTTGGGCAAGTTTAGCTTGTGCCTTACCGATGATTTTTGGATTTGTTTTGCCAGTCATCATCATGGCTTATTTAGCATTGACAAGCAATGAAGGGCTTAATGCACGTTACTGGAGTTGGTTGGGTAACACCATGACGCTATCGACTTTGACTGCGATCCTGGCAGTTGTCGTTGCTGTTTGGCTAGCCTACAGTGCGCGCTTGGCAAAAGGCGGTTTGCAGTTGTTAGCAAACCGCATGGTGAGTTTGGGTTATGCCGTTCCGGGCGCCGTATTAGCAGTGGGTATTTTGATTTTGCTAGCCCAATTTGATTTGGCTTGGTTCTTATCTGGCTCATTTGTTATTTTGATTTATGCCTATCTCACTCGTTTTTTATCCTCTGGTTTGCAAACAGTTGAAGCGGGCTTAAGCAAAATAACGCCGAGCATGGATGCCAGTGCCATGAGTTTGGGATCAAGCAAATTTGAATTATTAACACGGATACATTTACCTCTTTTAAGACGCAGTTTGCTAACGGCAGGCTTATTGGTATTTGTGGATGTGATGAAAGAGTTGCCAGCGACCTTGGTTTTGAGGCCGTTCAATTTTGATACTTTGGCAGTGATTACTTATCAGTTAGCTTCTGATGAGCGTCTAGCGGAGGCTGCTTGGCCTGCTTTGACGATTGTTCTAGCAGGATTGATTCCTGTAGTGATCTTATCTAGAGCAATGTCTAAGGATTAATCCATCCTTAGACACCAAGAAAAATTAACGAACAAGTTCTTTCGTTTTATTTTTAACATCTTTCCACTCATCTGCATCAGCAAGAGGGGATTTTGATTTGGTAATAGATGGCCATTGGCGAGCTAATTCCACATTGAGCTTGATGTAATCTTGTTGATCACCCGGCACGTCATCCTCAGCGTAAATTGCATTCACTGGACATTCTGGAACGCAAACGGCGCAGTCAATACATTCATCAGGATCGATGGCTAAGAAATTAGGGCCTTCGCGGAAACAATCAACCGGACAAACATCAACGCAGTCAGTGTATTTACAGCGGACACAAGCTTCAGTTACTACATAAGTCATGGCATGAATCTCTAATTGGATCAAAGGTGATATTTTATCTTAGTGAGAGCCGGATGATCTATTAAAACCCCCATTTTTTAGATCATTTAGTGATTTGCATATGAATTAAATCAATGACATACAATGAAGATTCAAGCAGAAATTACAAAATAAACTAAAAAAGCTAGGAGACAAATATGACCCAAAAGGATCAAAAACCTAAGATTTTGGTAGCTAGAGAGATTTTTCCTGATCTTTTGGCTCAATTAGAGCAGGTCGCTGATGTGCAATCTAATCAAGATGATTTGATCTGGAGCGCTGAAGATCTAAAGGCTGCGATGGCAGACAAAGACGCCGCTATCGTGACTGGTGGTGAACGCATTGATGCTGACATCATCGCTGCATCCCCGAATTTAAAGATCGTTTCCAATATTGCAGTTGGCTATAACAACTTTGACATGCCGGCCTTTAAAGCTCGTCAAGTTATGGCAACCAATACGCCTGATGTATTAACTGAAACAACAGCCGATTTTGGTTTTACTTTATTGATGGCAACTGCCCGCAGATTAACTGAGAGTGAGCATTGGTTAAGAGCAGGTCAATGGAAAAAGTTTTCTATTTGTGACACGCCATTGGCTATGGATATTCATCACAGCACTCTTGGCATCATGGGTATGGGGCGTATTGGCCAAGCGATTGCTAGAAGAGCTTTGGGTTTTGGTATGAAGGTGCGTTATTACAATCGTTCACGCTTATCACCAGAACTTGAAAAAGAATGTGGTGCCACATATGTTGATCGTGAAACTTTATTAAAAGAATCTGATCACATTATTTTGGTGATGCCTTACACGCCAGAAAATCACCATCTCTTTGGTGAAAAAGAATTAAATATGATGAAGCCTACTGCCACAGTAGTGAATATTGCTCGTGGCGGAATTGTTGATGAGCTGGCTCTAGCAAAAGCTTTGAAAGAGAAAAAAATATTTGCTGCTGGTATCGATGTATTTGAAGGTGAGCCAACGGTAAGGCCAGAGCTGTTAGCTTTGGATAATATTGTTTTGGCTCCTCATATTGCTAGTGCTACTGAGAAAACAAGAAGAGCCATGATTGAGTTGGCAATTAAAAACTGCTTAACAGGTCTAGCCGGTAAGACGCCACCTAATTTGCTCAGCTAAGCAAATAGCAGATTCAAGGCTAAGAGAAATCTTAGTCTTGAATAGTTGGTTTTTTGACTTCTGCTGCAGGAGTGTCTCTAACGGCTACTTCAATGCCACCGAAACGATCAGCTACCCAGTTATAAACTTTGCAAGCCAACCAAAGCAAACCAAATCCAACGAGAGCGTTGAGGATCAATGCTGAGATCACTGTGAAACCTGGTAATTCACCATCTCTAACAAATGCAACAAATAGGGCAAGCAAAACAACCGGTACTGAAAAGCTGAGATAAACCAAGACCAGCGTTTTAGCTGTATGTAGTGGATCTACGTAAACAACTTCTTTTTTGGTGTATTTGGTGCTTGGCATATTGTCTTTGGTTCAGTTAGATCAGGGGTTTGGCAAATTTCGGATAAGCGCAATTCTATACTAAGTTAAATAATCTTGTTGCGATGCAATATCTTGTTTGGTGCAAAAAACACATTTTTTGAGGTTTTGAGAGTGGGGGCAAGACCCTGGATTACAAAAGACCCTCAAATAAAACCACATTAACCAGTTCGCCAGCTGCAATATTGGCTTGGTCATGCTCTAGAACAATGAAGCAATTAGCTTCACTCATGGAACGCAGAACCCCTGATCCTTGGGCGCCGGTAATGCTAACTGTATTAATGCCTGTTCCATTAGAGGTAAGTATGCCTCTTTGAAATTCTGTTCGACCAGGACGCTTCCTAATACTTTCTTGCGCTTGAGCTTTCATTGTTAATGGAGCAAGTTCGCTCGCTCCTGACATGGCCAGTAGGGCATACCTAACAAATTGATAGAAGGTCACCATGACAGCAACTGGATTGCCTGGCAACCCAAATAAAACTGCTTGATGATCCTTAGATTGAATCGATCCAAATGCCATCGGTCTGCCTGGGCGCATCGCTATTTTCCAAAAAGCAATATCGCCTAATTCGCGCATAATTTGTTTGGTGTAGTCCGCTTCACCAACCGATACTCCACCGGATGTAATAACAGCGTCACACTGTGCAGCTGCATCAGAAAAAGCACGGCGCATATCTTCAGGGTTGTCTCGAACAACCCCAAAATCAACAATTTCTACACCGAGGCGACTTAGCATCCCAAATAAAGTGTAACGATTGCTGTCGTAAACACAGCCTGGATCTAATGCTTGTCCAATAGAGCGCAGCTCATCACCGGTAGAAAAAAAGCCAACTCGTAGGCGGCGTTTTACATCTACTTTGCCAAGTCCTAAAGATGCAATTAAACCTAAATCTGATGGACGTACGATCTTGCCTGCCAACAATGCAGGACTACCTTCTTTTAGATCCTCTCCTAGAAGTCGGCGATTGTCACCACTCTTTACTGAAGTAGATGCAAAATGAATATCGTCACCATCAAGCTGGACTAACTCCTGAGGAATAACAGTGTCACACCCACTTGGCATGATGGCACCCGTCATGATTCTGACGCATTCACCAGTATTCACATGGCCGGTAAACGCATTGCCCGCAAATCCCTTGCCAATGATTTTGAGAGATGTTTTATCTGTTGTAGAGATTGAGCTGCCGGCAAATGCATAACCATCCATAGCTGAGTTATCTGCAGCTGGAACATTGATAGGAGAAATAATATCCTTGGCTAAAACGCGCCCTAATGATTGATAAATTTCAACAGTTTCAGTGGTGAGAGTCTCAGCGCTTGGCCGAACAAAATCTTTAACGATCTGAAGTGCTTGATCAACCTTCAGTGATTCTGGGTCATAGTCAGAGAGGCAAGTAACAACTGAGTTGAGAGATGGAAGGTTGGGCTTGCTCATAAAGTTTTCTTCAATAAAAAATACATGTCAGATGATTTGAAAACAGTTAACCACCGATGTAAGACATCTCAACTTTGGTTTTGTTGGCCATTTCAGGTGAGCCGCGTAGCTCTGAGTAACGATCAGTCCTTTGCATCCAAACTTGAGCAATGGCATTGCTGATCTCTAAGTCAGAGCGACCATCACGAAGTAAAGCTTTCAGATCGTGTCCTTCGGTTGCAAACAAACAAAGATACATTTTTCCTTCAGTAGACAAACGAGCTCTAGAGCAGTCTTTGCAGAACGCTTGAGTCACGCTGGAAATAACTCCGATCTCGCCAGAGCCATCAATGTATTTCCAGCGCTCTGCAACTTCACCCGGATAGTTGGGGTCAATATTAGTTAAAGGAAGAACTTCATGGATCTTCCTAATAACTTCTGATGATGGAAGAACTTCTGACATATTCCAGCCATTTGATGCGCCCACATCCATGAACTCAATAAATCTTAGAGTGACGTCACTGGCTTTGAAGTATTGGGCCATTGGAATGATTTCGTGGTCATTGGTGCCTTTTTTGACAACCATGTTCACTTTGAGATTCTTAAAGCCGACTTCACGAGCTGCTTCGATGCCATCTAAAACATCACCAACAGGGAAGTCCACATCATTCATTTTTCTGAAAGTGACATCGTCCAAGCCATCGAGGCTAATTGTCATACGTGATAAGCCAGCATCTTTGAGTGCTTGTGCTTTTTTACGCAATAAGCTGCCATTTGTTGTGAGCGTTAAATCTAATGGCTGACCACTGAGTGTTTTTAATGAAGCTAACATTTCGATTAATTTTTCGATATGTTTGCGTAAGAGGGGTTCGCCTCCCGTTAAACGAATCTTCTCAACCCCATGGTCAATATAAATTTTGGCCAGGCGGGTAATCTCCTCAAAGCTGAGTAAATCACCATGACTGAGATAGGGGTAATCTTTATCGAACACCTCTTTAGGCATGCAATAAGTGCAACGAAAATTGCAACGGTCTGTTACTGAAATTCTTAAATCATGAAGAGTGCGACCGCGCGTGTCGGCCAATAACCCATTGGGTGTTGATAGTTGTGCCGGAATGGCCGGCACATGACTACCAATCTTTCTTTGGCGTTCGTCGATGAGGGGAATGACTCTTTCTGACATATCCCCCCATTGTAGAACTAAGTTTACTTTTCGATCTTTTGTTCTTTACCACCAGTTTCAACAAGAACCATTGGTTCAGTTGATAACTCAACTGCTGGTTTTGGTTGACGTGGTGGGTGGCTAATCACTGGCTCAGCAGCGATTTGTGCGCGAACTTCAGCTAATTTGTTGCCATCAGTATTCACCCAAACCATACCTGCTGATTCAAGCACTGAATTTAATTCAGAAGCTTGTAATGGCTGGAATTCAACTTTTGGTAGTGGTGCTGGAGCCGCTTTAGGAGCTGCTTGTTCTGCAACTACCGGAGCAACAACAGGAGTAACCACGGGAGTAACCACGGGAGCTGAGACACTAGCAACTGAAGACTCAACAACAGGAGTAGCTGCCACTGTTTCAGTTGATGCAACAACATGACCAGAGTCTACAACGGCATCAACACCAGATGCTGTTGGAGCAACTTGGTTTTGAACAACTTCTGCACCATTGTTTTCACCAGCGTTTTCAGGACGATCTGCACGATCACGGCCACGGTTACGGCCGCGACGGTTGCGACCGCGTGGACGATCTTCACCCTCTGGCGTATTGGCTTGATCACCGTGAGTTAATGCATCCTTTGGTTGCTCAGATTTATTTTCTTGAGTGCTTTCAGGCTTGTTGTCACGTGGTGTGCGTTGATTGCGTTGGTTACGATTTTGTTGAGGACGTGCTTCTTTACCCTCAGTCTTCTCTTCACCTTCACGAGGTGCTGAGTTGCGCTCGCCACCTTCAGTCTTGTTGCGGTTGCGGTTACGGTTATTGCGGTTGCGACCATTGCGATCGTTACGGTCGTTGCGACCTTCACGTGCTGGACGTTTTTCTGCAGGAGCCTCTTCCTTGGCGCCAAAAAGTTTCTTAATGAAACCAATCAAACCACCAGAAGATTCTTTTTCGCCAGCCGCCTTGCGCTCAGGGCGTGATACGCCTGTCGGTGCAGGTTGACTTGGACGAACACCTTTTACAGCCGCTTCTTGACGAGGCTTAGCTTCTTCAGCTTTGCGATTCAAAATAGTGTCTGATTCTAGTTCCTTGCTGGCTTCTTCAGCCATGGCGTAACTAGCTTTAGGATCATCCAAACGAGGATCGTCGTGACGCAAGCGCTCAAGTTTGTAATGTGGTGTCTCTAAATGCTTATTAGGCAATAACAAGACATTCACTTTGAAGCGACTTTCAATTTTGATAACTTCAGCACGCTTCTCATTTAAGAGGAATGCTGCAACATCAACTGGAACTTGGCAGTGGATCGCTGCTGTGTTCTCTTTCATCGCTTCTTCTTGAATGATGCGAAGAACTTGTAATGCTGATGATTCTGTATCTCTGATGTGGCCAGTGCCGTTACAGCGTGGGCATGTCACGTTGCTGCTTTCAGAAAGCGCAGGGCGTAAACGTTGGCGTGATAGCTCTAGTAAACCAAAACGTGAGATCTTGCCCATTTGAACGCGAGCACGATCATGACGAAGAGCGTCTTTCAAACGTTGCTCTACATCCTTTTGATTCTTAGAGGACTCCATATCAATGAAGTCGATCACAATCAAACCGCCTAAGTCGCGCAAACGCATCTGACGAGCTAATTCGTCAGCAGCTTCTAAGTTAGTTCTGGCCGCTGTCTCTTCAATATCTGAACCACGAGTTGAGCGTGCTGAGTTGACGTCTACTGAAACCAAAGCTTCTGTGTGGTCAATCACAATCGCGCCACCTGATGGCAATGAAACTGTGCGAGAGTAGGCTGTTTCAATTTGGTGTTCAATTTGGAAACGAGAGAACAAAGGCACATCATCTTGATAGCGTTTAACGCGTGACATGTTGTCAGGCATCACAACAGACATAAATGCGCTAGCTTGTTCGTAGATCTCATCGGTATCAATCAAGATCTCGCCGATATCTGGCTGGAAGTAATCGCGAATAGCGCGAATAACTAAGCTAGATTCCAAATAAATTAATAGTGGGGCTTGATTGCCGCCAGCAGCTTCATCAATGGCTGTCCAAAGCTGCATCAAGTAACTTAAGTCCCACTGTAGTTCTTCAGCAGTGCGACCAATACCGGCTGTTCTCGCAATAATGCTCATGCCGTCCGGTACTGTTAAATGACTCATGGCTTCACGTAGCTCATTGCGATCTTCGCCTTCAATACGACGAGATACGCCACCACCACGTGGGTTGTTTGGCATCAAAACCAAATAACGACCTGCAAGTGAAATAAAGCTAGTTAAGGCAGCACCTTTATTGCCGCGCTCTTCTTTTTCCACTTGAACAATGATTTCTTGACCTTCACGCAAGGCATCTTTAATGCCTGCATTTCTAACATCAATGCCATCTTTGAAATAAGCTCTTGAAACTTCTTTAAATGGTAAGAAGCCATGACGCTCTTCACCATAGTTCACGAAACATGCTTCTAGGGATGGTTCGATGCGTGTGATCACGCCTTTGTAGATATTGCCTTTGCGTTGTTCACGCCCAGTGGTTTCAATATCAATGTCGATGAGTTTTTGACCATCAACGATAGCTACGCGCAACTCTTCTTGTTGGGTAGCATTAAACAACATTCTTTTCATATAAAACTCCGTACTGCGGCCAGGCAGCCATCGCGGGGCGCGAAACGGAATAGAAGTGATTGTGCGAGACAATCCTCTGTGATGACTACTTCACTACGCTCGCTGACTTATTCTTATTTGCGGGTCAGCGCGCGCCTAAATTCTTTTATCTGTTTCGCAGTTCGCGGCACTATGCCAGCCAACCTTGCGTCTCGTTGCTTCAGGGGAGAGGCGAACCCTGGGAATATCATTCGGCTATTCCGGACCGAGCTTGGCGCACGACTTTCAAATCATAAATTTGATATTGCGCAGCAAGATAGGTCATTATATGACATATGAACAGTAATTCGGTAACCCAACACGTTGTTTTATTTGAGGAAGCTGGCCAAAGGCTAGATAATTTCCTGTTTCGCATGGCCAAAGGCGTGCCAAAAACCCATATTTATCGAATTATTCGCTCCGGAGAGGTCCGAATTAACAAAAAAAGAGCGGATGCCAGTCAAAAAATCCAAGAAGGAGACGTTTTACGCCTTCCTCCGATTCGGGTTTCTGAAGTTAAAGCACCCACAAATGACTATCTTTCTAGCAAGATAAGCTCAGAAATTGATATTTTGTATGAAGATGACAGCATTTTGGTGGTAGATAAGCCATCAGGTATTGCCGTTCATGGTGGATCTGGAGTCTCTTTAGGTCTTATTGAAGCCATGAGAGCCCAAAGACCAGATGCTAAGTTCTTGGAATTGGTTCATCGCTTAGACCGAGATACCTCAGGTATTTTGATGTTGGCTAAAAAACGTAGTGCCTTGGTCAACCTTCATGAGCAAATTCGTGAAGGAAAGATGGAAAAGCGCTACTTATTAATAGTTCATGGTGAATTACCGGTTTCTGGTAAATCCATTCCCTTGAAATACCCGCTTTTGAAATACTTATTACCAAATGGTGAGAGGCGGGTGCGAGTCGCTAGTGATGGGGGTCAGTTAAGTCATACCAATATCCGCGTCAAAGCGAATTACTCTGATGGCTTATGCAGTTTGGTTGAGGCTCAGCTTAAAACAGGGCGAACCCATCAAATTAGGGTGCATTTGCAAGCTTATGGCCATCCTATTCTGGGGGATGACAAATATGGTGACCAAGAGTTAGATAAAGTTCTAAGACCAAAACGTCTTCTGTTGCATGCAAGGCACCTGTCTTTTGTGCACCCCAAAACTGAACAAAAAATGACATTTGAGGCACCGATACCCGAAGCATTCGAAAAGTTTGAATCGAATTAAGATAGAACATATTCACAAGGAGTTCTTATGAAGTTGGCAGCATTTCAGTTTCAAGCTAAGCGATATGTAGGTGTGGTTTCGGCAGATCTCACAACGGTCAGCCCTTATCAGTTATCTGAAGATCAAGCGGACTTAGGTGCTTTAGCAATTATTGAAATGATGGCTGATGGCAAGGATTTGCCACCGCTTGGCCAAGCACTTCAGTTGAGCGAAGTTTGCTTGTTGGCACCGATACCAAAGCCACGCAGAAATATTTTTTGCGTTGGTAAGAATTATCTCGATCATGTCAAAGAAATTAAAGACAGTAAATTGGGTGACGCTCAGGGCGCCATGGCCAATCTGCCAAAACACCCAGTTATTTTTAGCAAAGTGCCAGAGTCTGTGATTGGCACTAAGGCCGGTATTGATAGTCACCCACAAGTGACCCAAGAGATGGACTATGAAGCTGAGTTGGCGGTTGTCATTGCTAAAAAAGGTAAAGGCATCAAAAAAGAAGATGCCTTGAAGCATGTTTGGGGTTACACCATCATTAATGATGTGAGCGCACGTGACTTGCAGGCTAAGCATGTTCAGTTTCACTTGGGTAAAAGCTTAGATACTTTCTGTCCAATGGGTCCTTGGTTGGTTTCTGCTGATGAGTTGGATTCAAGCCATGCTTCTATTCAGTGTTGGGTCAACGGTGAGTTACGTCAGAGTGGCACAACAGAACAATTAATTTTTGATATTCCAACCATTATTGAAGCTTTATCTGCAGGAATTACCCTCTATCCCGGTGACGTTATTGCTACAGGAACACCAAGCGGGGTGGGTATGGGCTTTAAGCCGCCACGATTCTTGAAAAAAGGCGACACTGTGAAAATTGAAATCGCAGGCATTGGAGTTTTAGAAAATCCAATTATTTAATTAATGCAGTTAAAGACAGAAAGTAAATTTTGAAATACGAATTAATTGTTTGGGATTGGGATGGAACATTGATGGATTCCACTCCAACGATTGTTCGTTGTATTCAAGATGCTTGTAGGGATTTGGATTTGCCCGTGCCGGATGATTCGATGGCTAGTCATGTGATCGGTTTAGGTTTGCAAGAATCGCTTCGCAGAGCAGTGCCCACTCTTTCAGTGCAAGATCATCCTAAGTTGGTGGACCGTTTCCGTTTTCACTACCTCACCAAAGATCATGAGTTGAGTTTATTTGCTGGAGCAAAAGAGTTGCTTTATGCACTGAAAGACAAAGGACATTTATTGGCAGTGGCTACTGGTAAAAGTCGTAAAGGTTTAGAGCGTTCTTTAGGTTTTCATGATTTGCATGATGTCTTTACTGATACCAGAACACCTGATGAAACTTTCCCTAAGCCTCACCCTGGCATGTTGATGGAATTATCTGAGGCATTGATGGTTCCCATGGAGAGGGTGCTGATGATTGGCGATACCACTCATGATTTACTCATGGCCAACAATGCTGGCGCTGATGCTGTAGCTGTGACTTATGGTGCACACCCGCTTAACGTCTTGAAAACAGAAAACCCAAAAGCTTGTGTTTCAAATGTTCAAGAGTTGTCGGATTGGTTAGCGGTGCATGCGTAGTTATAAAAAATAACAGACAATCTAAAAATACAGAAAAAATTCTTAAGAGAGAAATTGCATGTCAGATGAAAAAGTTTGGGAACGTCAGGCTCTAGAGCACCTCTTGTTGGAAAACATGAAGGAGCAGCGACGAGGGCGTCGCTGGAGAACTGCACTTCGCTTGATGACCTTGGTGGTATTTGTAGGTATTGCCATTAATTTATTTGATTTGGATTTCGGCGGTAAGGCATCTCTTGGCAAGCACACGGCCTTAGTTGATCTGCATGGGGAAATTGCTCCTAATACTCCAGCAAGTGCCGAAGCTATCAATGCCGCATTAAATGCCGCATTTGAAAATAGTGAAAGTGTTGGTGTGATTTTGCGCATCAACAGCCCAGGTGGATCGCCTGTTCAATCTGGAATTATTCATGATGAGATCTTGCGTTTGCGCGCCAAGTATCCAGAAAAGCCTTTGCATGTTGTTGTAGAAGAAATCTGTGCTTCAGGTGGTTACTACGTTGCGGTTGCTGCCGAGAAAATTTATGTCGATAAAGCGAGTTTGGTGGGCTCTGTTGGCGTCATCATGAGTGGTTTTGGTGTGACTGGCCTGATGGATAAATTAGGCGTTGAACGTCGCGTCATTGCGGCCGGAAAAAATAAAGCTCTACTAGACCCTTTTTCTAAGGAAGATCCTAAGCAAAAAGCTTTTGTTCAAGAAATGATCCTAGAGGTTCACGATCAATTCATTAAGGTGGTTCGTGATGGCAGGGGAAAGCGCCTGAAAGAAACGCCTGAGATGTTCAGTGGATTGGTTTGGAATGGTGCAAGAAGTATTGATCTTGGTCTCACTGATGCTTTAGGAAATACCGATATGGTTGCGAGAGATGTGTTCAAGGCCCCAGAGATTGTTGATTACACAACCAAAGAGAATTTAGCCGAACGTGTGGCGAAGCGCTTTGGTGCTGCGATGGGTGAGGGTGCTACTAAGGTGCTCTTGCGCAATGAACATTTGCGCTACGGCAACTAAGCCAACAATAAAAATACAGCTGGACGTTGATGAAGAGCTTGGAGTAATCCAGGCTCTTTTTTGATGGCGGCTTGCCATGAAGCAACTGTTTGAGATTTGACCCATTCCGTTGGCAGGCTTAAATCTGCCGCGACACATATTTGAGTATTAGGGTGAAGGCCTTGCAGCATGGTTTCAATCATGGCCGCGTTGCGATAGGGTGTTTCAATCCATAACTGAGTTTGATGTTTCTTTTTGGATTCTTGTTCGAGTTGTTTGAGTGAGTTGACTTTGTCTGCTTGATTAACCGGTAAGTAGCCATGAAATGCAAAGCTTTGACCGTTCATGCCGCTAGACATCAAAGCGAGTAATAGTGAGCTAGGACCTACGAGTGCTCGAACAGTAATCCCCAAGCGGTGAGCTGCATTCACAATATCAGAGCCTGGGTCGGCAATCGCTGGCAAACCAGCTTCAGACATCAAGCCCATGTCGTGACCATCAAGCAGTGGTTGCAATAGTTTTTTTAAATCAGTCGCTTCTTTACCTTGATGCTCTTTACCTGGACCACGCCACTCAGTCATCATCATTTCTTGCATCGTGCAAATGAGAGGTGCTTGGCTAGATACTGCTTTTAATAATGCTCTAGCAGTTTTCGCATTCTCAACAATCCAATAGCGTAATTGCGAAGCGCGTTGAATCGTATCGATTGGAAGAACTTTTGAGAGTTGATCTTCTCTGGCGTCATCGCCTAGCGTATTGGGAATGAGGTAAAGAATGCCGGCCATGGTTATCCTGGAATTGAAAAGCCTGCATCACGCAAAAGTGAGCAAACAGTGATAAGAGGCAAGCCAATCAGTGCGCTTGGATCATCACTTTGAACGCGCTCTAAAAGGCAGATCCCTAAGCCTTCTGACTTAGCACTACCGGCGCAATCATAAGGTGTCTCTGCTAATAAATAGGCTTCTAGAACATGATCTTTTAATGATCTAAATTGAACCTCAGTGATCACGTTGATTGTTTTCGCATCTTCGCCCTTGGCAAGGCAGATGGCTGTGTGAAATTGGACTGTTTCTCCGCGCAAGAGTTGTAGTTGAGCCATTGCTCGCTCATGATCACCCGGTTTACCCATGGCAGCGCCATGTAAATCAACCACCTGATCTGACCCAATTACCCAAGCGTCTGGATGCAATTTTGAAATAGCCAAGGCTTTTGCCTGAGCTAAGCGCAAGGCAATTTGCTCGGGTGTTTCATTTGGAAGAGGTGACTCATCGACTTCTGGGGATACGCAGGTAAAAGGAAGTCCTAAACGAGATAGCAGCTCTTTTCTGTACTTGGATGTTGAGGCCAAAATGAGCTTTTTCGGCTCTTCTTTCAATTTTGTAGATAAATTGCTTGGGCTAGGGACTGCGCTCATTTATGCTTTCGGTATGAATTCAAATAAAACAACACCCCACATTTTGCCGAATAATCCTAAGGATCTTCAATCTATTGATTTGAAGTCAGGAACGACTTATCTCGGGCAAGGGGCTTTGGACTTATCTTCTTTTCCTCGATTGTCACAGGAAATCGCTTCAGATAGCAATTTAAAGCCGTCTCAAGTGCACTGGGAGCTCAGCACTTGGTTTGAAGAGCGTTTAGGTGGAATTCCTTTGCAATACATGCACTTACGTTTAGCGGTAGACCTGCCTTTGAGTTGTCAGGCTTGTTTCCAGCCCTATATGGAGTCGATTGACTCAGACCGTGATTACATCTTATTTGACACGGAAGAAGAGGCTGAAAACTGGGATTTGGATGAGGAAAATCAGGATGCTGAGGATGCTTTAGTTGCCTCGGAAACCTTTAATTTGCTAGATACTATTGAAGACGAGCTATTGCTTAGCCTACCTTTATCGGCCAGGCACACTCCAGGGGAGTGCAAAGCTGAAGACCTAGAAAAGGTCTCTAAAAAGCTTAAAACAGGGTCAGAAGAGATCATTATTCAGAAGCCCAATCCATTCGCCGTCTTACAAAAGCTCAAAAAACAATGATTTTGTGCTAGAATCTCTGCTTCGTTTAGGAGTAAAAACATGGCTGTTCAACAGAATAAGAAATCACCGTCTAAGCGTGGCATGCACCGCGCACATGACTTTTTGTCTGCACCTTCATTGGCAGTTGAGCCAACGACTGGTGAAGCGCACTTACGTCACCACATTAGCCCAAATGGCTACTACCGTGGTCGTAAAGTAATTAAGACTAAGAACGACTAATCTCCTACGGGAAAAAGATTAAGCGGCACCTTGTGTAGCCGCTTTTTTCTTAATCAAGAATCTTAATGAGCGTCACGCTAGCTGTTGATGCAATGGGTGGAGACCACGGTCTAGTGGTCACAATACCTGCCAGCACAGACCTTCTGGCCGAGTTGCCAGACTTAAAAATAAGACTTGTTGGTAACGCTGAGTTAATTAATAAAGCGTTGGCTAAGGTGTCTCCAAATATTTTGGAGAGGATTACTGTCGTTCATGCTTCTGAAGTTGTGACGATGGATGATTCAATTGAAGTCGCTCTTCGCAAGAAAAAAGACTCTTCCATGCGTGTTGCTGCTCAGCAAGTGAAGGATGGCTTAGCTGACGGCGCAGTTTCTGCTGGTAACACTGGCGCCTTGATGGCCATTTCTCGATATGTCCTCAAAACTCTTGATGGTATCGATCGCCCAGCGATTGCTGCCCCGATGCCTAATCAATTCGGCCGCGGCACAACAGTTTTAGATTTGGGCGCCAATGCTGATTGCGAAGCGATTCACTTATTACAGTTTGCTCAAATGGCAGATGTGATGGCTAGAGCAGTTGATGGTATTTCTAACCCAACAATTGGTTTGCTTAACATCGGTGAAGAAGTCATTAAAGGTAATCAGGTCGTTAAAGAGGCTGGTGAATTACTTCGTCAAAGTAAGCTGAATTTCTATGGCAACGTAGAAGGTAATGATATTTTCAAAGGAACAACAGATATTGTTGTTTGCGATGGCTTTGTCGGTAACGTAGCTTTAAAAACTACTGAAGGCTTAGCTCATATGATTTCCGGTTTGATAAAAGAAGAATTTAGTCGTAACTGGTTGACCAAGTTAATGGCCTTAGCAGCTTTACCTGTTTTGATGCGCTTTAAAAATCGTGTTGACCATCGCAATTACAACGGCGCTGTACTCTTGGGTTTACGAGGTTTAGTATTAAAGAGTCATGGCTCTGCAGATAAAAAAGCTTATATAACTGCGCTTCGCAGAGCTTATGAGGGTGCAAAAAATAATATGGTGGGCAAAGTGGCTGAGGCTTTTAAAGTGACTCAAGCTATTGCTCAACAAGATCAGGGGGCAGTATGACTCAAGCTTTGAGCCAAAGAAAATACGCCAAAATTTTAGGTACTGGCAGCTATTTGCCTGCTAATAAAGTCACCAATGCTGACATCACAGACATGTTGGCAAAAGATGGTATTGAAACAAGTGATGAGTGGATTTTTTCTCGCAGTGGCATTAGTGCTCGTCACTTCGCTGCTGATGGTGAGCTTACTAGTGACTTGGCTTTAAACGCCTCTCAAAAAGCCATTGAAGCTGCTGGTATTGATGCTAACGATATTGATTTAATCATTTTGGCAACATCAACGCCAGATAACTTGGGTGGCTTCCCAAGCACCGCTTGTGTATTGCAAGACAAATTGGGTATTAAAAATGGCTGTGCTGCGTTTGACGTGCAAGCTGTTTGTTCTGGTTTTGCTTATTCATTAGCTGTTGCGGATAACTTCGTTCGCAGCGGTATGTATCAAAAGATTTTGATTGTTGGTGCTGAAACTTTTTCTCGCATTCTGAACTTTAAAGATCGTGGCACTTGTGTGTTGTTTGGTGATGGTGCTGGTGCTGTTGTGATTGGCGCTAGTGATGAGCCAGGCATTTTGGCAACTGCCATGCATGCTGATGGTAGTCATCGTGACATCCTGTGCGTGCCAGGTCGAGCAGATAATGGTGCTTTAGAGGGCTCAGCTTTCTTGGTTATGGATGGCCAGGCTGTGTTTAAGTTGGCCGTGAAAGTTCTTGAGCAAGTGGCGCAAGAAGTTTTAGAAAAAGCTAATTTAACTCCAGCTGATATTGATTGGTTGATTCCTCACCAAGCCAATATCCGGATCATGGAAGGTACTGCTAAAAAATTAGGTATTGATCGAGATCATGTTGTTGTTACTGTTCATGATCACGGCAATACATCTGCAGCTTCTATTCCTTTAGCTTTAGATACAGCTATTCGTGCAGGACAAGTTAAACGTGGTCAGCATCTTCTGATGGAAGGTGTGGGCGGTGGTTTTACATGGGCAGCAGCCCTTGTTAAATACTAAGATTCAATAAATATTTGAGATAACAGGAACGTTAATGAAATTTGCTTTTGTATTCCCAGGTCAAGGCTCACAAGCTGTTGGAATGTTGAATGCTTGGGGCGATAACCCTGAAGTGAAGAAAACATTGGATGAGGCTTCAGAAGCCTTAGGTGAAGATGTTGCAAAGTTAATTGCTGAAGGTCCTGCCGAAGCGCTGTCATTAACAACCAATACCCAGCCCGTGATGTTGACTGCTGGAGTTGCTTGCTACCGTGCCTGGTTGGCTGCAGGTGGCCCTGAAGCTTCAGTGATGGCTGGTCATAGTTTGGGTGAGTATGGCGCATTGGTAGCTTCAGGCGTGATTGCATTTAAAGATGCAGTACCAATGGTGCGTTTCCGTGCTCAAGCCATGCAAGATGCTGTGCCTGTAGGCACAGGCGGTATGGCCGCTATTCTTGGTTTAGATGATGATGCTGTTCGCAAAGCTTGTGCCGATGCGCAAGCCGCCACAAACGAAGTGGTTGAAGCTGTGAATTACAACGCGCCAGCACAAGTAGTGATTGCTGGTTCAAAAGCGGGTGTTGAAAAAGCTTGCGAATTAGCAAAAGCAGCAGGTGCTAAGCGTGCTTTACCTTTGCCTGTTTCTGCACCATTCCATTCTTCTTTGTTAAAGCCAGCTTCTGAAAAGTTAGAGGCTTACTTAGCAGACAAAACATTCCAAGCTCCTCGTATTGATGTGATCAATAACGTGGACGTGAGCATCTTGAAGGATCCGGCTGCGATTAAAAATGCTTTGGTGAGGCAGGCTGCTTCCCCAGTGCGCTGGGTGGAAACAGTTCAAGCCATGGCCAGTCAAGGTGTGACACATGTGGTTGAGTGTGGTCCAGGTAAGGTTTTGGCGGGTATGACAAAACGTATTAATGGCGATTTGAATGGTTTAGCCGTTTATGATCCTGCCACGATGGCTGAAGTGATGGCTGTCATCAAAGCGTAAATATTGACGATTAAAACTCTAATTAATTACAGATAATAGGTTGGGAGAGCTTGTGAGCACATTAACAGGACAAATTGCTTTAGTAACTGGAGCATCACGCGGCATTGGTCGCGCGATTGCGATGGAATTATCTAAACAAGGTGCGATTGTGATTGGCACAGCAACTAGTGAGTCTGGCGCTAAGGATATTGATGCTGCATTGAAGCCAACTGGTGGTGCGGGCGCTGTATTGAATGTTAATGACGCAGCTGCTTGTGATGCCTTGATTGACTCCATCGTTAAAGAACGCGGTGCTTTGAATATTTTGGTGAATAACGCTGGTATTACTCAAGATAACTTGGCTATGCGCATGAAGGACGAAGAGTGGACTTCAGTGATTGATACCAATTTAAGTGCTGTTTTCCGCTTGGCTCGCGGCGTTTTACGCCCAATGATGAAGGCCAAAGGCGGTCGAATTATTAATATTACTTCTGTAGTAGGTAGCAGTGGCAACCCTGGACAGGCTAACTATGCAGCTGCAAAAGCAGGTGTAGCTGGTATGAGCCGTGCCTTGGCCCGTGAGATTGGTAGCCGTAACATTACGGTTAACTGCGTGGCTCCTGGTTTTATTGACACCGATATGACCAAAGCCCTCTCAGAAGATCAACAAAATTCATTAAAAGTTAACATTCCACTGCAACGCCTTGGAACTCCTGAAGATATTGCCCATGCGGTAGCATTTTTAGCGTCTCCAGGGGCCGGATATATCACCGGAACAACACTTCATGTGAATGGCGGACTATTTTTGAACTAAATTGGCCAAATAAGCTGATAAAATCTATTTTCAACATTTTTACAACAACCCCTGGAGGGATTACATGGATAACATCGAACAACGCGTTAAGAAAATCGTAGCTGAGCAATTAGGTAAAGACGAAGCTGAAATCAAGAATGAATCATCTTTCGTTAATGACTTAGGTGCTGATTCTCTCGACACAGTTGAATTGGTCATGGCATTAGAAGATGAGTTCGGCATCGAAATTCCTGATGAAGAAGCTGAAAAAATCACTACTGTTCAATTGGCTATCGATTTCGCCAAGTCCAAACAAGGCTAATTAGCTGTGAGCCAGTTGAAGGGACAGCGCCGGGTCGTTATTACCGGACTAGGCTTGGTTTCACCTGTAGGTAATACAGTAGGTGAGGCTTGGGAGAATTTGTTGGCGGGTCGCAGTGGTATTGCAACCCTCACAAAGTTTGATCATTCTGGTCTAGCCGTGCACTTTGGCGGTGAGGTAAAGGGTTTCAATATCGAGGATTACATCCCCGCTAAAGAAGCTCGCCATATGGATACTTTTATTCATTATGGTATTGCCGCTGGTACTCAAGCTTTCCGCGATTCTGGCTTAACAGTCACAGACGCTAATTCTGAAAGAATTGGCGTCATGGTGGGCTCAGGCATTGGTGGTTTGCCAATGATTGAAGAAACCCACACCGAATACACTAATCGTGGCGCACGTCGTATTTCACCGTTCTTTGTACCAGGATCAATCATTAATATGATTTCTGGTCATCTCAGTATCAACTTGAACCTCAAAGGTCCTAACGTTGCTGCTGTGACGGCTTGTACGACAGGTTTGCACAGTATTGGTTTAGCTGCGCGCTTAATTCAATACGGTGACGCTGACGTCATGATTGCCGGTGGTGCTGAATCAACTATATCTCCATTGGGAGTAGGTGGTTTTGCTGCTGCTCGTGCACTCTCAACTCGTAATGATGACCCTGCAACGGCTTCTCGCCCTTGGGATAAAGACCGTGATGGTTTTGTTCTAGGTGAAGGCTCTGGCGTCATGATTCTTGAAGAATATGAACATGCTAAAGCTCGTGGCGCAAAGATTTATGCTGAATTAGCTGGCTTTGGCATGAGTGGTGATGCATATCACATGACTGCACCTAATATGGATGGTCCACGCCGTTGTATGGTGAATGCACTTAAAGATGCTGGCGTTAATCCAGATCAAGTGCATTACGTTAATGCGCATGGCACATCAACACCTTTGGGTGACAAGAATGAAACTGAGGCTCTAAAAGCTGCCTTGGGTGCTGCTGCCAAAGGTGTGGTGGTGAACTCAACTAAGTCGATGACTGGTCACCTTTTGGGTGGTGCTGGTGGCTTGGAATCAGTTTTCACAGTTTTGGCTTTGCATCATCAAAAATCTCCACCAACTATCAATATCTTTAATCAAGATCCTGAATGTGATTTGGACTACTGTGCCAATACAGCTCGCGATATGAAGATTGATGTTGCAGTTAAGAATAACTTTGGCTTTGGCGGCACAAACGGAACGATTGTTTTCCGTAAAATTTAAGTCGCTAGAACTATAGATGCTTTTGAAGCTGAATAAAGGTCTCCTTGGAGGCCTTTATTGTTTAAAGAACCCCCATTCTAAGAATGGCTTAAGCTCTCTTCAGCAAAGAGCTGACTAATGATCTAAAGTAATAACTATGATGAAAAAACAAATATCCTCAATTTATTTATTAAGTGTTTTGATTGCTCTAAATGGTGCGTCAATCACTTCGGCATCGGCGCAAAATCCAAGCAACAGCACTGCTAGCCCAAGCGCGACTGTTCCACCAGCTACACCAGCACCAAGAGCTTATCCAGACTTTGCAGATTTAGTTGAAAAAGCAAATCCTGCAGTGGTTAATATCCGGACAACAGAAAAAGTAAATGTAAAACAAGTTCAGCAGGGTATGCCTGGAATTCCGGGATTAGATGATGAGCAGGCAGAATTTTTCCGCCGCTTCTTTGGCATTCCAATGCCTACACCGAAGCAGGGTCCCAATAATAAGAAGCCGCAGCAAGAAGAACAAAATCGTGGTGTTGGTTCAGGATTCATTATTGAAAGTAACGGATTTATTTTGACGAATGCACACGTCGTTGAAGGCGCTACAACCATTTATGTCACATTGCCTGACAAACGCGAATTTAAGGCTAAATTAATTGGTGCTGATAAGCGTACTGATGTGGCACTTGTAAAAATTGATGCAACTGCCTTACCGCGCTTGCAAATTGGTGATTCATCGAAAGTGCGCGTGGGTGAATGGGTTGTTGCGATTGGCTCGCCATTTGGCCTTGAGAACACCGTAACAGCGGGTATTGTTTCTGCAAAAAGTCGTGATACGGGTGACTATCTACCCTTTATTCAAACAGACGTTGCTGTGAACCCTGGTAACTCTGGTGGACCTTTGTTAAATACACGAGGTGAAGTGATTGGTATCAATTCACAGATTTTTTCTCGCTCAGGCGGCTATATGGGGATTTCATTTGCAATCCCGATGGATGAGGCTATGCGCGTATCCAATCAACTGAAGTCTAACGGGAAAGTTAGTCGTGGGCGTATTGGCGTTGCCATTGCGGAAGTTGGTAAAGATGTTGCTGAAAGCTTAGGTTTATCAAAAGCACGTGGTGCGCTGATTCGTAACGTTGAGCCAGGTGCGCCGGCTGATAAAGCAGGTCTTGAAGCTGGTGACGTGATCTTGAGTTTCAATGAGCGTGTCATCGATAAGTCATCTGATTTGCCTCGCATTGTTGGTGATACAAAGCCTGGCACAAAGGCACCTATCCAAGTTTGGCGCAAAGGTAGTCAAAAAGAATTTAGTGTGGTGGTAGCCGACCTTGAGCCTAATGAAAAAGTGGCAGCTAAGAAAGCTGACCCTGATTCAAGTGCAACGTTGAATAATAGTTTTGGTGTGGCTGTTACTGATTTAACTGACGCCAAGCGTCGCGAATTAGCGATAAAGTCTGGTGTTGAAGTTCAAGCTCTTAATGAAGGTCCTTTATCTAAGGCTGGTGCAAGAGTGGGTGATGTGCTTATCAGAATTGGCGACGTGGATATTGTTTCTGCAAAACAGTTTGAAATTGCGCTGAAGGCTTTGCCTAAAAATAAACCGGTCGCTGTATTTATTCGAAGAGCTGAGAGCACGATTGTCATACCTGTAAGACCAGGTTCGTAAGCTTTGAGTTAAATAACCCTAGATTTCGCTCACCTTAGTCGGAAATTCGGGCTAATTTCCTGTTCCGACTACAATAGAGGAAAGAGGCGTCTTATTGCAGTGCAATATGGTGTTGCATTGCGGCAAGCCGTTTTAAGGAATCCATGGATCACATACGTAATTTTTCTATTATTGCCCATATCGACCACGGTAAGTCGACCCTAGCCGACCGAATTATTCAGCTTTGTGGCGGTCTTTCTGACCGTGAAATGGAAGCGCAAGTCCTTGATTCTATGGACATTGAGAAAGAGCGGGGCATTACGATTAAGGCCCAAACCGCTGCGCTGAACTACAAAGCCCTCGATGGCAAGATTTATAACCTTAACTTAATTGATACCCCAGGCCACGTTGACTTTTCTTATGAGGTCAGCCGTTCTTTGTCTGCCTGTGAAGGTGCTCTATTAGTAGTTGATGCGAGTCAGGGCGTTGAGGCCCAAACTGTCGCCAATTGCTACACCGCCATTGAGTTAGGCGTTGAAGTTGTGCCAGTTTTAAATAAGATTGATTTACCCCAGGCTGACCCTGATCGTGCCAAACAAGAAATTGAAGATGTGATTGGTATTGATGCTACCGATGCGGTCTCATGCTCTGCTAAAACTGGTTTAGGTGTTCAAGATGTTTTAGAAGACCTTATTAAAAAAGTGCCGCCACCTAAAGGTGATGCATCTGCACCATTACAAGCTTTAATCGTTGACTCATGGTTTGATAACTATGTGGGTGTTGTGATGTTGGTTCGCGTGATTAACGGCACATTAAAGCCTAAAGACAAAGTTTTATTAATGGCATCTGGTACTCAGCATTTAGTTGAGCACGTGGGTGTCTTCACACCAAAATCTGTCGATCGTTCAGAGTTATCTGCAGGTCAAGTAGGTTTCATCATTGCAGGCATCAAGGAATTAAAAGCTGCCAAAGTGGGTGATACCGTGACACATGCTCCGGGTCAGCAAAACAGAACACCATCTTCAGAGCCCTTACCTGGTTTTAAAGAAGTTCAGCCTCAGGTGTTTGCAGGACTATATCCAGTTGAATCGAATCAATATGATGCTTTGCGCGAATCATTGGAAAAGCTCAAGCTCAATGATGCTGCATTAATGTATGAGCCTGAAGTATCTCAGGCTTTAGGTTTTGGTTTCCGTTGTGGATTCTTGGGTTTATTGCACATGGAGATTGTGCAAGAGCGTCTCGAGCGTGAATTCAATATGGAGTTGATTACAACAGCTCCAACAGTGGTTTACGAAGTTGAATTAAAAGATGGATCAAAACTGGTTGTTGATAATCCATCGAAGATGCCTGACCCTAGTCGTATTGAGTTGATCTTGGAACCAATTGTGGTGGTGAACTTATTCATGCCGCAAGAGTATGTTGGTTCAGTCATTACACTTTGTACCGGTAAGCGCGGCATTCAAATGGATATGCAATACGTAGGTCGCCAAGTCAAGCTGACCTATGAAATGCCAATGGCTGAAATCGTTTTGGACTTCTTTGATCGCTTGAAGTCTATCTCTCGCGGTTACGCCTCGATGGATTACGAATTTAAAGAATATCGCGCATCAGATGTCGTCAAAGTTGATATCTTGATCAATAGTGAAAAAGTTGATGCACTGTCGATCATCGTTCACCGTAGTAATAGTCAGTATCGCGGCCGTGAAGTAGTGGCCAAGATGCGTGAGATTATTCCTCGTCAAATGTTTGATGTGGCTATTCAGGCTGCTATCGGTAGCGGCATTATCGCTCGTGAAAACGTCAAAGCTTTACGTAAGAACGTATTGGCTAAGTGTTATGGTGGTGACATCACGCGTAAGAAGAAACTTCTAGAGAAGCAAAAAGAAGGTAAGCGTCGTATGAAGCAAGTAGGTAGTGTGGAGATTCCACAAGAAGCCTTCTTGGCAATCTTACAGGTGGAGGATAAGTAATGAACTTCGCCTTGATTCTTTTTATTTTGTCGGTAGTAACAGGCGTTGCTTGGGTGGCAGATAAATTAGTTTTTGCACCCAAAAGAAAAGCGGCCGGCATTGACCGCATGCCTTTGTGGTTGGAGTACACGGCTAGTTTCTTCCCAGTTATTTTTGCGGTATTTTTCTTGCGTTCATTCTTATTTGAGCCATTTAAGATTCCATCAGGCTCAATGATCCCAACCTTGATGATTGGCGATTTTATTTTGGTGAATAAATACACTTACGGTATTCGTTTGCCAGTGATCAACAAAAAGATTGTTGATGTGAATTCGCCGCAGCGTGGTGATGTGATTGTTTTCCGTTACCCTAAGGATGAGTCTGTTGACTATATCAAGCGTGTGGTGGGTATGCCTGGGGATGTGGTTTCATATCAAAATAAACGCCTAACTCTTAATGGGCAATCTTTTGGATATGACGAGAAGCCAGATTATTTAGATCCTGAGCACATGTCTTATGCCAAGTTCTATCGTGAAACTTTCCCGAAAGATTTTGGTGGTGTATCGCACAACGTCTTGAACCACCCAGAGCGGCCAGCTGGCGTCTATACGCAAGATCGTTTCCCGTTTTATGAGAATTGCACCTACAGCATGAATGGTGTGACATGTACGGTGCCTCCTGGCCATTACTTTGTGATGGGAGATAACCGTGATAACTCGGCTGATTCTCGTTATTGGGGTTTTGTACCTGAAAGAAATTTAGTTGGTAAAGCATTCTTCGTTTGGATGAACCTAGGTGACTTAAAGCGTATTGGACGTTTTGAGTGAGCAAGGTAGTAAAGGCGGATATGACACCACGTGCACCGGTTGACTTAAGGCTCTTGCAGGAGAGGTTGGGTTACGTTTTCGAAAAACCTGATTTACTCATGCAGGCCTTGACCCATCGTAGTCATATCAAAAAAAATAATGCTCGTTTAGAGTTTTTGTGCGACTCTGTATTGAACTGCACCTTTGCAGAGATTCTTTATGAGCGCTATCAAGATTTGGATGAAGGTGATTTGTCTCGTGTTAGAGCTAACCTGGTTAAACAGCAAGCTTTGTATGAGATTGCTCAAGCCTTGCAGCTATCCGATTGTTTACGTTTGGGCGAGGGCGAGTTAAAGAGCGGTGGTTTTAAACGCCCATCTATCTTGGCAGATACTTTTGAAGCAATTGTTGGTGCTATTTTCTTAGATTCTGGTTTTGAATCTTCAAAAAAGGTTTTAAGAAAATGGTATTCGCAAATTCTGGAGCATGTTGATCCAAGAACCTTGGGTAAAGACGACAAAACCCTTCTACAAGAATACCTACAAGGACATCAATTGCCGCTTCCGATTTATAACGTGGTGGCCACGACAGGTGTAGCTCATAATCAACAGTTTGAAGTGGAGTGCTCGATCCCAAGTTTGAAGATCACTTTGAATGGTAAAGGTGCATCTCGCCGAGCAGCAGAGCAAGCGGCTGCAAAACTATCCTTAGAGGCTGCGCAAAAAATTGTTTCTCAAACTGGCAGAAAGCCTAAAAAGACCAAAGCGACTAAAAAGAAAGCTTCTTTGGTTGCTGCCAAAGACCCTACAGACGATCAACTTAATCTTAAGTTGAAGTCTGAGTAAATTAATCAATAAAAGGAACTCAGCCCAATGACATTTCGATGCGGAACAGTAGCGCTGGTAGGTCGACCAAACGTCGGTAAGTCGACTTTGCTCAACGCATTGGTGGGGCAGAAAGTTAGTATCACTTCGCGCAAAGCACAAACCACACGTCATCGTATCTTGGGTGTTAATACTACTGAGACTGCCCAGTTTATTTTGGTGGATACGCCAGGTTTTCAGACTAAATACAGTAACGCCATGAACAAAGTCATGAACCGCACGGTGAAGTCGACCATGGCGGATGTCGATGTAATTTGTTTTGTGGTGGAGTCTGGTTATTGGAGTAAAGCGGATGAGCAAGTGCTAGAAATCTTGCCTAAAGACATTCCGGTGGTTTTGTTAGCAAATAAATTAGATGTTTTCGCGCAGCGAGCCGACGCTCCTGAAGACCGTGATCAAAAGCTATTTACTTTCATGCGTGAGATGAGTGAGAAACACGAGTTCTCAGAAATCATCCCGATGACTGCTAAAAATGCTGATGATGTCAAACGACTATTGAGCTTCTTGGAGCCATACTTGCCTGAGCAAGAGGCTATCTACGACCCAGATATGTTGACCGATCGTAGTGAGAAATTCTTGGCAGCAGAAATCTTAAGAGAAAAAGTGTTCCGTCATACAGGCGATGAGTTGCCTTATTCAAGCGCTGTGATTATTGATCAATTCAAAATGGATGGCGCTCTAAGACGTATCGCGGCGACCATCTTAGTTGACCGTGAGAGTCACAAGGCGATGGTGATTGGTGAGAAGGGTGCTAAGTTGAAGCGCATTTCTACCGAGGCTCGCCAAGACATGGAAAAACTATTTGATGGCAAAGTCTTTTTGGAGACTTGGGTTAAGGTTAAGAGTGGTTGGGCTGATGACCGTGTCATTTTGCGTGAACAGGGTATTGAGTAAGCCAACATCATGGCCGTGCGAGTCACTGACGAACCAGCTTTTGTGCTTCACAGCATTCCATATAAAGAGACTAGTCTCATTTTGGATGTTTTCACACGTTCTTATGGCCGCATGGCATTGATTGCCAAAGGTGCCAAAAGACCTCATTCTGTTTTAAGACCGGTCTTACAACGTTTTCAACCTCTGGCTGTTTCTTGGAGCGGTAAGAGTGAATTAAGAACCATGATCAAGGCTGAGTGGTTGGGTGGCGTGCCACCTTTGGTGGGGGATGCGCTTCTTTGTGGCTTTTATCTCAATGAGCTTTTGGTTAAGTTCACGGCTCGAGAAGACTCTCACGAAGACTTGTACGACGAGTATGCAAGAACGGTTCACCTTCTAGGTCAAGACCCTAAAGATCTCGAGCCCATCTTGAGGCCATTTGAGTTAGCCCTACTAAAAGAAACTGGTTTTGCTGCAGCCCTAGATCGTTGTGTTGATTCGCAAACAGCGCCAGAAGAAGATGAGCATTATGTATACCAACCAGAAAAGGGTATACGTAAATTACAGGCTGATGACCCTGGTCATTGGCCAGTGATGACGGGCAAACATCTGAGATTCATGAATGACAAAAACTACAGCGATCCAGAGACTCTTACACAAAGTAAATCGCTCACGCGATTCTTATTGGGCCTTCATCTACCTGATCAGGCCATGATGACTCGCCAAATTTTGATTGATTTGAAGAAGATTTGATCTTGTGTATAATGACTAGTCATCTAACTAGTCAGATGGGGTGAGTCATGAAAAATAATTGGCAAGTTCAAGATGCTAAAGCTAAATTTAGTGAATTTTTAAATGCATGCTTGAGTGATGGACCTCAAATAGTCACGCGTCGTGGGGAAGAGACTGCAGTTCTTGTTCCTATTGAAGTGTGGAATCAAATGAAAAATGGCGCGCGCCCAACGCTAAAGTCATGGTTATTGGCGAGTGGCCCAAAGGCTGACATAGATATACCTGCTAGAGGAAAAGCAAAGCGCCGTTCTGTGATTGATCTTTAATGGTTGATGAATGTACTTATTAGACACAAATATCATTTCTGAGTTTCGACGCGCAAAGCCCCATGGTGGGGTACTTGCTTGGATTGAGGACGTGCCTGATTCGAGTTTGTTTATTTCGGCTGTCAGTGTTGGTGAAATACAGGCGGGCATTGAAAAAACACGTGAACAGGATAGAGCTAAAGCTAAGCTTTTGGATGCTTGGTTAAATGAGGTGATGGACGGTTATGCGATTTTGCCGATGGATGCTGCAGCGTTTCGTGTATGGGGGCAGTTGATGCATCGACAGTCTGATACCGTGATAGAGGATGCCATGATTGCCGCAACCGCTTTGGCTAATCATTTAACGGTTGTCACTAGAAACATTAAAGACTTCAAAAGATTTAATGTTAATGTCTTAAATCCGTTTAAAGTTTGATAAATATTAATTAAAAGGTTTATAGATCCTTGGGACCAAAAAACATCATTGATCTAGGTATCAATATTGACCACGTGGCCACACTCAGAAACGCGCGTGGCACCACTTATCCAGATCCTTTAAAAGCAGCGCGATTGGCAGAGGAGTATGGCGCTGATTTGATTACCTTGCATTTAAGAGAAGATCGTCGCCATATTAAGGATGCTGATTTGATCAATATGCGACCACTCATCACAACTCGCATGAACCTCGAGTGTGCAGTAACGCCAGAGATGATTGAGATTGCCTGCCAAGTTAAACCTCACGATGTTTGCTTGGTGCCAGAGAAGCGTCAAGAAGTTACGACAGAGGGTGGTCTAGATGTCGTTGGTCATTTTGAGAATGTCAAAAATGCGACCCAGCGCTTGATTGCGGCAGGGATCACAGTCTCGATCTTCATTGATCCAGATGAGCAGCAAATTGCGAAGGCTAAAGAAACTGGCGCCACAGTGATTGAGTTACATACTGGTAAATATGCTGATACAAATGGTGTGGAGCAACTAAAAGAATTAGAACGCATTAAGGCAGCGGCTAAGTTTGGGCACTCAATTGGTTTGAAAGTGAATGCAGGCCATGGTTTACATGAAGGTAATGTGCAAGCAATTGCAGAAATACTAGAAATTGCAGAATTAAACATTGGTCACGCAATTGTGGCTGAGGCAGTATTCAAAGGGTGGAAGGCAGCGATTCAGGACATGAGAGCCCTCATGTTGTCTGCGCGCCAAACTGCTATGAATAAACAAAGAAATAACTAAATAAACATGATTGCAGGCATTGGCACTGACATACTCAAGATAGATCGCTTAAGGGCGGCTTATGAGAGAACTCATGGTCGTTTGGCGGAGCGTATTTTGGGCCCTGATGAGATGTTGGTCTTTAAAAGTAGATTGGCGCGCAATGAGTCTAGAGGGATTGCTTATTTAGCAACGCGCTTTGCGGCAAAAGAAGCATTCTCAAAAGCGATTGGTTTGGGGATGTACTCGCCGATGTCTTGGCGTGCCATGCAAACTCTTAATGATCCAACTGGTAAGCCAGTGGTGAAGTGCTCCGGTAAGCTGCAAGAGTTCATGGAGAAAAAGCATTACAGCGCACAGGTGAGTATCAGTGATGAAGTAGATATGGCGATTGCCTTTGTGATTGTTACTTTTGGTACACCTGTTGTATCTGGAGTGATGGACCCTAAAGACCTAATTGGCTAACAATTAAAAACACAGTAGAAGAATATGAGCAAAAAAAATAAATTTAACGCGGGTCCCATCGTTTTAGACGTGGTTGGTAAAACACTGACCAAAGAGGAGATTCGTCGTATCGCTGATCCTAAAACTGGTGGCGTGATTTTATTTGGTCGTAATTATGAAGATAGAGCTCAACTCACGGCGTTAACAAAAGCCATTAAAAAAGTTAGAACGGATGTCATGATCAGTATTGATCATGAGGGTGGCAGAGTGCAGCGTTGTAGAACCGATGGTTTTACCCATTTGCCTGCCATGAAGAAGCTTGGCGATATTTGGACTAATGGTGGCAAGAAGGCTCATGCAGAGCATGCTTTGAAAGCCATGGAGGCAGCGACCGCAGTTGGTTTTGTTTTAGCTAGTGAGCTAAGAGCGTGTGGTGTTGATTTTAGTTTTACGCCGGTGCTAGATTTGGACTTTGGTCGCAGTGGTGTGATTGGTGATCGCTCCTTCAGTCGTGATCCGCAGATTGCGGCGCTGTTAGCTAAGAGCTTAAATCATGGTTTGCAATTGGCGGGTATGGCTAACTGCGGCAAACATTTCCCAGGTCATGGTTGGGCTGAGGCTGATTCTCATGTGGCGATCCCTGTTGATGAAAGATCACTAACAACCATCATCAATGATGATGCTAAGCCTTATGAGTATTTAGGTCTTGGTTTGGCATCGGTGATGCCAGCGCATGTTATCTACCCTAAGGTAGACAAACACCCAGCGGGTTTCTCAAAAGTTTGGTTGCAAGACATCTTAAGAAAACAACTCAAGTTCACAGGCGTCATTTTCAGCGATGACTTATCGATGGAAGGTGCATCGGTGGCGGGTAGTGTGGTCAAAGGCGCAGAGATGGCCTTGAAAGCCGGTTGCGATCAAGTGTTGATTTGTAATCGACCAGATTTGGCAGATCAACTGCTCAAAGATTTGAAGTACGATGAAAAAGCTTATAAGACTTCTCGTGCGAGAGTGCAGAAATTAATGCCTACATCTGAGGCGATGTCTTGGAAAGATATGCAGGCTTGCCCTGATTACCAAAGAGCTCGCCAATTACTCAAAGAGCTTAAGCTCATTACTGGCTAACATCAGAGTAAAGACTGGCTAAGTAATTAAGCCGGTCTAACTCTGGCAGTAAGTATCTCGCTACCACCGCGCTCTTCAAGCGCTGATAAACGTAATGCTTCGTGCTCAAATTCAATGATGCCTGAGGCAAGGCGAGGGCGATCTAAAGAGATCACATAAGTCCAGACTAAGCTTCGGTCTTTTCTTTTAAATACGTCAACGATTCTTTTCATAAATCAGCTTCTATGGCTCCTTCAAAACTGATGCTAAGTTAACACGTAATACTAGATTTAGTTATAAGTATTTGCCATAACCCTAGCTATTGTGAAACTTACAAGCCCCAAATAATTTATTACCTTATAATATATAATTGTATATAATGTATTTCAGTAAATTAAAAAAGAGAGGGCAACCATGTCAGAACTAGGCAGTACTAATCAGTTAACCAAAGAGAGTCCGGGGTGGAGTCCCTACCTAGCTGGTGCTTTATTAGGTGTTTTGGCCATCGTGTCTGTTTATCTGACCACTACTTTGATGGGTAAATCAAATTATCTGGGTGCATCAACCACCTTCGTGCGAGCAGCTGGTTTGTTGTTCCAAAGTGTGGATCCTGCTCACGTTGCTGAGAACGCTTACTACGTAAAAGAAAAAGTCAAAGTTGATTGGCAGTTCATGATCTTAATTGGCATCTTCTTTGGGGCACTGATCTCATCATTAAAAGACAGTAGCTTTAAGTTAGAAGCTGTGCCACCTACATGGGAGAAACGTTTCGGCCCATCAGTAGCTAAGCGTGCGGTATTTTCATTTTTTGGCGGCATTGTTGCCATGATGGGTGCACGTCTTGCAGATGGTTGTCCAAGTGGCCATGGCTTAAGCGGCATGATGCAATTGTCAGTCAGCTCATTTGTGGCATTGGCGTTCTTCTTTGGTGTTGGCGCCATCGTGGCTAACTTGATGTACAGAAAGGTTCAATAACATGTCTACAGAACAAATTTTAGGATTAATCACAGGTTTGGCATTTGGCTTTTTATTGCAAAGAGGACGAGTGTTACGTTATGACAAACAAGTGGGTGCAATGTTGTTTAAAGACATGGCGATTTTTAAATTCATGTTGTCTGCCATCGTAGTGGGTATGTTTGGTATCTTGGCTTTGAATGATCTTGAGATCATCAAGTTAAGTCACAAAGCTATGAACGTTGGCGCTATCTTAGTGGGTGGCACATTGTTTGGCATTGGTTGGGCTGTGATGGGTTTTTGCCCTGGTACTTCAGT
>ERZ1034365.243-NODE-243-length-30967-cov-3.855843_pt1 | contig 30967 bp, 32 predicted proteins | sample MGYA00520615_ERZ1034365 | MGnify/ENA primary metagenome ERZ1034365 (study PRJEB33736, sample SAMEA104284505) | Azolla filiculoides | biome: Urban; feature: Water surface; material: Ditch water | place: Netherlands | collected 2015-10-28 | depth 0-0.1 m ...
ATTTTAGAATCTAATAATCGATAACCATGTACGCTCCATATACGATATTTACTTTTCTTGTATCAAAAGAATTTCGAGAAATCGTTTGAAACTCTTTCTATAAAAGACATATGGAATCTTCTGACATCCAGAGTCCTTTTAATAATCCTGAAAAAATACTCCTTCTTGAATGGCTTATAGACCACAATTATATTATTGCTGAATATAGAAATGATGCAGATTCAGATAATGAGTCCTATCTTATTTCTACCCTTGGACATGCATTTATTCAGAACTACCGTCAGTCTCGATGGTTTCGTATTCGAGCATTTATTCACTATTCAAAATGACTTTACTGGATACTGTTTGCATCCACCCTTGGTTCACTTATGGCAACCTGGATAACACATATTTTCTTCTAAAGAGTATTCAAAATCGGAATTATGTGGTGAATGATTGATTCCTCCAATTCGAAAAATAATATACTTTCATGGCATAAATATGCATTGATAGAATGAATATTCAATATCTCCTCTCTAAAATACAAGATAATCAAGGAATTTAATAATATTTTTCTTGCTTTTTAGTATATTTTCATACAATCAGTTTCACAATATCTAGTATCTATAATAACCATGTCCACACAAGATAGTACAAAAGTAGAAAGAAATAAAATGTTTAATCCAGAGGGGAATGATGCCGTATCAGCACGTACTATTATTAAGGGTTCTACCACAGGAATATTCAACCTCAATGATGTAAAGTATCCTTGGGCAAAGGCCATGTACCAAGTAATGATTGGAAACTTTTGGGTTCCAGAAAAGGTATCAGGACTCAAAGATGATGCACGTGATTTCCATAGCGTACTCAATGCTGATGAGCAACGTGCTTATAAGGGGATTCTTTCTTTTCTTATATTTCTTGATTCTATACAGACCGTAAATCTCCCGAATTTTTCAAATTATATCACCAGTCCTGAAGTGAATTTGATTCTTGCGATTCAAACATACCAAGAATCTATCCACTCTCAGTCATATGCAACCATTCTTGAGTCAGTAGTGACTGCAGAAGAACGAGATGCTATCTACTACTATTGGAGAGAAGATACTATTCTTTTAAATAGAAATGCCTATATCGGACAGATATACCAAGACTTCGTAGATAATCCAACTGACCACAATTTTTTCCGAGGAATCATTGCCAATTTTCTCCTTGAATCACTCTATTTCTATAATGGATTTGCATTCTTCGATACACTCGTAGATCATATGAAAATGCCAGCAACTGGACGTATGATTGCCTATATTCGACGTGATGAACTCACTCATGTTACACTGTTCGCAAATATTATTCGAGAGATTCGAAAAGAATTCCCAGCAATCTACAATGAAAAACTCCTTCGAGATATGTTCGAGGTGGCAGTGACACAAGAAATTGAATGGTCAAAACACATTCTCGGGAATAAGATTCCTGGAATTAATGCTCAAACAACCGAAGAATATACTCGCTGGCTTGCGAACGAAAGACTCGCTATGCTTGGAATCGCTCCGCTCTATCCAGACTCTATGAAGAATCCATACAAGCATCTTGATAGACTTCAAGATCCAAATGCTGATAAAGGAAACTTCTTTGAGACAACAGTAATAAATTATACACAATCCTCTAATATGGCATGAAGCTGGGACTTTTAAAGTCCGAGCTTTTTTATTATTTTCTTCTTTTTTATGGGAAATCTTGACCTCGCAACCACTCCAAGTGAGCATAGAGAACAATCTCGATATATTCCACAATACCCACTTGCTCCAGAAAGGAAAATTGCAAAAAGTGTACCACTCGTATTAAAAACACAAGGACAACTCGAAGAGATTCTCCGTTCTGTAACTATCGGGGGAAGATGAGAAAATTTTGAAGAAAATCTAAAACTAGGTATGTACCGTCCTGATCTTGTTGAACAAACATTTTTTAAGTCGCTCCGTGTCCGATATAATGCATTTATATCTCCTTCAATTCAATAATATTTTTTTACGTATTTTTGTATGAAACGTATTCTTGGACCTCTCCGTGACACATTGAAACAAGTAAGCTGAAAAGAGTGACTTTCTCGCCGAGAATGTCACTTGGCTGATGAATTAAAAGTTCGTATTCTCCGTATTCTCCGCGCCTGAAAAGTTGAAACTCAAGAAACCGCATTTGAAGTTTCTATAAAAAATCAGTTCATCTGACATGAGAGTGCCCCTATTCATGTACGAAGAGAAAAAATACGATCTATTATTGCAAATATTATAGCAAAACATTTTAATATCGGCCATACAGATACGATTCATCTACAAGCTATGCAGTGACTCTTAGCAAAACCAAGAGGGATATAACAGAATATATAATCAAGGAAAATCAAGAAAAGAAATGAGTTTTTTGATTTTAGATGCTTTTTCTATAGAATACACACCATCCTTCCTTACAAGGAACTATTTTTTGTCTTCCAAATTTTACCAATCTTTTTTCAACTCTCCATGCAGCCAAAATCAATTCGAAATTTCTGTATTATCGCCCATATCGACCATGGAAAATCAACGCTTGCCGATCGACTTATGGAAATATCTTGAACGCTCGAAAAGCGTGAGCTTCAATCCCAAACTCTCGATAATATGGATCTTGAGCGTGAACGTGGAATAACGATTAAACTCACCCCGGTTCGTATGGAATGGAAGGGGATTGAACTCAATCTTATTGATACCCCTGGGCATGTTGACTTTCAATATGAAGTATCTCGCTCACTTGCTTCAGTAGAAGGAGCTATTTTGGTGGTCGATGCTACCCAATGAATCGAAGCACAAACTCTTTCCAACGTATATCTTGCCATCGAAAATGATCTCGAGATTATACCTGTTCTCAATAAAATTGATCTCCCAAGTGCCGATGTAGAACGTGTTAGTGAAGAAATCATCAATCTTCTTGGTTGTAAAAAAGAAGATATTCTCTCTGTTTCAGCAAAAACAGGACTCAATGTAGAATCTGTTCTTGATGCTGTTATTGCACGTGTGCCTGAACCAAAGAAGCTTTCAAGAACCTCAGAGCTCTTACCACACGAATCAAATGAAAATGAACCAGCTGCAAAAAAGGCGCTTATATTTGATTCACAGTATGATAGTTACAAATGAGTGGTAACCTATCTCAAGCTCTTTTCTGGAGAGATTCGAAAAGGAGATAAACTTGAACTGATCAATACTGGGGCAAAAATGGAAGCACTCGAGGTAGGTTGCTTTCGTCCAAAGTATTCACCAACCAATGTGCTCTATGAAGGAGAGATTGGCTATGTTGTTACTGGACTGAAATCTATTATTGATGCACGAGTAGGGGACACTGTATTTTCTGGTCCAGAAGAATCAAAACATGCTATTACCGGTTTTAAAAGAATTACCCCATATATCTTTGCTGGTGTCTATCCAGTCGATACAGATGAATATCCAAAAATGAAAGATGCCGTTGAAAAACTCCAACTCAATGACTCATCTTTAGTGACTGAGCATGAAGCCTCTCCTGCACTTGGATATGGTTTTCGTTGCGGATTTCTTGGACTTCTCCATCTTGATATTGTAAAAGAACGACTCTGGAGAGAACATGGAATGGACGTTATCATTACAAGTCCTCAAGTAACTTATAAAGTACTCATCACTGGTGATAAAGTAGCCGCATATCCACGATGTAATCCTGAATTGATAGAGTTTGAAGGAAGAACATGTACCTATATTTGGATATCGAATCCTGAGGATCTTCCAAAACCTGGAACCTACATTCATATAGAAGAACCAATTGCAAAAGTAGAAATGATCACTCCGAACGAATATATTGGAAATCTGATGAATCTTTCCCAGGAACGTCGTGGTGTTTTCAAGAATCAAACCTACCTCGACGCAAATAGGGTAGTTCTTCATTATGAAATCCCTATGTCAGAGTTAGTAGGTGATTTCTATGATGATCTTAAGAGCTTATCAAGTGGCTATGCGAGTCTGCATTACGAACCTATCAAATACAAGATAGATGATATCGTAAAAATGGATATACGTGTAGCATGAGATGTGGTAGACGCTTTTTCTATGATGGTACATCGTGCCCGTGGAAGAACGCTCGGAGGAAGAATCTGTGAGAAATTAAAAGACAATATTCCGAAAGCTCAGTTTGCCATTGCTATACAAGCAGCTATTGGGAATGATGTAATTGCACGAGAAGATATATCTGCACTCAGAAAAGATGTAACAGCAAAACTGTATGGTGGTGATATTACCCGAAAAAGAAAGCTCCTTGAAAAACAGAAAGAAGGAAAGAAAAAAATGAAACAATTTGGACGAGTTTCGATTCCAAGTGAGACTTTCATTAATATTTTAAAGAAGTAAAAAATACCTATTTCTCATAAGGAAAATCTCCTATTATTTACAAATACATTTTACATGATTGAATTTATTGATCCACTTCTTTCTTGGATTCAAAAAGAAACGCTTCCAATTATTATTATTTTGACAGCGATATTTATTGAGTTTGTATCTCGAAAAATTAAGAAACGAATCAAGAGATCAATATATTCACAATACGATCAATCCACGGATCCAAAACATGCAGAATACTATCTCGAATACTATAGAAAAAGTCAGATAATAGATATCATTCGTGTTATCTCAGTTATTGTTTCGATAGCTATCATACTTGCCACCAAAACGAGTACAGGAGTAAACTTTTTTGTAGTTGCTGCATGAGCACTCATTATTACATTTAAAGACTTTTTGCTCTCCATCCTTGCATTTTTCTTCACACTTCCACAGTATAAAATTGGTGATACCGTTGCACTTTGAGAAATCCAGGGACAAATTATTTTTATTCGAATGTTTTCTATATGAATTCTCGGAAAAGATGATGATGGTGATAGTACAGGAAAACTCTATATCATACCAAGTTATAAATTTCTCATAGAACCCATTCGTCGAGAAGAACTGGCAGCAGCAAGTTCTCATAAAGAACTCCTAAAAATACCTTTCAAAACACAAGAATTTTCGATGAGTTTTGATGTATTTCTCAGTAATTTAGAAACTTTCCTAAATGAACTTTTACCAGTGTATAATAGGAAAAATGCTGGAAACTATCAAACCTATATCTGACATCGATATAAAATGGATATCGACTATCTAGAAGATAAGTGTATTATTATAACTATTGGATTAGTAGGGAGATGGGGAAAGAATGTTGAAAATAAACGCAAAATTATTGAATACATAGAAAATATTCGTATAAAAAAATAACACAAAAAAGATTAATAATTTTTGTGTTCAATGAATTACTACTTAATTTGATTTTTCATTTTTTCTGATTATATTATCGATACTTTCTATTTATTATTCATATTTCTATGTCACAGAGAACACTTATTCTCCTCAAGCCAGATGCAGTACAAAAATCACTTATTGGTGAAATCGTTGGTCGTTTTGAAAAGAAATGACTCAAGGTCGTTGGTCTTAAACTTATGAATATGAGTGGAGCACTCGTAGATGAACACTATGACTTTCTTATGGATAAGCCTTTCTTTCCTTCCATCAAGAGTTATATGACTTCATCTCCTATCGTTGCCCTTGCTGTTGAAGGTCATGAATCAGTAAAGGTAGTACGTTCTATGTGTGGTGCCACCAATCCAGTTGACGCACTCCCAGGAACCATCCGTGGTGATCTTGCAAAAAATATCGACAATAATATTATTCACTCATCAGATAGTGAGGAGACAGCAGGAAAAGAACTTGCTCGATTCTTTAAGTCTGAAGAACTGTTTGATTACGGACGTCCACTTCTTGGATAATCCAAATTCCCGGACTTGTTCCGGGATTTTTTATACACCTCCTATCATGAATTGAGATATTACCACATTCTGTGTATTGGCTGACCCAAGAGAAACCCGTCGCATTGATACGTATCTTGCTGGGATATTTCCACATAGCTCCAGATCATACATGCAAAAACTTATTGAGGAGGAATGTATTTCAGTAAATGGACAAACTTTTACTAAAAATAAAAAAATTTATCGATGAGATCTCATCGAGATTCGCTGGAAGGTAGAAAAAATGCACATAGAAGCAGAAGATATGCCTCTTGAAATCGTCTTCGAAAATGATGATTTTGCTATAATAAATAAAGACCCGTGAGTAAATACACATCCAACACCATGAGAAGATGGAAAAAGCGGAACACTGGTAAATGCTTTATTGCACCATTTTAAAGATTTATCAATTATTAATTGAGTTGAGCGCCCTGGGATAGTCCATCGTCTTGATAAGAATACATCTGGGCTTATTATTATAGCAAAAAATGATAGATCCATGCATGCAATTCAATTAAAGATTGCAAAACGTACGATCCAAAAGACCTATCTCGCCCTCGTTGTATGAATTGTAAAAGATGAAGAATGATATATCGAATCATACATTTGAAGAGATCCAAAGGACCGAAAACGAATGACAGCTATTGATCCTATTAATCCAAAACTTGCGCAAACAAAATTTAAGAAGATAAAAGAAGTTCATGGAAAATATACACTCTTGGAGGTTGATCTCCTTACTGGAAGAACTCACCAGATTCGTGTCCATTTATCCTCTATAGGATTCCCAATACTTTGAGATCAGGTATACTGATGAGAAAAGGCAAATAAAGAGGCTCTTGCTCTCTTTGGACTCAATCGTCAATGGCTTCATGCATGGAGACTTCGATTTAATCTTTTTGGAAAAGATTATAGTTTTGAAGGTATGCTAAAAAAAGATATTGCTCAAATAATTGAAAATCAAGCATAATTCTGATATCATAGAGTATATAATCCTATTTCTCCATGACAGAAACTCCGATATTTGATGAATCCCTTTCTCAAACGCATGACCCAAAATTTCGAAAAAAGCTCTATAGAAAGATTCGAACTATCCAACTCAGAGCGCAGAAGTTACTTGATGATAATAAAGAACTCTCTCCTATGGGTTTTCCAAAAAATAAAGATGCTTCATGGGATTCTTGGAATCAATTGCATAGTGCGTACGTTATTGAAACGGATGTGCTTCTTTCTAAAATGGAAGAACTTCGCCCTATAATAGAAGAGGAGAATGGGAGGATACTCCGTTATGCTCTCGTTTGTATTCGTGAAAAAATACTAGCATACAGAAGTGAACATTCGATGCTTATTTATGGATATAAACTCTTCCTGGAGCGTACGCTAAAAAGACGCAGAGAACTTGAAAGTATTACAAAGCAAGACATAGGATCGATAGAATATGAAATAGGACTTCTTGACGAGGATTTTTTATAAAAATACAAAACAAGATGATTGCCTTTTTAAAAGTTTTTCATATACTCCGTTCACTTTTACTATCACAAGAATATGAGTATCAGAACGGAGCGACTTGGGCATGTTGTGCAAAATATTGCTATCATACATATCCTTGAATTTTGAAAAATTCATGACCACGAATTTTGACTCATTAGTATATTGGAGGTAGCTGTTACATCTGATTATTGATATGCAGATATTTTTGTAACGAGTCAACAAAACGAAAAGGATCTTCCACGTTTTTTAGCGCCAGTAGCAGATATGATTCGGAGAAGTATTGGGAAAGAGATCTCTATACGAAAAACTCCAATTATTCGATTTCGTCTTCAAAAACACAAAAAAAGCTTTGATAATACACTTTCCATTTTGCATGAACTAGAACAAAAATATGACCTTTCTGAATAAGCTTCAATCCCTTTGGGTTCGATGGAGTAAACGCATTAAACAACGAGATTTCCGTGCTTCTGTCATGCAAGAAAAAAGACAAAAGTACCTCTTTCGTGATGAACTTCATGAAAAACATAAGAGTAAACGTGTAGATTTTATATTTAGACAAAAACGAGCCGCAAAACCACTCATCACAGTATTTCAGAAGTTAAAAAAAGATCGCTCATCATTGGTTCGAATTATGGGATGAACCGGAATAATTCTCCTCTCACTTTCTTCTTATATTATTTTTGTTTCTCCATATTTTAAAATTTCACCATCACAGGTACTTATTACCCCATTTGATGCTACCGATGATAAAATCATAGATCTTAATCTCGCTTATAAGTCAGTTGAAGATATTTATAATGCCTCTGTATTTCTTATAAATAAAACTGATATTATCCATTCATTAAAAAATTATCAAAAAAATATTAAAGACGTAGAGTTTGATGTCTTATATCCAAATGGGGTAAAAATTATCCTCTATTCATTTCTTCCAAAATTTGACACAACCCTCTATGGAATAGAAAAAATGTTTGTGCTTACAGAAAATGGAGTTCTTATACCGGGATGAAAGATCCAACGAGATAATATGGCGAAACTGGAGATAGTGGATTCAAACCTGCGAGATCTTCCATTTTTGGACTATAAAAGCGTATTAAAACCGGAAATCATGTCTGGAGTTCTCTTTATTGAGAAAATGTTTCAGGAAAATATATCAAACCTAAAACCAGTAAAATTCCGATATTTTTCAAAAGAAAGGGAACTCCATATTGTTTTGGAAAGTGGAACACATATTCTTATAAATCTTGATAAATCAATTCCATATGAGTTATGATTTCTCAAGGCGTATCAGTTACAAACAAAAACACAGCTTACTTCAGGTGAAATATTTTATATAGATGCTCGAATTCCTGGGAAAATCTTTCGTTGCGATGATAAAAATATCTGTAGAAATAACCTGATAAATACATATGGTGATGTCTACCGATAAATCATATAATAAAAAATATCTAAAAAAGATTATTCATTTTCTCTATACAACCTATGGGGGGAAAAAGATAGAACTTGACTATGAAACTCCTTTTCAACTTCTTTGTGCAGTTATTCTTTCAGCACAAACAACAGATAAACAAGTTAATAAGATTACCCCTGCATTCTTTCGAAAAGTAAGAAATGCATCTGATTTGAGCACTATTCCTCTTGAAGATATTGAAGAAAAACTTCAGTACGTAAACTTTTATAGAAATAAGTCACGCTATATAAAAGAAACTGGAAATATTATTGCTGAACAATATAACAATAGTATTCCAAATGATCTCATTCTTTTGCAAACCTTCCCGTGAATAGGTATAAAAACCGCGAAAGTGGTACTTGCTGTTCTTTATGACATGCCCTATGTATGAGTTGATACTCATATACATAGAGTTATGAACCGATTATGAATAGTTCAAACGAAAACCCCAGAACAGACTGATAAGTGTCTTGATATCATTCTGAGTGAACAAGAAAAGCATATACTTCATCATCCAACTGTATTATTTGGAAGATATCACTGCACTGCAAAGAAACCAAAATGTGAAACATGTCTGATAAAAAATATGTGCACTTTTTATAAAACGATTAAAAATCGCTCTCAATAATAGTTTCCAATCCATATATAATATAATCTTCTCTCTGTAAATTTTTCTCTCCATCAAGAGTAGACTTCTTAAGCGCAATAGAGAGATAATCCTCTGGGCTCGATGCAATATTTGCTATATTTGGAAGGACTATACTCATCTTTCCAAATTTCTGAGATAATAAAATAATACCTTCCTTTTGAAAAATAAGATCAGAAATATTTTGTATGATTCGTCTTTGTCATGCGGAAAATCGATCGACTCGAATTTTAATATTATCAAGCTCATCAACCGATTGAAGATTCGATGAAAATCGAGAATCTTTCAGGCAGAGAAGAGTATTTTCAATACATTCCAAGAGTGAATTCTCTTTTTTACATTGGATACGTCCACTTGAAGCTATAACTCATCCTGCATAATACAGTGTTACAAATATAGCATCTTTCATACCAATATAGCTGGAAATATCATTTGCTGGGAAATCTTGCGTTGTTGGAATTCGTTTTTCAGAAAGATATATCCGAAGAATAGAACGAGCAATGGTATTCATCATATAAAAGCTATTAAAATTTTGTTAAGGTTGTTTCTACATATTTTTCTATTTTCTTTTCTTCATCTTCAAGCGACTGAAATATATTTCCTATAAAGTCAGAACCAGTATTTTTATAGAAAATATGATACGCATATACGATTAATATCTTACAGGTAACGATTCAGGTAAATGCGAGTATTACTGACCCGATCAATGCGTACAATGCCTGTGTTGAATCAGTGAAGCCACTAAATATAAATAAAGTAAGAAATACAGATATAATAGTACCAATTAAAGTACCATATATATTTAATAATATATATCGATAATTTGATATGATATCAAGGATGAGATTTACTCAAAGAACATTCATTATATTATGAAATATAAAAACAAAAAGAACGAGTTTTGGAACCACCTGTGCACTCGCATACATATACATCGGAGAGATAAGTATATAGAGTATAATGGAGAATATAGAGATTTGTGTGAAGATAATTCGGCTATTTGTATATTTTTCAGGAAAAACAATACTATAAAAATACATAAGCAAATAATTTGCAAAGGCAAAACAGAAAAAGGCTATCATGGAAAGTACGATTGGAGAGGATCCACTTAAACCATCATTGGAAAGAAGAAAATATGAAAATGCAAAGACAAACAATCAACCAATGATACCACTAATAAAGCCTCACAAGCTCATCATAAGAATATTGATTGGTTCTATCTTTGGTGGCCCAAGATACTCTTCAAGTGTAGTAACTTCATTGGTATCAAGATATCAAGGATTATTATTTTGATTTGTCATATGAAAAATAGTAATAAATAATACACATTGCCCCTATTGAAATGAATATATCTGCAATATTGAAAACAGCAAAGTATTTTACACGGATAAAATCTACAACATATCAATAGAAAATTCTTTCATATGCGTGCGAAAGGGCTCATCAAAGAAGAAAGATATAACCAAGATCAAGAAGCTTACTCTTCTTTTTTTGTTCAATTTTCAGATAATACATCACAAGAAAAACAACAAGAAAAACAGTCAATATTTTTAGAATGCCACCATGAATTGGTAAAGAAAAAGCTATTCATACATTATACATTCGCTCAAATCCCAACCAATCACCAAGTATTTTATACTGAGTCAACGTATGACATTGTATGAGATTATGAGTAGTATCAATGCATTCTGGATGATTTGACCATAAAAATATTCACTTTTCAAAAATCCATTTTGTATACTGATCCAGTAATATTATACTGATTCATATACAAAAAAGAGAAAATGAATATATTCTAGATTTCATAGGTTTTATCGAAAAATAATTTTCGTTATAGTTCCTTTTTCACCAACATCACGAACATCATTCATATAACAATTATAAAATTCTCTTGCTTCTGGATTATCTTTTTGAATCTGCTTATAAACATTTTTTAATTCCTTATACGGCCCGGTAAAAGTATAGATAGCAAAATTGCCAATAAGCAAGACCTCATTTTCAATAGTCGTTGAACGAGCAATTGTACCATCAGCACGTAATACCTCAGGAACATTATAACCTATCCATCATTTTCCAGCAAATGGAGCTTTCTCAACCATTCCATATGAATAATCAGTTCGAATAAAACCTGCCTTTGCTCGATCTGCAAGTTCAAAATATGGAGGTTTAATTGGTTTTCAAAGCATAAACCAGACTGGTATGGTAGAAAGTCTGAGTTTAATGGGTTCATAACTATAATTTTCTTTCATATACTAATATTAATAAATATAAAAATACATTATAAAAATACTCTTTTTGCCTTCTTTTTTCCCATTTGAATAAGAGTTCATTCAGAAGAAATTTTAACTATGTATTTAATGTCATTTATAACTTCTCAATTTACTTTTATCGATTTTCCTGATATTGCATTTCGAAAATCACCTCAAGTTTTACAAAATCCAATTTCATTTAAAAGTGTAACTAATCCAATTTCAATTATTCATCATTTTGAATCACCTCAGTTAAGAAAATATTTTTCAATATTTTCAACATCATTTGGATTATATGGTTTTCCATGATACATGGTAATCACAATATCTGCAAGTTCCTTTTTGAGAATATTTGGATGTTCACCATCTTTTAATCGTTGTTCTATAGCAGTTACTTCATCAAGCGTTGCTTCTGTTGCAAAGGTAAAGTAATGAACAATGAGTGAATCCTCAACATTGATGAGTTTTTGATACATATCAAATGGGGTATCATCAATGAGGATACAATTTGGACTCGTCTTACTCATTTTCTTTCCATCAGTTCCTATCAAGAGATCAAATGTCATAATGTCTTGTTTTGGCATACCGAAAGCATTCATCAGGGTTCGCCCAGCAAGAAGATTAAAATATTGATCATTTCCTCCGAGTTCCAGATCGCATGATCCATATTTTCGTGCGATAGCAACACTATCATATCATTGCATAATTGGATAGAGAAATTCTTGAAGGGAAATACGTTTTCATTCATTATAGCGTCGTGAAAAATTATCACGATCAAGCATTTCAGCAACTGAAAAATTCTTTGAAAGTTCTCCCACTCACGCAAAATTTACAGCATCAAGTCATTCACTATTGTAATAGATATTGATCTTTGAGATATCAATTACTTTCGAAAACTTCTGAAGAAATACTTCACAATTCTTGCGAGTTTCTTCACGAGTAAGCATGGGACGTTCTGCATCTTTATCTCTTGTATCTCCTACCTGAGCAGTAGCATCACCAAACAAAAGAACAATCTCATGACCAAGTTTCTGGAATTGCTTGAGCTTCAGGAAAGGAACCATATGCCCAAGATGAACCTTGGCAGCTGTTGGATCAATACCAAACTTTACTCGCAACTTTTCTCATGCAAGTAATCTTTTTTCAAGATTTGTTCTATCTATAATATTAGAAACTCCTTTTTCCAGGAGATTTTGTATTTCTTGTTCAATATTCATGGTTCTATTATTATTTATGGTATTATTTCTTTAAATTCTGGAAAAGAATATATGTATGGATTATCTCCATAGTTTGATACTGGAACACGTGCAGATATGAGAAGTCTAACGATTTTTGTATGTGTTATTTCCGTAAGTGCTTGTGCTGTATCTTTATCGGCAGCACAAATTGGTGTTACCAATTCATACACTCTATCTTCATCTTCTACGATATTATTTCTAGAACGAAAATCAGGATCGATAGACTCAAATCCTTTTATTTGTTCTGCGGTAAGTTCAAATGCATACCATTCACCATCTTTTCTTCTGTATTCAGAAGTATTTGGAGTATTCATATTTCTATTTTAGAATTTTATCGATAAGTCCATACTTTAAAGCATCTTCCGCGGTCATAAAGTTATCACGATCACAGTCTTTTCGAACAGTATCAATACTTTGTCCACTATGCTTTGCAAGAATTTTATACAGTACTTCTCAAGTACGAATAATATGATCCGCTGCAATCTTAATATCAGTAGCCTGTCCTTCCATGCCACCAAGAGGTTGATGGATCATGATTTCAGAATGGGGAAGTGCATATCGTTTTCCCTTTGCTCCTCCAGCAAGAATAACAGAACCCATAGAAGCTGCCAATCCAACGCAAACAGTAACCACTTCTGGCTTAATTGATTGCATCGTATCATATATTGCAAGCCCTGCGGTCACATGTCCACCAGGAGAGTTTACATAGAGTGTAATAGGAGATTTTGGATCTACTTTTTCAAGATAAAGCAGCTGTGCTATTACAGTATTTGCAACCGCACTATCAATGGCATCACCAAGAAATACTATTCTATCTTCGAGGAGTCTGGAATAAATATCATACGCTCGTTCTTGTCCACTTACCTTATCAATCACTGTTGGCACGAGAAAATCAGAGATAACTCTTTTTTTTGAAATTTTAGCTTCCTGTTGTTTTTTAGACATAGAAAAAAATAAGATATAAAACCTAGAAAAGAGTATATAGATTTTTCCTTTGAATTCAAAGGAAAATTGATATAATCTCCGCACTATAAAAGCAAGAAAGTGAAGACTCTTATATACCACGATACATTCCTGATGAAATGATGAGCCGAACGCATGAATATAGAAATTGCGAAGATTTTACATGCAGATATTGCAACTGCCATATGGAAAGATGATTGTTATGATGCTCGAAGTATGGGATTTGATAAAAAAATTATCGAGGTGCATCCAACTTTCAAACGATGAATGCTGGGTTTTTTGAAAATGAAATTAGCATTTTTCCTCTCTAGTATCCCCAATCAATATGAAGCTGTTCTTTTTTCAAATGAAGCGATTACTGGAATTCATAGAGTACCGAAAAATATTAAAACCTTTTATTATGCCCATTCGATATCACGTCACTTATTTGATTTAGAAGATATATATCGAAATAAAGTAATATGGTATATGCGTTTCATATTTATCATAGCAAATACTTTTTTCCGAATACTGTACATATATGAACTCAAAAAAGTATGAACTCTCTTTGTAAATTCTTCTGCGAATAAAAAAAGAATAGAAGAGTGGATTGGTCGCAATGATGCAATTATCCTATCGCCACCAGTCGATACAAGTACATTTTTTCCTTATAAACAAGAGGAAATAGCACCCTATACTTCTGCTCTTTGATTGGAATATAAGAATTACTATATTTCATTTGCCCGACTAACTCATATAAAACGAATTGATTCTATTATTGAGGCATTTAAAGAATTAAAAGATAAAAAAGTACTTATCCTATATGGAACATACGATAGTCAAAAAGATGAATTCATGGAGTCCTGAAAAGGGCATAAAAATATTATTTTTCATCATCTGAATGATAATAGCCAACTCCCATTTTTCATCTCTGGTGCTATAGCAAGTTTAGCAATTTCAAAACAAGAAGATTTTTGAATGGTAGCAATAGAATCCATGGCCTGTGGTGTACCTGTTATAGCAGTAGAAGAAGGATGATATATCGAGAGTATGATTCCTGAAAAAACTGGTATGTTTATCTCAGAGAATTATACGAGCAAAGAATTGCAAGAAGCGGTACAAAAAATGAATTATTCACTGTCTTTATCAATGCAGGAATCCTGCAGAGAAAGGGCACAAAAATACTCACTGACAGCATTTCGAGAAAATCTCCTCAAATACATATAATATATCCACCCATGAAAAAACCAAAAAAGATAACCATTCTTACTGCAACTGGTTGCAAAAATCTCTGAGATGAGTGTATATTACAGCAAGAAATCGCATTACTCAATGAATATTATCAAGATCCAAAAATTGACGTCTTTACCTATGACGCAGATTCAAATTTTCTCACGAAAGAAAAAAATTATCACTTCATTCAATACTTTCCATCACAAATCCGAAAGCATCCTTTCAGAAATATTTTATACGCCTGGAAAAATCTCTGGAGCTTATTTTCATCAGATCTTATAATCATTGGTGGTGGCTGAATTTTTTATGGTGATACGAACAGGAATCAATTTCAGAAACTCATGAATCAATGGAAATGGCGAGTATGGATCGCTCGGTTCTTTTGAAAAATTATCTTTTATTGGTCAATAAGCATTGAAATAAAAAATCCTGAGAATTTCAAATACCTCCATCCTCTCTTCCGCGGAAAAAAAATCATAATATCTGTTCGTGATAAAAAAAGTCAGACAATTATAGAGGATCTTTGATATACGTCTCATTTTTTACCAGATGCAGTACTGAGCTTGCAACATGATCAATGAACACGGAAAAACAATACAAAACAAGTTGGTCTTGCATTTCGATGAGGATGCTTAATCAATGAAAAAGAAAATATAGAAGCTATAATCCAGCTTATACGAAAGAGTTGATATGAGCCTATATTTTTTTCCCACTCATTTCATGAGAAGACAGATGAAAATGATTATCTCTGTATGAAGGATATTGCAGATAAACTCTGAGTACGACAAACAAATACAATACAAGAAAGTATAAATCTCTATACTGAACTTGACTATGTTATAGCAATTCGACTTCATGCTTCCATACTATCTACAAGCAATACTATACCGTTTATAGCACTTTCTTATTCCCGTAAAACGGAAGAATTTAGCAAAATGATTCAATATCCATATTGGATGAATGCTCAAGAGTTTACAATAGAAGATTTTAAGAATATGTGGACTACGCTTATAAAAAATACAACCGACACTACAATTCAGTTAAAGAATGCACATGCAACGTATCAAAAAATTATTCGAGACACTCTATTTTCGCTTCTCCCATAATCGTATGAATTTAAAAACACTTCATAGTATAAAAAGGGAAATCCATCGTTTTTTTGAACCAGCACTCGATCGTCCCTATATTTTCATCCGATCCCTCTTTCGTCCTATTCTTTGGTCAACCTATGGATTTATTAGTATCTTGTTTTTACGAAGTATAACAGATGCACTCACGCTAGGGAATTCGGAGCGTTTTCAGGAAAATGTAATATTCTTTATTGTTGCTACACTTTTTTATTTTATAATAAAATATATTTCAAGAGATTGGTGATGGGCATCAACCTATTATCGGAATATATATTCTATCCATAAACGCTATGTTACTCAATTCATAGAATCCGATAATAATACAATTGATATACTGTGAACCGGAAGAATAGTATCAATTCTCATAAAATGATCTGAAACATGGGCTGATCAGATAGAATATTCAACCGATCAAATCGGAAATCTTCTAACTGCATTTTGTTTCACGATATTTCTTCTTGCACAATATTCATGGAATGCGGTATGAATATTCTTTTTTACTTGCATTCTCATGTTTTATATTATTCGCTATTTTAATAAAACAACCATACACCTAAGAAATCAAAGAATAGATAAAATACATGAATATGATCGACATATTATTCGTATAATCATGTCAAAAATGGATATACTCCAGAATAAACAAACCGATCAGGAATTAAAGAAGCTCTACCATCGTACCGATGAAATATTTCATCTCAATCATACAATTAATGAATATATATTCTTTATGTACAATAGTCCGGTTATACTCCTAGCAGTATTTAGAATTGGATTCATTGGCACTATTGGCTATATGGTAACACAGGGAAATTATACAATTGGGACATTTGTTGGAATACTCGCCATATTTATGTTGTTTGATGGTCGAATAATTGAATTTGTTGAATTTTATAAGAACTTCACCAATAAGATTCAGCAGGTTCAGAAATTATGGCATACCTTTGATGCTATTCCTAAGATACAATGATACCACAACGGAAATGATTTTATATTCAAAGAAGGGAAGATTGTATTAAAAAATATTTCATATAACTACTGAAATGAACCTGTCTTTAAAAACTTTTCAATAGAGATCAATGCCAAAAAAAAGACTGCAATTGTTGGAATGAGCGGATCTGGAAAGACTACTCTTATTAAACTCATAGGATGATATTTATGAGTTAAAGAAGGAATTATAGAAGTAGATAGTCAAAACTTAGCAGAAATAGCCCTCAAGACATATTACCCACATATAGGATATCTTTCTCAGGAACCAAATGTATTTGATGGTACTATTCGAGATAATCTTCTCTATGGAATAAAGGATATAACAGATACTACCGATAAAATACTCATGCAAGCACTTCATGATGCAGAATGTGACTTTGTCTTTCAGCTTGATACATGAATAGATACAGAAATCTGAGAAAGGGGAATAAGGCTCTCTGGAGGACAAAGACAAAGACTTGCTATTGCTAAGATATTTGTTAAAAATCCTGAAATTATATTACTTGATGAACCAACGTCAGCACTTGATAGTTTTAGTGAAGAAAAAATAACAAAAGCAATGCATAGACTGTTTTTTGGAAGGACAGTGATTATCGTTGCACACAGACTCCAGACGGTACGAGAGGCTGATGAGATTATTGTCCTCGAAAAATGAAACATCTGAGAACGTGGAAATCATGAACAGCTTTCAAAAAGAAAATGAATCTATAGTAAAATGCTTGAGCTTCAAAGTGGCTTCTAAAAGAAGAAATATTTGTATTTTTATAAAAAATACGGTACCATACCTATAATATGTATTACACACCTCACTATGTCCGAACTCGAAAATAATACACTTCCTGTTGCAGATGCTCCTATCAACAACAATCAAAAAACGGATGATACTGTTGTAATTTCCGTCAACACTGCACTCGATGGTTATCGACTCAAGAACTTCTATATCACCAATGCCTTCCAATGATTTGTATGGATGGTATTTCATTTTGCTGTTGTATTTTTCTTTACATTTCAAATTCAAAATGTTGCTCTCGTTTGAGTATTTCTTGGATTCGCCAATTTTGTAGCCTTTCTTATAGATATTCCTATTGGGGTGCTTCAAAAATTCTATTCCACAAAACGATTATTTATTATAGCTTCCATAGCACAATTGGTTGCTACGGTTATATTTTTCAACTTCATCTATAATGTATTTGGTATTGCGGGAAATATTGGATGACTTATAGCTCCAGAAGCAATGGAAAAATCCCTTGATTGGTTTTTTGGAAGTGCTATAAACTGGGTATTAATCATCGTAGCGTCTATTTGTTATGGAATTGCAAAAGAAATCAATGATATATCAACATATTGATATATCCTTTCCAATGCAAATCCAAAAGATTATGTAACAATTCTTGCACGAAATAACATTACATATTGACTTTGATCACTTATTTGACTTCTTGCATCTGGAGTTGTTCTGAGTTTTAGCCCAATATTCGCCGTATTTACGCTTGGTATATTTATTGTTGGATTTATGTATTTTACTATGCATTTTTTCGATAATGCAAATGAAACGGTTGATATTAATGATATAGAATCTTTTACCGTTGCAGTGAAGGAAACAAATATTGAAAATGTAAAAAACTATGTTTCTAAAACCATTAAAAAAATTGATCTTCCGCAGGTACTTCAGAGCACAAAATATCTTTTTCTCAAACCAAAGCAAGAAACAAAAAGTGCTTTTGAGTGGAAAGTACTCTTCTCAGAGAGTCGAGCAAATGCACAGATTATTTGGAAAATTATGTCGCACACTCCAATATATATGGTGATATATTGGACCATGTCACTTGTATTAGTATTTGGTTTTTGGGACACATTTGCAGCCACATTTCTTATCGACTTTCTCGATAAGGTAAAGCCAGGATGGAGTTATGTACTTTTAGCATTTATTGCAGTTCCAGCACTCAGTCTTCAGGAATTTATGTCAAAAATGGCAGCGAAATTTTGAATTAAAGTTATTGCATTTTTTGGATTTGGACTTTCTGGGACATCACTTATAGCCATGGGAATAGTAGCAGATTTATGACCTATTCCAATTTTAATTTGTGCAATTATAAACAGTGTATGATATGCAGCAGGAATGGCTCTTGGACAAAACCAATTTCTCGAAAACTACAATAAAATATATGCTAAGACCATGAATCTCACCGAGATAGATCCAAATGCCTCAGCAGGACCTATGAAGATACTTCAAAATCTTGCGAATGTTCTTTGACTCGTTTTTTGATGACTTATTATAAGCATTCTCTGATATCAGGGATTTTTCATAGTATTTGGACTCGTAATTCTCGGACTTCTCATATGGAGTATTCGTGAACAAGCAAATGTGGACCTATAAGAAATAGGGATTTCAGAATATATTTACTTTTATAAAAAAATATGTATTATCCAAGATAACTAATCTTTGCTACCATGCATGCATTTTTTCTTTCTCCGCTTGCTCTCTATGAGCAACAGTGTAATATTATGCAAACATATTTGGAATCTTTCCAAAGGCATATACGTGGAAGAGTAACAGATGTTGAACAATTACCTAAAGTGGAAGATACAAAGTGACAAATTATATCATTTCCATGAGTAAAAAAATATCACGCCTCCCAATCACAAAGTCATGAGGTGGTCTATTATGACTTCTCACGACACTCAAACCTCTCTCCAGAAAGATATTATCAATCCCTCCTCGAAGATTTTATTCAACATGCTTCTGAAATTTCAAAAGAAATGAAATATGAAGCATATCGTATTCAGCATGTATTTCCAAAATATACATATCGTTTTTTTCGCTTTATTGATGCATACATTGGTTGTCTACGAGACCCACTTTTTAATCCAGCACACTATGAGCAATATAAAAGAAAACATATAGGTGTTCAGGCTCATGAAGGAAACATCACCTATGCCTTCAGCTTCTCAAAAGAAGAGATGAATCTTTATAAGCTATTTGATACTCTCGAAAGTTCGTGGGAGCAAGAGAGGGGGGCGATTATAAAGTGACTCCAACATCTTATGAGTGCATTTGAACATATTGAGATAATGCAAAGAAGGGCAGCAATAAGTTTGCCGATAGAGCAAAACAGATTTCAAGATTGAACAGAAAAAGCAATCCATGCTGAAAATGATATTATCAATTTTCTAAGGCAACTTGAATTCTTTGATATAAATGCATATTCTTACATGAACAGTGATGAGCTCAAAAGAACCCATGAAGATATACAAAGTCATCTCCCGAAAAAAAGAAAAAGCCAATCATAAAACCCATATCATATGATTTTTGCACTTTCATCAGAAAAAATACCAAAGATAGAAGGAATTAAGCTCTGAGCATCCGAATGTCCATATCTCAATACTATAGAGAATACATTCCATGCATTTTCAGTTGATTCTGGAATTTCAAGCATGCCATTGGATATGAGTGATATTATGCTCTGAGCAAAAAACCGAGCAAAAAATCTTCGGCCTCTTATAGATGCGGATTATTATGTATGAATAGAGTGAGGTACTACTCGACATGGTGAAATATCATACCTTGGTGGATGTGTATATCTTGAAAATATAATTGGCGAGTGACATTATGGTTTTTCTCCTTTTATAGAAGTTCCACCTTATATAGAGCATCTCCTATATAACGAGGGAAAGGAGCTTTGACCAATTATGCAAGAAATAATGCAATGACACAATGTTCGGAATGCAGAAGGAAGTATGGCAGCATGGAGTGAAGGAATGTTTCCAAGAACTGACGAATTTTCTGTTGCCTTTAAGGCAGCCATTGCTCCATTTTATAATCGATTCTATACAACTCCATGAAACCTATAAGCACTATAGGATTTGATTGTTATGGAACTCTCCTAGAATCTCACGGTTCCAAAGAAGCTTACAAACTTCTCTATAGAATAATTGCGCGCTATTCAAAGATTATTGACCGAAAATCATATGTGACAGATATTCTTACAAGAAAGTTTCGGAGTATCCGTGAAATTATGACCTATTATGGTGCTCTCAATATTCCGATGAATGAAATAAATATGCTCGAACACAAATTTCAAGAATCAATCTCCGGTATATCAATAAAACCTGGGGCATGAGAACTCCTCGATACATTAAAACGGTCTTGATATAAATTATTCCTTTCTGCAAATGTAACGAGTGCCTACGCAGAAGCTCCAAAAGCACTCGGAATAGAGCAGTGTATGGATAGTATCCATTATTCGTGCAATACAGGTATTATAAAGCCTGATAAAAGAGCTTTTACTCAATCAATGAGATATCTTGACTCAACGAGTGAACATACCATATTTATAGGAAATGATAGCAACGATACACTTGAATGAACAAAAAACTGTTGAATTCCATTGTTTCATATTGACGATTTCCTATCATCTCCGCAATCAATTCTCAATCCTTAAAAAATTCTCTATGAAGCACTCACTCCTCATCGCAACTGCCAATAAAGCGAAACAAAATATGTTCTATCATCTTTTGAAGAATGAATGAATAGATCTTGTAACCCTCGATTCTTATGGCCATATCCAGTCGCCAAATGAAGATGGAAATACTATTGAGGAAAATGCATTTTTAAAAGCAAAATATTATTCAGAACATACTGGACTTCCTGCCATTTCTGATGATGCATGACTTTCCATTCCATGACTTCATTGAGCTCCATGAATTATGGCAAGGCGTTGGTGATGAATTCTTCCAGACTCAATCTCAGATGAAGAATGGATGCTCCATTTTCAAAAAGAGGTATCAATACTTCCAGATGAAACAATTGAAGCAACCATTCCTTTCTGTCGTTGCCTCTATCTTCCAGATGGACGGTATTTTTTTCAGAAAGAATCACTCTCGATTCAGCTGACAAAATCTCCAAGAAATACTTGGAAGAAATGATGGCCAATGAGCGCCTTTTGTATATATCCAGATGGAAGACATCAAATGGACGTTCCAGAGAATGATCCGATTCAAGAAACTTTTCTCTACAAAGATGGACTCGTGAATATAATAAAAAATCTTTGAAATGGCGATTTTTTTAAAAATCAAATTCATTCCATACCATTAAAAGAAAATACTTTTTCCCTATTTGGGAGTGGTCCTATGGGAATACGTTGAATACGAAAAAGCAAAGATGTTGATATTTTAGTTGATACGACTACTTGGAAAATACTTTCAGATGAATATAATCATAGTCAGTCCATAGAACCCCTTGCTATTATGGATGTTGAAATTTGGCATACTTGGCCTTGATTCACCGAGGAAGAGTGTAAGAAGATTATTGCAGAATCAGAAATATACGATTGACTCCCATTTGCAAGATTACAAGAAGTTATAAAATCAAAACAATTTCGGAACAAAGAAAAAGATAATATTGATCTCACGCTCATATCTGAATGGACACATATTCATAACTTTTTATAAATGATTCAGAAAATAACAAATCTTATATTTGAAGCACTTCATCAAAAAGAAATCAAACATGAAGGATGGAGAATGTGTGGTATCCAATTTCCCGACTCTGTTGCAGAGCATTCTTTAAACGCAGCGCAGATTGCATATATCCTTGCCCACATGGAATGAGCCGATCCATATAAATGTGCTACTATGTTGGTTTGGCATGATATCGCAGAAACACGGATTGGTGATCAACATAAGGTAGCATCTCGATATATTCATGGAAAAAAAGAATCAGAAAAAGCAGTCATGTATGATCAATTTTCTGGTGTTCCATTTGAAAAAGATATTCATGCACTCTTTGAAGAATATGAAGAACGGACTACAAAAGAGGGAATAATTGCGAAAGATGCAGACTATTTGGAACAAGCATTTCAAGCAAAAAAATATTGTGAAATTGGATACACTGAAGCGAATGACTGGATAGAGAATGTCGGAAAAGCATTGAAAACAGAGAGTGCAAAAATTCTATGGAAACAAATGAAAGACACGGGATTTACTGATTGGTGGAAAAAATGAGGATTAAAGAAACTTGAACCGAATGAAATCTATAAATAAAACTTATGAAATCATTTTCACTTTCCTTGGGTGGTGGTGCTGCACGATGACTCGCACATATAGGAGTTATACGGAAATTTGAAGAACTTTGAGTTATTCCGATTGCAATATCTGGCACAAGTATGGGTGCAATTATTGCGACCTTCTATGCACTTGGTTTTACAAGTACTGAGATGGAAGAAATCGTATGTAAAAAATTAAAGCTTCATACGCTGATTGATTTTGATCTCAAAAATGGGGTTATTCGTGGAAAGAAAATAGTAAAATTCCTAGAAGAATACATTGGATCTCGACAATTTTCAGATACAAAGATACCCCTTACTCTTATTGCTACTGATATTGATAGTGGTGAAAAAAATGTATTCAATACCTGATCTATTATTGATGCACTCAGAGCATCCATAAGCGTTCCTGGACTCTTTAGTCCTCATAAATATAGCGGAAAAAACCTCGTGGATGGAGGATTGACTGCCAATCTTCCAATTGAAGACCTTCCACCGGGAAATGTCATTGCAGTTACAGTACAAATACCAATGAGTGAAAAAAAGAAACGACAAAAAAAGTTTACACTCTTCCCAGATGGTACTCTTTTTTCCAATTCATATCTTATACTCAGAAAAACGATTGGAATAATGATAGCTCAAAATGAAGCGAGATCGATGCAATCCAGAGAAAAATTGTTAGTTATTCAACCATGAAGGCATGAATTGGATTACTATGATTTCAGTCAAAAAAAATTATTGATTCAAGCCTGATATGAAGTGAGTGAACATGTAAAGGAATTCCTAAATCTATAAAGTTTTTACCACATATTCTCCATAAGTTCATTTCCACCATATATAATTATGGTGCAGATGATACCTTCGCCAAGCAATACTCAGAGAATAAATTTATATATATTCATTCGCATAATACCTGCAACGTAACAAATAAGATCGGTCGGAGCTACTGGTGCAAATGACCAAAATGCTACTAAGGAAAATCCATATTTCTCAAGAAATGTATGGATTTTTTTATATGATTTATGCCCTCGAAAATAGATATCAAACCCCATTGCTTCAGAGAAGTAATATATCATCATTGAGGAAAATAGAATTCATACAATTGATATAAGGAAAACAAATCATGGGTGTCATGGAAATAAAAGAACACCAGCAATAACAAGCGGCATTGACGGAATAAGTGTGAATCAACGAAGGAGAAAAAGAAGAAAATACACTGGAAGGAGGAAAAATCCAAATTGCTCGAGAAAGTACTTAATCATCTTTGCATCAAGGTACTCTGGATGAATAGATGCAACTATTCAAATAGAAACAACCAGAAAAATCCAGAATATAAAGATTGCTCGTCGTAATGAGGTAGAAAATCGTTTCATAGAAAATTTTATATTTGGATAATAGAATTTTTTTAGAAGAAGTCAATGTATCTATCCTTTCAAATATTTTCTTATTGTCCTTTCATGTAAATCTTTCACTCCCTACTCGCGAGAATTCATATTACTCAATAGTAAAAACTATTTTTTATATACATAACACAATACGTCAATTTTCATATCATGTTATATATTCATAAATATATTTGTAACTCTGTATTTTCTAGCTATAGTACAAAAAATAATGTTAAATGTATGAATCAGGAAAATATAACTGACCTCTATCAAGGAAAAGATGGTGTATGGTGTACAAAAGAGGCACTAGAAAATAACAAAAAAGAACAAGCCATGAAAAATGTTCCTATAAATCAACTCATATTCGCAACTCAGATTATAAGGATATTATTTCCATAATTTCTCCATAAAAAAACTCAACGGTATGAAAACCATTTCCTTGCTTTTCATACCTTTTTTAATAGCATACAACATATATCTATTATATGCTCTATGCAAACAGAAAATATTACTACCTTCAATACAGCATTCAATACTATTCATGCTTATCTGGTTGATATTCTCAATACAACCGATAAAAAAGACTTTTCTTTATGTTTGACGGAAATTCGAGAAAAAAGCAGTGATAATATACTATTTGCACGCATTATTGAACTCTATTATAGTGATCTTAAAACCATTAATGCCATACGGAATATACTTATTCATAAAAATGATTGGATCCGTATACCAGATACAACATTTATACGTATCGAGGAGATTACCAATAACCTCAAAGAGCTTGGGAAAAAGCTCGAAACACGAGCGCAGGATATTTTCGGAAAAAAAGTATTTGTCTGTAGAGATTCTACTCCACTTCAAGAAATACTGGAAGCAATAGGAGAACGCGGGTTTGCACATATTCCTGTATATACGGATGCAGGAGACTTTCGATGAGTCGTCTCAGAAAAATCTATCGCACTCTGGCTTGCTCGACATATAAAATCTCATAAAGGAATTGACTTTCATACAACGCATCTTCGAGATGTTACAATTGATACAAGTCATCATGAATATATATTTATTCCATCAGATAGTCCAGTAAGCTCGATAGAATCATATTTTTCTGAATATACCAAGGATCGGAAAAAACTTGGTGCTATTTTTCTTACAAAAACAGGGGATGAAAATGAGTGGATTGATGGAATTATTACTGCATGGGACCTTCCTATGATTTATGCAAATCTCTAATTTTTTACACTATGCACTTCGCAATCGGTACAACCAATAAGCCAAAATCAGAGGCTATTGAATATGTTCTCAATAGTTGTCCATATACGACTGGAAAAGCGACATTTTCAGGATATAAGGTGTCATCCTGAGTTCCAGATATGCCGACAACTCTTGAAGAAATTCGAACTGGAGCAAAAAATCGTGCCATCCACTGTAGAAGAGAATGTAAAGAGGCTGATTATTTCATCGGAATGGAATGAGGAGTATATAAAGACTATGAATGAGAAGAATACTGGCTTCTTGGAGTAGTGTATATCGAAAATAGAGATGGTGTATGATACTTCGGATATTCCTGTCATCTTCGAGTTCCTGAGAGAGTTGCGGAGGGACTTTTCGATGGACAATGACGTGATCTCGAGCAGGTAGTACATGCTCTTGGCGGAACAGAAAATATCGGCGACAAGCAAGGATCATTTCATGAATGGACCGATGGAATGTTGAGTCGAAGAGAACAATTTATTATGGCGACACAGTGTGCTATTGCTCCATTTTTTAATCGATTTTATCATTAATCTTTTTACTATATGCAATTTCCAACTTTTCTCACACGAGAACAAATTGAAACATCAATCGGAACACTCAAATCTCGTTTCCCCATTCCGAGTCTGATTGTACTCGTTCTAACTGGATATATTTGGTATCGTATTTTCCTTTCTGATATTTATATTCAATGAGAAGAAGTAAGAATCTTTACTACGGTTACTTCGCTTATTCTTACCTTTTTTCTCTCACTTGGCCTCACTATCTATAGGGAACAAAAGGAGCTCAAGAATACCTATGCATGAGTTATTACTTCATTGTTCCCCCTTATATATGGCGGATTATATTATTGGAGCTTTGCCTATCGTGCAAGCTTCGAAGTTCAGAGTGCAACGTTTTTTCTCCTCCATATGGTAGGATTTTTATCATGTATTTTCTTCACCCCATTCATCATAAAAGGGAAAAAAGATAGTCGAAATATACAATATTCCAATTATTTTACCCATGTTTCCTGGACTCTACTCATGTCTGTAATTACTGGGGTAGCACTCTTTATTCTTGGTTCTATTGCCCTCTGGAGTATCCAAGCACTTTTCGATTTTAGGGACTTTACTCACTATGATAAACTCTATGGGTATTGGGCAACCTTTGCACTTGCATTGATAGCCCCATATTATGCCCTCTCACATTTTCCACGAGCAGAAAAGATCGAAGAAAAAAACTATGAGAGTAATGCTTTTTTTGTATTCCTGATCAAGTATGTGATGACACCCTTTGTCTTCATCTACTTCCTCATTCTTTATGTTTATAGCATTAAGGTACTTATCAACTTCTCAGACTGGCCAAAAGGGATAATCAGTTGGCTCGTTATTGGTTTCTCCACACTCGGATACATCACCTATATCTATGCAAAACCACAAGGTGAATCTGTACGATATGTAGCCATTTTTCGTACCTATTTCCCAATTCTTGTTCTTCCACAGATTCTCATGCTTGCATATGCTATCTATCTCCGTATTAATCAATATGGACTTACGATGAATCGATACTTTGTTGTCGCGTTTGGACTCTGGCTCACAGGAATATCACTCTATTATGCATTCTCAAATAGAAAAAATCTGATTGCTATTCCACTCTCACTTGCCCTCATTTCACTCAGTATCTCTATTGGTCCATGGTCCGTATTTTCGCTTCCATATCAGGATCAATATAACAAACTGATACAACATCTCACAGAAGCAAAAATTCTTCAAAATAATACTATTATGCCTCTTACAAAAGGAGATGATATCTCTCGTGAGCTTTCCAATAGCATCGCTTCTGAAATCGAATATCTCTGCGATTTTAATAATTGTGAAGGCATCAAAAAACTCTTCAGAGTTCAGACCGCCAAGATAGAGGAGAAATCATTGAAGGATTGGAAAAATGAAATTCATCAAACTTGAGCAATATACCGAGAAGCAAATATCTACCAAATAACTCAAGGCATCAAGGAGGAAATCAAGGTACAACGATACTATGGTGAAGTGTATGGAACTCCAGAAGAACCCTATTTTTACTACAATACAATGTCCAAGACATATCCGTTTTGAGCACCACTCGATATTCGTGGATATTCCAAACTTATCACAATATATAGTATCGATCAATGAAATTCCGTGCAGGATTATATCGGTGATCGTATACGGGTGGATATTCCAAAACATGAACTCATCTATGAGACGAGCTCAGGAAATATTACTCTTCCTTTCACACTTCCAGCCTCATTTTTGGATGGGACTCACGCTCGCGAGGTAACACAAGAAGAGATGATATTCAATACATCAAAAAATGGTATTACCTTGAAACTCTATATACAAAACATCGCCCTACCCAATCCAGCATATACTGGAAAGGCAAGTTATTTTCCAAGTGTAAGTGGATTCGCTCTTGTGAAATAGTGCTTGCATTATATATTTATAAAATTCCCCTATGAAAACGAGTCACGAAACTGCTGAAGCAGGAGTTATACCAAATCATATTCGAATTATAGATATTGATACATCGATTGATAGTGTCTATTGAGTATTTCCGGAAGATATTATAAATTATAGTTCTGAGTCTATCTGTCATATTCATAGTGATGCTGAATATGCGATATTGAATCAAAAAGCCGAGGAGCTTTTCATGACTCAACCATGAAAGAATATAAAAGTTATTATAGATGTACAAGGAAGAAAAGAGGATTGATGACTCTATTGATATATTCACATATACCAATGTAATAGCACTTGAAAATCTGAAAAATGACTGCATAAAATAAATTCCTATCCTCTCTCTTGAAAGATTGATTTAGCGAAAATTGGTAATCAAACGATGGCAATAATAGGCAATAGTAGTGAACATATTTAGCTTGCTTTTTTCCAGTTTTCTATATACTATTTTTCAGTTAAAAGCGCACCACATGGCTATCACCCATGAGCTGGAGGAAGAACAGCGATATCATCGCTCACTAGACCCTCTCGGAGTTGGAATACTCCGTGAACAAATATAGAATCAAGTATCCGCTTTCGGTGGTACCTCTCTCTCAACAAGAGCCCTAAGCACACAAGTTTATTTTGTGTGCCTTTTTATATGAAGAAAATTCTAATAATCGCTTTTTGCATATTACTGTCATGATGTACAGAAAATTCAATTTGAAATATTCCATTAAAAGAATTTAACTTTTATAACATAAAATCTCGGGAACTTTACTGAGGATTATGAAAATCCTGATCAATTTGATGAGTGACAAGTTTTTATTTAACCGGAACAATGAACTATGATTTTGAAATCATGGAAAAAGATATAGAAAATCAATTTGTTGATAAAAAAGTATACATTCGGAAAATCAATAATACAAAGATACAAGTATGTACCACTCCGCTATGAAAAAAATGCTATAAAGCAGATTGAACAATTGTTGAAAAATTTATTTTAAGTAACTGATTATAATCCTATGTCATTCCCATCAATCTCCCCAAAACAATCATTTCCAGCCCTTGAGTCAGAAGTCCTTGCTTACTGGAAAGCAAATGATACCTTCAAAAAATCTATTGAATCCCGTCCAGAGAATAATCCATACCGATTCTATGATGGACCTCCATTTATCACTGGAACTCCACACTATGGAAGCCTTCTTTCTTCAGTGGTAAAAGATGTAGTAGGACGCTACTGGACTATGCGAGGAAAACGTGTTGATCGTATCTGGGGATGGGATTGTCATGGACTTCCTATCGAAGAAAAGGTTCAGAAAAAGCTTGGGCTCAAGTCAAATAAAGATATAGAAGAACGTGGTGTGAAGGAATTTATCGATGGTTGTTACGAATATACACGGTCAACCTCTGCAGAATGGGATTGGTATATAGATAAGATTGGTCGTTGGGTAGATATGGATCGTGCCTATCGCACGATGGACCAAGACTACATGGAATCCGTTCTCTGGGTATTTAAACAGCTCTGGGATAAGGGGCTCATCTATGAAGGGAAGCGAGTATCGCTGTATTCTTGGAAGCTTTCAACCCCGATTTCCAATTTTGAAGTAGCGATGGATGACACGTATCAAGATGTGAATGATCCAGCGATTACGGTGAAGTTCCGATTGGAAACAAATAACAAATTCCCCGAAGGAACCAGTATCCTTGCTTGGACAACCACCCCATGGACCATTCCTGCCAATATGGCACTCGCGGTAAGAAATGATATTGACTATCTCTTGGTTGAAAATACTGAAGAAAAATATATTGTAGCAAAAAATCGTGCAGAAACGGTATTCAAGGGAAAATGAGAATATACTATCATCCGAGAATTCAAAGGTTCTGAACTCGTTGGACTCTCATATGTTCCACCTTTTCCAGAATATTATCACAGAAAACATGGTGATACGAATCATCGTGTATATCATGCTGATTTCATTACAGATACGGATGGTACAGGGATTGGACATGAGGCACCAGAATTCGGTGATGTCGATTTCCAACTTGCAAAAAGAGAGGGAATCCATATTTCCGGAGCAATCGATGAAGCAGGAAAATATACTGCAGAGATTTTTGATTATGAAGGGACTCATTATCTCGACCTTGAGAATCCAGAGAAGGGAGCCAACAAAATCAATATTGAACGTATGAAAGCAAATAATACACTCTTCAAGCTTGAGGGAATCACCCATCGCGTACCATTTTGTCCACGCTCTGGAACTCCACTTATGCAGAAGGCCCAATCATCTTGGTTCATCGATATCCAATCACAAAAAGAAAAACTTCTTGAAGCGAATAAGCAGATTAATTGGTTCCCAGAGTATCTCAAGGAAGGAAGATTTGCGAAAGGAATCGAATCTGCTCCAGACTGGTGCATCTCCCGCACGCGATTCTGGTGAGCACCCATGCCTGTATGGATGGGGGAAGATGGGGAACAACTTGTTATAGGAAGTCGCGAAGAAATATATGAACTCAATAAACCATTTGGGAAACTTGAGAAAAAAATGGTGGATGGGAAAGAAAAACTCTTCTTCAAGTGAGGAGAATTCGATGGTACAGATTTAAATCTCCATCGTCCATATATTGATTCTATCAA
>ERZ1034365.248-NODE-248-length-30562-cov-3.668066_pt1 | contig 30562 bp, 26 predicted proteins | sample MGYA00520615_ERZ1034365 | MGnify/ENA primary metagenome ERZ1034365 (study PRJEB33736, sample SAMEA104284505) | Azolla filiculoides | biome: Urban; feature: Water surface; material: Ditch water | place: Netherlands | collected 2015-10-28 | depth 0-0.1 m ...
ACGGAAGTGCATATAAAACGGATATTATATCCGATTTTGTCTCGCAACAAGGAAATCACATTATTTTGGCTATTCCTGTAGGCAGCGGCTATACTTGGCTTGAATGTACGAGTCAGGATGATCCTTTTGGTTATCAAGGAACTTTTACAGATGACAGAACCGTTCTGGTGGTTAAGCCAAGCGGAGGCGAAATTGTTCGGACAAAAGTATATGATGACGAGGGAAATTCACAATTAGATACAGGAACTTATAGCTTATCTGAAAAAGGAGATTTGTCCGGAAAAATTACGATTGTTTCTCAAGGTTCACAATACAGCAGAAAAGCGCCGATTCAAAATTGGAATCCTATAGACAAAGAGTCTCATTACAAAGAATATTGGGACAATATCAATAATTTGAAATTAGGGAAAATGACCTTTACGGATGATAAGGAAAATGTAAAATTATCCGAAAATATTGAAATAAGTGCTGTAAATTATGGAACCATCACCAATGGGAAAATGATGTTTGCCGTAAATGCTTTTAATCAATATACGGGGAACGTAAAAAGAATTAGAAGTCGTAAAAATCCTTTTGAAATACAAAGAGGATACGTAGATACAGATGAGATAAATGTTGTTCTTCCGCCGGGATTTTCTATTGAATTTTTACCGGCTAATTTTGAACTCAACAGTAAATACGGAGCGTATAAAACCGAGATTGTAAAAAAAGACGCTTCCAATTTAATCTATAAAAGAACCTTATTTGTAAAAAAAGGATTGTATTCCAGCAAAGAATATGATGAATACCGCCTTTTTATAGAGCAAATTTCAAAAAATGATAATGCCAAAATTATTCTAACCTTAAATTAATACAGATATGTCACTCAAAAAAACACTGCTTTTTTTATTGTTATTCGTTTCGTTTTTAAAAAGTACCGCACAAAATTTCGAATTGGGTAAAGTTTCTATTGCTGAACTTCAACAAAAAGTGCACCCAACAGATACAGCTGCCGTAGCTGCCATTTTATTCGAAAAGGGGAGGAATACTTATGAATATTCTAAAGAAAATGGTTTTGTTATGCTCACCGAAGTTAAAACCCGTATTAAAATTTATAAAAAGGAAGGGTATGATTGGGCTAACAAAAAAGTGCAATACTACATAGGAGATAATTCAAAAGAAACTGTTTCTTATTCTGATGCGATAACCTATAATTTGGTGGGCGGGAAGATAGAAAAAACCAAATTGAAAAGTGACGGAGAATTCGATGAAAAAATTAATAGATATTGGGCGCAAAAAAAAATAACGATGCCTAATGTAAAAGAAGGATCGGTTATAGAGTTTAAATATACAGTGCGATCCTTTAGCATAGGAAGTCCTAGAGAATGGAATTTTCAAACGAGTATTCCGGTAAATTATTCAGAATATAAAACCTATGTGCCAGAGTATTATGTGTATAATATCAATCAAAAAGGATATATTTTTCCTAAAGTAACGGAAGAAAAAAAACAGAAAATAGTTTCGTTGTCAAGCGTAGAGCGATCTGGTGGGGAGGGAATGTCTGGTGTCACCAGCACTTATGTTCAAGATAAATTAGAGTATCAGGAAACAATTACTACTTATATTGCCGAGAATTTGCCTGCCATGCGAGATGAGGGCTACATTAACAATATAGATAATTATACCTCAACTTTGGTACAGGAATTGTCGATGACCAAATATCCTAATCAGCCCTTAAAATCGTATTCAACAGATTGGAATGCGGTAGTGAAAACCATTTACAACTACGATGATTTTGGACCTGAACTAAGTAAAACTGGTTATTTTGAAGAGGATTTAAAAGGAGTTATTGCTGGACTTACCACACCCCAAGAGAAAATTAATGCCATATTTAATTTTGTAAAAAACAGAGTAAAATGGAATGATTACAACGGATACAGTTGTAACGACGGTGTTAAAAAAGCCTATAAAGATAAAACCGGAAATATTGCCGAAATAAACCTGATGCTTACCGCAATGTTACGTTATGCAGGATTAACTGCAAACCCGGTTCTGGTAAGTACCCGCTCTAACGGGGTAGCTATGTTTCCAAATAGAAATGCGTTTAATTATGTAATTGCTGCTGTTGAAAACGGAACTGATTTAACCTTGCTAGATGCTTCAGATGCGTACTCAACTCCTAATGTTTTGCCTTTTAGAGCCTTAAACTGGGTGGGGAGATTGATTCGAAAAGACGGTACTTCAACAGAAGTTGATTTAATGGCAAAGTCACCCTCTAATGATTTGATAGCAATGAGTTATGTTATTGATGAAACAGGATTGATTTCCGGTAAATTAAGACGTCAAAGAACCGACTATAATGCCATGATTTTTAGAAAAAAAGTGGAAGACATAAAAGAGGAATCGTATTTAGAAAAATTAGAAAACGACAACGATAAGATTGAAGTAAACGAGTATTCCAGAACGAATGAGAAAGAGTTGAAATTACCGGCAATAGAAACATTCTCGTTTGTTGGTTCTAATTTAGACGAGAATATCGGAGGGAAAATCTATGTGAACCCAATGTTGTTTTACACCGAAAAACAAAATCCTTTTAAGCAAGAAGTAAGAGAATACCCGGTAGATTACGGGTATCCGTTTATGGATAAATATTCTATAAATATTCAAATTCCCGAAGGATACAAAGTAGAGACGCTTCCTGCAGCTACTGTTTTATCGATGCAGGATAATTTAGGGACGTTTAAATATATGACTAATGCTGCGGGAAATGCGATACAAATATCGATTGTGTACCAAATAAATGCAGCCATTATTTCATCAGAATATTATCCGATGCTAAAAGAGTTTTATCAAAAAATGATTGAAAAACAAAACGAGAAAATCATTCTAACGAAAATTTAAAAAATAATGTTTCACAATAAATTATTTTTTGTTTTAATACTGTTCACTTTTTTTACAAAGGTAGGAGCTCAAAATTTTGAATTAGGAAAAGTTTCAATTGCTGAAATAGAGGAAAAAGTACATCCTAAAGATTCTTCTGCTGTAGCTGCAATACTGTATAAAAAGGCAAAAACACTTTTTAATTATAATATTATAAATGGCTTTACGGTACTTCATGAATATGAATACAGAATCAAAATTTATAAAAAAGAGGGATTAAGTTGGGCTAATTTTGAAGTTCCTTATTATGTTGGCTATGAGGATATGAATAAAGACATGGTGAAATTTTCTAATGGGGTAACTTATAATCTTGAGAACGGTACTGTTGTTAAAACAAAATTAAATAGTGAAGGAAGTTTTAAAGAAAATTTAAATGATTATTGGAATCAGGCATCTATAACATTGCCCAATGTAAAAGTTGGATCGGTGATAGAATTTAAATATACATTGAGATCTGAAAATATAGTTAAGTTTCCTGTATTTAATATTCAATATGATATTCCGGTAAACTATACGGAGTATAGAACAGAAATTCCAGGTTTCTATCTTTATAAGACAATCTCAGTTGGATATGTTAATGTGGTTTCTGACTCTAAATTAGTCAACGGCTATAAAAATTATGAAGATGAACATAATCAAACTAGAAGACTAGGTTTTAAGCAAGTTAACAGTATTTATACCGCACAAAATGTGCCGGCACTTATTGAAGAGGATTACGTAGATAATCTGAAAAATTATAGGTCTGCTATTCGACATGAATTAGAAACGGTAAGTTTTCCGGAACAACCGGTAAAGGATTATTCTGTAACTTGGGAAGGAGTTGCTAAAACAATTTACAAAGATAAAAATTTTGGGAAAGAGCTTGATGAGCGTACGTATATAGAGCAAGATGTAATGGCGATTTTAAAGGACGCTGTTACTCCAAAAGAAAAACTGGATCTCATTTTTAAGTTTGTTCAGAACAAGATGAATTGGAATGGGGACTATGGCTATTATACGGATAAAGGAGTTAAAAAAGCCTATTTGGATAGGACCGGAAATATAGCCGAAATTAACTTTATATTAATAGCAATGTTGAAACGGGCAGGTATTAATGTAAGCCCGGTTTTGACCAGTACTCTACAACATGGTGTTCCGACTTATCCAAGTCGTACCGATTTTAATTATGTTATTGCAGCTGTTCAAATAGACGACAAACAAATTTTGTTAGATGCTACAAATAAATTTAATAGTCCTAATATTTTACCACTGCAAGTATTGAACTGGACAGGCAGATTGATTAGACAAGATGGAAGTTCAGAAGAAATTAATTTGGTCCCTACCGTACCGTCAAAGAAAAACAATATCCTATTACTCGATATTGAAAGTACAGGTAAAATAAAGGGGAAACTTCGAATTCTAAGAACTGATTACGAAGCGTTAAGCTTTAGAGAAAAAAATACAAAAGTAAATCAAGAAAATTATCTGGAAAAGTTAGAAAATGATTTAAATAACATTGAAATAAGTGATTATGCAATAGAAAACATAAGCACTGACTTATCTAAGCCTGTTGTTGAAACAATCACTTTTGCAACAGCTAATCAATGTGAAATCATTGCTGACAAGATGTTTATAAATCCATTGTTGTTTTATACGATGAATAAAAACCCCTTTGTTCAAGAAACTAGACAAATGCCTGTATATTTTATGTATCCAAAACAGGAAAAGTACGCTATAAATTTTGATATCCCAAACGGATATACTGTAGAATCTATCCCAAAAGCAGTTCTGATTTCAACTCCTGATAATGTAGCGGTATTTACAATGGATGTTAATAGATTAGAGAATAAAATTCAAATTAGTATTACCAGAGAAATAAACAGAGCGTTAGTAACAGCTGACTTTTATAATATATTAAAGGATTATTTTCAAAAAATGATTGAAAAGCAAAACGAGAAAATCATTCTGACGAAAATCTGATAACATAATACCAATATTGTATTTATAATTATATTTACAACCTTGTCTGGTTTCTAAGCCTTACAAGGTTAAATAAATAAAAAACAATGTACCTGAAAAATGCCCAATTAGACGTGGATACTTGGATCAAGGAACACGGCGTACGTTACTTTAATGAATTGACCAATATGGCGCAACTTACGGAAGAAGTAGGTGAAGTAGCCCGAATTATAGCCCGTCGTTATGGCGAACAATCCGAAAAAGAAAGCGATAAAAATAAAGATTTAGGAGAAGAATTAGCCGATGTGGTTTTTGTGGTTTTGTGCTTGGCCAATCAAACCGGAATCGATTTGCAAGCCGCTTTCGATAAGAAAATGGACTTGAAATCAGTACGTGATAAAGACCGCCATAAAAACAACGAGAAATTAAAATAATGTTATAAGTCAAAGGAAAGCTTTGGTACATCCTTTTTTTAAAATAAATTTGCCGCAAATTACCAATCAACCAAGCTAAAATGAATTTACTGTTACAAACTTCCCAATCTGATTTACAAGCGCAAATTGCAGTTACAGGCTCAAAGAGTGAAACCAATAGACTATTACTGTTACAGGCTTTGTTTCCCAATATTACTTTGGCCAACACTTCCAATTCTGATGATAGCGAAGTAATGCAAAAAGCCTTGAAAGGGAATGACGAAATAGTGGATATTCATCACGCTGGAACGGCAATGCGATTTTTGACAGCCTATTTTGCCGTCAACGAAGGTCGCGAAGTAGTTTTGACGGGTTCTCCAAGAATGAAGGAACGACCAATAAAAGTTTTGGTTGAAACCTTGCAACAATTAGGAGCGCAAATTTCTTATGAAAATGAGGAAGGCTATCCGCCCATTCGAATCAAGGGACAAAAAATCACGAACAACAAAGTTAGTATTCCGGCAAATGTAAGCAGTCAATATATCTCAGCATTATTGTTGGTCGCGCCAAAACTGGAAAACGGTATCGAATTGACTTTGGTGGGCGAAATTACGTCAATTCCTTATATCAAAATGACTTTGGCATTGCTGAATGATTTGAATATTCAAACCAGTTTTGAAGGCAATGTAATCAAAGTCTATCCGAAACCCGAAGTAGCATCGAAAGTGATGACCGTGGAATCCGATTGGAGTTCTGCATCTTACTTTTTTAGTTTAGTCGCTTTGTCTGATACAGCCAAAATTGCATTGAGCAGTTATAAAGGAACCAGCTTGCAAGGTGATTCAGCTTTGGTCGAAATTTATGCTAAAATAGGTGTGGAGACGCATTTTGAAGAAAACAAAATGACATTAACCAAAATTAAAAATTTTAATTTTGAAGACGTGACATTTGATTTGAATAATACACCAGACATCGCCCAAACTATTGTCGTGACTTGCCTTGGACTAGGAATTGGTTGTCATTTAACCGGTTTACATACATTGAAAATCAAAGAAACAGATCGTTTGGAAGCCTTAAGGATTGAAATGACAAAATTGGGCGCTAACATCACAGTGACCAATGACAGCTTAACATTAGCGGCCTCAAATCACATCAATTCGAATGTGTCAATTGCAACTTATAATGACCACAGAATGGCTATGGCATTTGCACCATTAGCATTGAAAGTGCCAATAATTATTGATAATGCCGAAGTAGTTTCTAAATCTTATCCTGATTTCTGGGAAGATTTAAAAACTTTAGGTTTCAAAATTTCAGAATAAATCCTCCAATTCATTGGTTGTAAGGCTGTTTTTCTCTTCCCTTTCGTTTGGAGACGGTTGGGTAGAGGAAAAATAAACAGTAAAACACTTGACAACGCCTATCTCACCATCGTATATTTGCACCCTAAATAATAGACTACATGAAATTATCTCATTTTCAATTCAATTTACCAAAAGAACTTCTCGCTGAATATCCTGCCGAAAACAGAGACGAGTCTCGTTTGATGGTAATTGACCGTAAAAAACAAACCATAGAACACAAAATGTTCAAAGATGTTATCGATTATTTTGATGATGGAGATGTTTTAATCTTGAATAATACTAAAGTTTTCCCGGCACGTTTGTACGGAAACAAAGAAAAAACAGGAGCTAGAATCGAAGTATTCTTATTGAGAGAACTAAATGCTGAACAAAGACTTTGGGATGTTTTAGTTGATCCAGCCCGTAAAATCAGAATTGGTAACAAATTATATTTTGGTGATGACGATTCGTTGGTTGCTGAAGTAATTGATAATACAACCTCTCGTGGAAGAACTTTGCGTTTCCTTTACGATGGTTCTTACGAAGAGTTCAGAAATAAATTGACGGAACTGGGTGAAACTCCAATCCCAAAATACATCAGTAGAGACGTAACTCCGGAAGATGCGGAACGTTACCAAACGATATATGCTAAAGAAGAAGGAGCTGTAGCAGCACCAACTGCAGGATTGCATTTCTCTAAACATTTGTTGAAAAAACTGGAAATCAAAGGAATCAAGTTTGCCGAAGTAACGCTTCACGTTGGTTTAGGAACTTTCAATCCAGTTGAGGTTGAGGATTTATCAAAACATAAAATGGATTCTGAGGAGTTAAAAATTACTCAAGAAGCCTGTGATATTGTAAACAACGCAAAGTTAAACAAGAAACGTATTTGTACTGTGGGAACTACCTCTATGCGTGCTGTAGAAAGTTCTGTTTCATCTCAACAAACCTTAAACCCGTTTGATGGTTGGACAAACAAGTTTGTTTTCCCTCCTCACGATTTTAGTGTAGCGACTTGTATGATTACAAATTTTCATACTCCAAAATCAACTTTGTTAATGATGGTATCTGCATTTTGTGGTCATGATTTAATGAAAAGAGCTTACGAAGAAGCAATCAAAGAAGAATACAAATTCTATTCTTACGGAGACGCTATGTTGATCATTTAATCTGAATACATTTCAGATTTTCCTATAAAAAAATCTCGTCAGCAATGGCGAGATTTTTTGTTTTTTTGTATAACACAACCTGTACTTCATTCCTAATCCACTTGGTATACTAATCGTACGGTAATATTAGCCGTTTTGTTTTTAGATTGTGTGTTAAATGAACCTCCATATGAAAAATCTTCCGAAGAGTTTTGACCTGTAATCTGGAAAACACCCATATCCGATTTTTTTAAATTCCCCAAACTCGCATCGGCATTTTCTGCAATGCTTTTGGCTCTTGTGCTCGCATCTTTAGTAGCCTCGGCAATCATTTTTATTTTTAGTTCCGCTAATTTGGTGTAATAATACTCTGGTGCATTCGAATAAAATTCTACTCCGGAATTAATTAATTCACTGGATTGTCTCGAAATTTCTTCGATTTTGTTTACTTCTTTAGATTGGATACTTACACTTTGGGTTAAGGTAAATCCGGTGAAAATTTGCTGCTTTGTTGTTCCATTTTCATTATAAGTTGTTTCAAAATCCTTACTGAAATTAACTGCCGAAAACACCATTTCATCAGTACCAATTCCTTTGCCGGATAAATAGGTTTTTATTTTTTCACGGTCGCTGTCTAAGGCTGCATAAGCTTCTTTGAGAGTCAAGCTTTTTTTAGAAAAAGAGCCGCTCCAAACTATCAAATCCGAAACAAAATCCTTTTTGCCTAAACCCGTTACGCTGATGGTATCATTACTTTTATTTCGATTCTGAAACGCATTCGAAAATAAATAAGCCGAAACAATAACAGCAAAAGCAATTATAAGGACATTCAAATTATTTTTAAGCATCATTAAGTGATTTAAATTCAATCAAATATACTCAAATATTGGGCTCGTTTTGAATTAAGTGTGAATTTTGAAACTTTGTTTTTGTCTCTATTTCGTGCAAGTAGTTCGTCTGGACAGCTCAAAAGTCTTTTATAGAATCGCTCCTTTTTTTACTACTTTTACTAAACTAAATCTAAACAATGACTTTCGAAAATACTCGTGAATTTGCACAACAACTTGATGCGCAAGATGCATTACATAAATATCAGGAAGAGTTTATTTTTCCGCAAGTCAATGGAAAAAAGGTAATTTATTTTACTGGAAATTCTTTGGGCTTGCAACCCAAACGCACTAAAGCTTATGTAGATGAGGTGATGAATGATTGGGGAAATCTCGCTGTAGAAGGGCATTTCTATGCCGAAAAACCTTGGTGGGATTACCACGAAAGATTTGCTGGTCCTTTGAGTAAAATAGTTGGTGCTTTGCCTGCCGAAGTTACCGTAATGAATACGCTGACCGTAAATCTTCATTTATTGATGGTTTCGTTTTACCGACCAACAACAACCAGATACAAAATTATTTGTGAGGAAAAAGCATTTCCTTCCGACCAATATATGTTTCAAAGTCAGGTTCATTTTCATGGCTATAAACCAGAAGACGCCATTGTTGAAATAAAGCGTCGTGAAGGAGAACATAACATTCGCTTAGAAGATATTTTGGCTAAAATTGCCGAAGTAGGCGAGGAGTTGGCATTAGTTTTAATAGGCGGTGTCAATTATTATACCGGTCAGGTTTTTGATATGAAAACAATAACCGAAGCCGGTCATAAAGAAGGTGCTTATGTAGGTTGGGATTTAGCACATGCAGCTGGAAATATAAAATTAGAACTTCATGATTGGAATGTAGATTTTGCCGCTTGGTGCAGTTATAAATACATGAATTCAGGACCCGGAAATGCTTCGGGATGTTTTGTTCACGAAAAACATCATACTAATCTGGACTTACCAAGATTTGCTGGTTGGTGGGGGCATAACAAGGAACGTCGTTTCAAAATGGAACCTAATTTTGATCCTGTTCATGGTGCGGATGGTTGGCAAATCAGTAATTTACCTATTCTTTCCTTGGCACCTTATTTAGCTTCTGTAGCACTATTTGACGAAATAGGAATGGACGCTTTAATTCAAAAAAGAGATACCATCACTTCGTATTTAGAGTTTATTCTTCACGAAATTGACAAAGAAGTTAATAGTAATTTTGAAATTATTACACCTTCAAATCCTGCAGAGAGAGCTTCGCAATTATCTGTTTTTCTTCATGGAGAAGGACGCTCTTTGTTTGATTATCTAATGAAAAATGGTGTAATTACAGATTGGAGGGAACCTAACGTGATCCGATTAGCTCCGGTTCCGTTGTATAGCTCTTTTGAAGATATGTATGATTTTGGACAAATTTTAAAACAGGGGATTGTAGCGAAATAGGCAGGAATTAATCGTTTTTTTTTGAAAATAAAACTATCATAAAAGTCGGCTTGAAATTTTCAAGCCGACTTTTACTACACTAATTCAAACCATTTAATGGTCTACGACAAAATACAATTTCGCTCAAAAACTAATTCAAAAACTTTTGTATTCACCTTAATAGTGCTTAACCTCTTAGATTTTTACCAGTATAATTAAGAATTAAGCCTGTTAAGTTGTATCATATTTTGTCGTTTACCAAATCGATTGTCAATCATGGGATTGACTATTTTTTATGCCAATTCTAATTTTGGAATTTCAATTTTCGTTAATTCCGTTTTATAATTGTCAAGTTGTTTTTTAATTTCTTTCACTCCATTTTCAAAATAATTTGAATTTGAAAACAAGTTTTCATAATATGCAATACCGTCTAACATATTGTTTTTAAACGCTTGCAATTTTTTTATTTGTGGTGTAGTGATTTCAGATGCGGCTTCTTTTATTTCGTTTTTGAAATAATCCATATACATTTTCAGTTCTTTCACAAATAGATTCGGACGATCTGTAACTCTTAACACAGAAGCGTTTCCGTAGATGTGTTGCACCATTTTAGAAAGTGAAACTTCTTGGTCAAAATAAGCCATATTAGGTCCGGGACAAATGACAACACCTTGTGCCTGTCCTTTTATTTTGATGTCATTTTCTAAATACGAAGCATTTGCTAAGCCTACACAAAGACAAGATTTTTCGGTAATGCTGTCTTTCGCTTTAGCATAGTTTTCGGCAGTTACAGTGTCTTTTTTGTCTTCTAATTCTTGAAGTTTACTGTCTTGGTATTTTTTCGAAGCGGTACAAATTGCATTTCCATCGGCATCTTTGTTTAAGGCTAAGAATTTTTTTGGACAAGAACTTCCTGCTTTACTATCTTGAATTCTTTTTTGTTTAAACATTTCGTTCGTAGTTCCTCTCAAAGTATTGAACGGAATCCCTAAAGGTGAAATGTGACTCAAATACAAATCATCTTCTTTGGCGTTCATCAATAATTTTCGAGTTGCTTTGTCTACAGAAGTAGCTTCTGGAACTAACAAAAATGGAGAGCCCCAACCCACTGAATCTACATTATATTGGTCTAATAGAAAATCATGTTCTTCGGCAGTTCCTACGCCACCTTGAACGGTTATTTTTAAATCCAAAGGAGTTTCGGGAATGTGTAATTCTTTTTGACCAAGTGCTTTAACCATCAAATCATGGGCAGATTGAATCAATTGGTCTTTCTTTTGTTTGAATTCTTCCAAAATTGGACCTAATAAAAATCCATCGGTAGCAAAAGCATGTCCGCCACAATTTAATCCGGATTCGATTCTATATTCTGAAACCCAAAGTCCTTTTTTGGCTAAAAAATTACCTTGAATCATTGCAGAACGAAAATCGCTTACTTTCAATGTAATTTTCTTTTTCAAGTTGTTATTTGCATCTGGAAAAAAGACCGGAAAGTTTTCAAAATAGCTGTACAATCTAGGATTCATTCCCGCCGAAAGGACTACGGAAGATTCTAATGTACTATTGGCAAAACCACGTAATGCAGCATGTGCATCATTAAAAGCGACTGGTAATTGCTCGTCTTTTATGAAATTATCCTTATCGAGTTTTGTCATGATATTCACGTCGATATCGCCAGAGGAAAGGTTGTTTTCTAAATAGCTTTTGATATTTTCTTTAAAAGCAATTCCGTCTTCCATCAAATTTTGCAATCCTTTTTTAATTTCGGATTTGTTAGGCAACATGGCGATGTAACTTTCTAATGCCAATTTGCTTTCAGCCAATTCGATTTTGAAATTTTCAAATTTCTCTTTTACTATTTTGTCAACCAAATTCAAGTAAGAAGTAATACGTTCTGCACGATAATCATGCATTTTTTGAGTTATTTCTTGGTAAGGAATGTCGAATTTTTGATGATAAAAAGTATTCATTTTTTCTATCAATTCATCATCTGCAATAGAAATCACAGAAGATATACCATATTGTGCGACACGAATCGGACTATCTATTGTATAAGCCAATCCCATAACCGGAATATGAAAAGTATGTAATGGTTTTGTTGTTGTCATGTAAATGAAATCGTTTTAATATGATGCAAAGATTATAAAAAGCATTCATTTATAAACTGATAAATATCATATGGGATTTTTTTTTACTGACAACATAGAAATAATTAATATTTTAAATCTGATTATAGTACTCCAATAGCTGCAGGAAAATGATATTACTGTAAAAATCTCTTAATTATTTTATTTAAACTAATACCCGTTTGGATTAGTAATAATTTCATTCGCTTTGATTTTAATTTGATACAAGTCTTCGGGTTTCATTTTTTTTAGTAAATTAAGCATCATTGCCATTCGTTGATTTCCTTTGAAATAATCCTTTTTTTCGTCGAGAAAATTCCAATATAGCGAGTTGAACGGACAGGCATTGTCGCCAATTTTTTCTTTTACATTGTAGGAACATTTGAGGCAATAGTTGCTCATTTTGTTGATGTAACTTCCGGAGGAAATATAGGGTTTTGTAGCTATAATTCCGCCATCAGCATATTGAGACATGCCTCGTGTATTAGGCATTTCAACCCATTCTATCGCATCGATATAAACACCAAGATACCATGCGTCAACTTCGTTTGGGTGAATTTGGGTTAGTAAAGTAAAGTTTCCAATGACCATCAGTCGTTGTATGTGATGTGCATAAGCTTCGTTTAAGCTTTGATTTATAGCATGTTTGACACAATTCATTCTGGTGTTACCATTCCAGAAAAAAATCGGTAATTTATTATAGTTTTCTAAGACATTCATTTGCGCGTAATGAGGCATTTCTTTCCAGTAAATTCCTCTGATGTATTCGCGCCAGCCTAAAATTTGGCGGACAAAGCCTTCTACTTGTGAAATTGAAATTTTTGTCTCGTTATTGTGATAATAATCGATGACGGTTTCGATTACTTCTTTTGGCGACAGCATTTTGCTGTTTAGGGCGAAGGATAATCGGGAGTGAAAAAGGAATTTTTCCTCTGTATGCATGGCGTCTTCATAGTCGCCAAAATGAGGTAATAAATGGGTGCAGAAATATTCTAGAACGGCTAAACATTCGGTTCTTGAAGTAGGCCAATTAAAACAGTCTTCCTTTATATTTCCTATAGTTTGTATTCCTGCGTGTTTAATTTCGAGTAGAATTTCGGTTACATTTGTATTAAAATTTTTCTCTTCAGGTACGGGAATTTCACCTTTGTATTTCTTGCGATTGTCGTGGTCAAAATTCCATTGATTGCCTTCTGGGGTTGACCCATTCATGAGCAAATGGTGTTTTTTACGCATATTGCGATAGAAATTTTCCATCAACAATAATTTCTTTCCTTTATAAAAAGTGGTTAGTTCATCACGTGTTGTATAGAAATGTTCCGAGTCGAATGCTTCGGTTGGTATTTTTAGATTTGAAGCAATTGTTTTGAGTTGTAAATCAAGTCGGTATTCATCAGGAAGTTGATATTCAAATTTTTCTATTTGGTGTTTTTCGAGGCAAACTGTAATAATTTTTTCTAGATTTTGCGGATTGTTTTCATCTGTAATTTGATAATAAATGACTTGATGTCCTTTTGATTTCAAGGTCATTGAAAAGTTTCGCATTGATAAAAAAAATGCGACTACTTTCTGGATGTGATGTTTTGTATAGGTAGCCTCTTGAAGCATTTCTGCTAGTACATACACGACATTTTCATCAACTTCATTGAACCAAGAGTGATTTGCGTTAAGCTGATCGCCAAGTATTAATCGTAGTTTTTTCATTTTTTAGAAAAAAGATTTCGTTGGAACTTCTTTTCGAGCATATTGAAAACGGTCTACTAATTTGGGTAAACAATACCCATCAAGTCCGTTCAATGCTACAACATTTCCTTTGTCAATTTGCAACCAACCGTCTTTATGTTCTAAATCCTCGTTGAAGAATAAATGTTCTATTGACGCTATAATATGAATTGTATCATTTTCCTTAATGTAATATTCATTTATATACTTGCAATACAATTGAACCGGACTTCCTTTTACGAAAGGAATTTCAATGTTGTTTTTGTATTCTTCTTCCAGATTGGTTTTGTCAAATTCAGAAATTCCAAGTTCATAATTTGCAGAGGTGTGATGTGCATCAGCAATCATATCAACTGTAATGTGGTTTACGGTGAAAAAACCAGTTTCTCTTATGTTTTTGTAGGTATCGCGTGGAACGGTTGTTGGTCGCATTATGAATCCTATCAGCGCAGGATTACTTCCTAAATGAGTTACACTACTAAAAATGGCTACATTAGATTTTCCTTCGATAGATTTTGTTGCGAGTAAATTAGCGGATTTATATCCTGTACAAGAATTGATTAAATTCAGACGTTCAATTTTTTCCATTTGGGAAATATCGTCTCTTGAAATGTGTTTCATGTTTTTTTAATTTAAAACAAATATACTTTTTGTTTAATAAAATATGTTATTTATTAAACAAAATAAATGTATTTTTAAATCCTTTTAAATTTTAGGTTGCAATCCATCAGAAAACAAATAGTTTAAAATAACTACTAAATCCTATATATTTGTTAATCAAAACGTATTCAAAATGAAAAAAATTAAAAAAGTACTTCTCGGTTTACTTGCTGTTGTTGTTCTCCTTGTGTTGGGATTATGCATTTATGGTTTTTATTTGAAACCCAAATACGAAGGCGAAGTACAATTGAAAAATATTGAGAAAGAAACAACCGTTTATTTTGATGAGTTTGGTGTGCCACACATTTACGCTGATAATTCAAAGGACGCTATGGAAGCTTTGGGTTATGTACATGCACAAGACCGATTGTGGCAAATGGAGTTGATGCGTCGCATTGCACCAGGACGATTATCAGAAATTTTTGGTTCGGTTGCCTTGAAAAACGACACCTTTTTTGCGGGATTGGGTATCGAAGAAGCTTCGGAAAAAGCAATTGCAACTTTGGATAAAAAAAGTCCAAGTTACCAATTGACTTTGGCATATCTTGATGGAATAAACCAATATATCGAAGAAGGAAAAACGCCTGTTGAGTTTCAATTAATTGGTGTGAAGAAAGAAAAATTTACCTTAAAAGATGTTTATAATATTTTTGGATATATGTCTTTTAGTTTTGCTATGGCGCAGAAATCAGATCCTTTGTTGACAGACATTCGAAATAAATACGGAATGGATTATCTCAAGGATTTTGGTATTGATGGTTCTTTTAACACAACTCGAATTAAAAATGCCAAAGAAAAACCACAGGAATACAGTGCCATCGCAAAATCGATTGCTTCACTTTTAGAACAATCGCCAATTCCACCTTTTATAGGAAGTAACAGTTGGGTAATTGCGCCCGAAAAAACGAAAAATGGAAAAGTGATTTTTGCCAATGATCCACATATTGGATTTTCGCAACCGGGAACTTGGTATGAAGCACATTTGGTAACTCCAGATTTTGAATTGTATGGCTGTTATTTGGCGGGAACTCCATTTCCTTTATTGGGACATAACAGGGATTATGCGTATGGTTTGACGATGTTCGAAAATGATGATATTGATTTGTATCAGGAGGAAAATGATGCAAAAGATGCCAAAAAATACAAAACACCAACAGGCTTCAAAAATTACGAAATCAGAAAAAAAATTATAAAAGTAAAAGATACTTCGGATGTGATTTTGAATCTAAAAGTGAGTCGACATGGCCCAATTGTAAATGATTTGATGGATGGTTTAAATAAGAATCAACCAGTGGCTTTGTCTTGGATTTATACGCAGCAGCCCATACAGATTTTGGATGCTGTTTATATTCTTTCACATGCAAAAAATAAAGAAGATTTTCATAAAGGAGTCGCGCTCATTGCTGCACCCGGATTGAATGTAATGTATGGCGATGCCAAAGGAAATGTGGCATGGTGGGCAACGGGTAAATTGTATAAGCATAATAAAGGTGTAAATACCAACTTTATTTTGAACGGTGCCAGCGGACATGATGATATTACCGAATATTTGGATTTCTCCAAAAATCCTTCGGCAGTAAATCCGGATTGGAAATATGTGTATTCGGCCAATAATCAGCCAGAACCAATAGACGGATTTTTGTATCCTGGATATTATCTTCCAGAAGACAGAGCCAGAAGAATTACGCAATTATTAGATCCAAAATCCAATTGGGATAAAGAAGCGGTGAGTAAAATGATGTTCGATAATACTTCGGCAGTTGCTCCGGAGGTGGTTCAAGAATTGATTTCAAATGTAGATTACAACTCTCTTTCTAAGAATGAAAAAGAAGCGATTACTATTTTGAAAGCTTGGAAAGGCTCCAATAATCTGGAAGATGTTGCGCCAACGATTTACAACAAATGGATTTATTTGTACTTAAAAAATACTTTTGAAGACGAATTAGGTTCGGCTAATTTTAAGCAGTTTTTAGGAACTCATATTATGAAGCAGATTATTGCAAAACAAATGGCAAATGAAAATTCACTTTGGTGGGATAATATAGCAACCAAAGAAAAGAAAGAAACCAGAAGTCAGGTGCTGTCGAAATCTTTCAAAGAATCTATTTTAGCTTTAGATAAACAGTTAGGGAATTCCGTTTCAGGTTGGACTTGGAATAAAGTTCACACGTTAGAACATCAGCATCCTTTGGGGAAAGTGGCCGCTTTAAGACCTTATTTTAATGTCGGTCCATTTGCTGTTTCGGGATCAACGGAAGTGATTAATAATCTGTTTTTTGATTTTACCGAAGATGGAAATTATGTGGTTAAAGGCGGTCCTTCGACCAGAAGAATTATTGACTTTTCGGATGTTGAAAACAGTTGGACTATTCTGCCAACAGGACAATCAGGAAATCCGCTTAGTTCTCATTATAATGATCAAGCGGAACTTTATAATGCTGGAAAATTCAGAAAGATGAAAATGAATAAAGAAGAAATAATAAAAACGTCAACAAAATTGGTTTTTATTCCACATTAATTTGTTTACAGAAAGCTATTGATTTTAAAAAGACAACCACAAAAGATTATAATTTGTGGTTGTCTTTCTTATTTTTTAAAAATAAAGTAAACAGCTAAAACCAAAAATAGTAACCCAACAGCGTGATTCCATCTAAAGGTCTCATTTTTAAAAAACAGTAAAGAGAAAACAACAAAAATGACCAAGGTGATTACTTCCTGAATTACTTTGAGCTGCATCAATGAGAATGGACCACCGTTTCCTTCAAAACCAATTCGGTTGGCGGGAACCTGAAAGCAATATTCAAATAAAGCCAATCCCCAACTAATGAGGATTATGCTGATTAATCCGGCGTTTTCAAACCATTTCAATTCTTTAAATTTAAGATGTCCATACCATGCCAATGTCATAAAAAGGTTTGATAAGACTAAAAGTCCAATAGTAGCGTAAGTTTTCATTTTATTTTTTAAGCATTTTTGATAAAATACCAAATGCACCTCGAATAAAAGAGGCGCTGGTAACAACTTTTAAAACTGATTTTGTGACAACACTAGCGGTACTTGGTTCGCTGTTTTCCTGCTTTTGATCTTGCGTTTCATAAACTTGCTCTTGTGCAACAGCAATTTTTTTGACAAGCATTTCATAAGCACTTTCACGATCAATAACCTCACTATATTTTTTTACAAGTTTCGATTTTGAATTAATTTCCTGAATTTCACTTTCAGTCAAAATGTCCATTCGGCTCATCGGTGCACGCATCATCGTGGCTACCAGAGGTGTTGGAATTCCTTTTTCGTTCAAAGCTGTAACTAATGCTTCTCCGATACCAAGACTGGTAAGCACTTCGTCCGTTTTATAATACTCTGATGTTGGGTAATTATCAGCAGTTTGTTTGATAGCTTTTCTGTCATTAGCGGTAAAAGCTCTCAAAGCATGTTGAATTTTCAATCCTAATTGCGCCAAAACGCCACTGGGAATATCCATTGGATTTTGAGTAATAAAATAAATGCCAATTCCTTTGGAACGAATTAATTTTACAATAGTTTCAATTTGTTCCAATAATGCCTTACTGGCTTCGTTAAAAATTAAATGAGCTTCATCTATGAAAATGACTAATTCTGGTTGGTCAGAATCTCCTTTTTCAGGCATTTGTTGGTATATTTCGGCCAAAAGACTCAACATAAATGTCGAAAATAATTTGGGTTTGTCCTGAATATCAGTAAGGCGAATGATATTAATATATCCTTTTCCGTTTTCATCAATGCGCATTAAATCATCAATCTCAAAAGACTTTTCGCCAAAAAACAAGTCGGCACCTTGTTGTTCCAGTTCGATTATTTTTCTTAAAATAGTTCCCGTCGTTGCAGTAGAGATTTTTCCGTAACTAGCAGTGATTTCGTCTTTTCCCTCTTCGGTAATATAATTGATGACTTTTTTAATGTCTTTTATATCTAATAAAGGAATTGTGTTGTCATCACAGTATTTAAAAATTACTGAAATCACTCCGGCTTGAGTATCATTTAAATCTAAAATCCGAGAGAAAAGAACTGGTCCAAATTCAGATATAGTCGCTCGTAGACGTACGCCGTTTTGCTCTGATAAAGTCAGTAACTCAACTGGAAAACCTGAAACGTGATACGGAATGTTTATTTTTGCGTGGCGTTCCGTGATAAAAGATTTTTCTTCTCCTTCCTTTGCAATTCCACTAAAATCACCTTTAATATCCATCATCAAAACAGGAATTCCAAACGATGATAATTGTTCAGAAAGGACCTGAATAGTTTTGGTTTTTCCGGTTCCTGTGGCTCCGGCAATTAACCCGTGGCGGTTTAATGTTTTTAGAGGTATTTTTACAGGAACATCTGCAATTGCTTCGCCATCAAGAATTGCTCCGCCAAGAATAATGCTTTCCCCCTTAGAAAGGTATCCGTTTGTAATGTCTTCAATAAATGCTGTTTTTGTGCTCATAGTAATTTGAATTTAAAGACGCTGCAAGATATTATTCTTATCTTGAAATCGATGGTTTATTATAATAACCGTAAAATTGAACCTTAATTATTGTTAATAGTTAAAATATTTTATCTCTTTCGTTTTACCCCTTTTTATTGAGGGATTATTCTAATAATCATTGAAATTGTGTTTTATTAGTATTAAAAAATTAATTTAGTTGAGTTTTTTCAAATAAATCCCGTCAAATAAATCCCGACTCATTTTTCTTTGAATAAAATTAACTATAATTAAATTAAAAAAAGTTTTTTTATTTGAACTAAAAATATAAATTTGCTCTACTACAAGTTTATTTAAACATAAAATAAAATTATTTAAAACTATTAAAATTAAAAAAAAATGGCAAACGTTAAAAAAGAAAGCAGTTCAAACGGAGGAGGAATGATTTCAGGAATCATCATTGTAGCATGTATTACAGTTGGATGGATAATATGGAATTTCATCATGGGTGCAGGGTCAAATTTTGAAGGCGGAGTAAATACAGGTCATCCACTACCAGGAAACTATTTGGCAATGGTATACAAAGGAGGTCCTATTGTACCAATATTATTAGGATGTTTATTGATGGTAATTGTTTTTTCTTTCGAAAGATATTTTGTTATCTCTAAAGCTTCAGGAAAAGGAAGTTTAGATGTTTTTATGAAAAAAGTACAAGGAAGCATCAATGGTGGTAACATCGACGAAGCTATCGCTGCTTGTGACAAACAACAAGGTTCAGTTGCAAATGCAATTAAATCTGCTTTGGTAAAATACCAAGATGTGAAAAAAGAAGGTTTTGATAGCGAAGTAGCTTCAGAAATGATTCACAAAGAAATCGAAGAGGCAACTTCATTAGAAATGCCAATGTTAGAAAAACACATGACTATTCTTTCTACATTAGTTTCTTTAGGAACTCTTGCAGGATTATTAGGAACAGTAACAGGGATGATTAAGGCGTTTGGTGCATTAGCATCTTCAGGTACTCCAGATCAGGCTATGCTTGCAAACGGTATCTCTGAAGCACTTATTAATACTGCAACAGGAATTTCTACTTCTGCTTTAGCAATTGTTATGTACAACTTGTTTACTTCAAAAATTGATACTTTAACTTACTCTATCGACGAAGCAGGTACAGCAATTGTAAATACTTACAGAAAATACAGAGGAAGTTTAAAATAATTAATAATAGTTTATTAAATGACGGCACTTTTTAAAGAAGAGTTGTCTCTAATAAATATTAAAAAAACAATAAATGGCTAAAATAAAAATGTCCAAAAAGGCAGCGTCTATTGATATGACTGCCATGTGTGATGTAGCTTTTCTATTGCTTACTTTCTTTATTTTAACTGCAACAGCTAAAGTACCTGAAGCATTGCCGGTAGATACGCCGCAATCTACAAATAGTGCAAAATTACCAACATCAGATTTGGCGATTATCACTATTGGTAAAGGGAAAGGGGTAGTATTTTATGATCTAAAAGGGAGAGAAGTTCGTAAAAGAGCTCTTGAATTGATGGGGCAAAAATATGGAGTTACTTTTACGGAAGATGAGTCTGCTAAATTTGCTTTAATGGATGATTTCGGTGTTCCTTTAGAGAACCTGAAAAGTATCATTGCAATGAAAGCTGCTGACAGAAGTAAAGCAGATCAGCCGGGTATACCAAAAGATTCTTTAAATAATCAATTGGCAGAATGGATTCAGAATTCTCGTATAGCAAATATTGAGCTTAACGATAAAGAGTTACAGTTTGCTATCAAAGGAGATGCTAAAGAGCAGTATCCTGCGATTAAGAAAGTGATGGATGTCTTGCAGAATCAAAAAATCAATAACTTTAATTTAGTTACTGGTTTACGATCTAAGAATTTTTAATTAAAAAATATACACTAAAATGGCTGAATTAAATACCGGCGACGGTGGTGGTGGCAAAGGTGGAAAAGTAAGAAGTAAAAAGCAAAATTCAAAAGTAGATTTAACTGCTATGGTGGATTTGGCATTCTTATTGATCACATTCTTTATGCTTACGACTACGTTGTCTAAACCTCAATCCATGGATTTGGCTTTGCCAGATAAAGAAACTGATAAAGATCCTACTAAAAAAGATGTTAAAGTTGATGAGAATCGTACAATGACAATTTTAATGGGTGAAAACAATAAATTAGTTCGTTACGTAGGGATTTTAGCGACTCCTGTTGCAGGAGGAGCTCCTAAAGATTTTGCTTATGGTAAAGAAGGAATTCGTAAAGAATTAATTGCTAGAAAGAAATTAGTTCTTGCTTACTCTGCTGCAAAAGGAAAACCTAAAAATGGAATCATTGTGATTATCAAACCAGGTAAAAAATCGAACTATCGTAACCTTGTTGATGTGTTAGATGAGATGGCTATTGTAGGAGTTGATACTTATGCAATCGTTAATGAAATTTCTCCAGAAGAACAAAAATTGTTAGAAGGAAAATAAGAGCAATCTTATGACTCAATAACCTAATAATTATTAAAAATGAAATTAGATATATATAAAAAGCAGTGGCTTGATATCGTATTTGAAGGTCGTAACAAACTTTACGGAGCTTATGAGTTACGAAAATCAAATCCAAAAACGATGTGGAGATCACTTGTGATAGGATCTTTAATTTTTGCTCTTACTGTAAGTGCACCAATGATTGCTAATTTACTTCCAGATTCATCAGTAGATGATGAGGCTTTGAACGTAAAATTAACTGCAATCAAATTGCCGCCTAAGAAAGAAAAACCAAAAGAAAATCTTCCACCACCTACACCACCTCCACCAAAAGTGGATCAAGTGAAATTTGTGAAGCCAGTAGTGGCAAAAGCAGAGGAAGTTACAGAAGAACCGCCTAAAATCACCGAGATTAAAGACAAAAAAATTGGTAGTGAAACAATAAAAGGTGATCCAGATGCTGAATTAACAGTAGAACCAGTAGGTACAGGTACAGCTGCAGTTGTAGAAGAAGTTGATAACACAATTTATAATACTGCTGGTATTGAAGTGAAACCTGAATTTCCAGGTGGAATGGAAAAATTCTATTCTTATGTAGGTAAGAATTATCAAGCTCCTGAAGAAGAAGGTTTGAAAGGTAAAGTTTATGTGACTTTCGTTGTTGAAAAAGACGGATCTTTGACAGATATTAAAGTAATCAGAGATATTGGTTATGGAACTGGAAAAGAAGCTATCCGTGTTTTAAACAAATGTCCAAGATGGAATCCTGGAGAGCAAAATGGTAAAAAAGTTAGGGTACTTTACTCTCTGCCTATTACTATACAATCTGCGGAATAATGATTAAAAACTTAATTGATAGTTTTCAGAAGAAATCGCTTAAAGGGCGATTTCTTCTCGTTATAGGAATTTTGTTTTTTCTCATTTATTTAGTTTTAGGTTTATTTATTATCTTTATGAAGAATTTCCCAATTCAAATGCAATATGGGTATAGAATAGCTTTTGGTGTTGTTCTTATTGTGTATGCGTTTTTTAGATTTGTGCGAATTATTAACGATAATAATGATTAGACTATGAAAAATTTTGCAAAATTCTCGTATTTTATTGCCGTATTAGTGGTTGTTATGTTTTTTGCTTGCAACCAGTCAAGTAATTCAAAAAACAATAAAGAAACTATACTTAAAGGAACTACAACTGTTTTGGTTGATGAAACATTAAAGCCAATAGTTGAAGATCAGATTGAGGTGTTTGAGAGCAGGTATGTTGGGACCACAATTAACTTGGATGCTAAATCTGAGAATGAAGTTATTCGGGCACTTGTTAAGGATACAGCGAGTATAGCTATTTTATCAAGAACATTGACCAGTGACGAAATGAACGTTTTTGCAAATAAAAAAATTACCCCAAAAGTAACCAAATTTGCTACAGATGCAGTCGCTTTCATATCTAGTAAAAATACTAATGATACTTTAGTTGCGTTAAATGATATAGTTGCTTTCATGCAAGGCAAATCTGTAACGGCTATCAAAGGGTTGGTTTTCGATAATCCAAATTCAAGCACAGTTAGGTATATGAATGCATTAGCTGGAATTAAATCAATTCCTAAAACAGGCGTTTTTTCATTTAAAACTAATGATGAAGTTATTAAGTTTGTTTCCCAAAATGAAGGCATGATTGGAATAGTTGGTGTTAATTGGTTGTCACAACCTAAACCAGCGATGAGAGAGGTTGTTGATAAAGTGAATATATTGAGTGTAAAAGGGAAGTTAGATTCAAACTATTATTCTCCTACTCAAAATAATATTGCAGAAGGAAAATATGCTTTGGCACGCGATTTGTATATTATCAATTGTCAGGGGTATTCTGGTTTAGGAATGGGGTTCGCTTCTTTCGTAGCAGGAGACATCGGTCAGAGAATTGTGTTGAAGTCTGGATTATTGCCAGTTAGAATTCCTCCAAGAAAGCTTAATATCAGAAAAGAAATCAACAATGATAAAAAATAAATTAATTATATTAGAGATGAATAAATTTAAAATTTTTGGAATAGCTCTTATGACTGCGGTATCCGTTGGTCATGCTCAAGATATAAACCAAGCAAAAAAGGCAATTGATGCCGAACAATTTGAAAAGGCAAAATCGATATTAAAATCTATTATTCAAGCGAAACCAACTAATGGAACAGCTTCGTTTATTTTAGGGAATGTATACCTTACACAAAGTGTTGAGGATTCAGCCAAGATTTATTTTAATAATGGATTGAGCGCCACTGAAGGAGCTAAACTAAATTACATTGGTTTAGGTCAAATGGATTTGGACAAAAATGATGTTACAGCTGCTCAAGCTAAATTTCTTTTGGCAACAAAAGACATGAGAAAAAAAGATTTTGAAGAGTATGTATATGTGGCAAGAGCATACATGAATGCTGCAAAACCGGATTACAAAAGTGCAATTGCTATTTTGAACCGTGCAGTTGTTAATAATTCTCAAGATGCTCAAGTTCAATTAGCATTAGGAGATGCTTATTATGGAGACAGTAAGCAAAATGAGGCTTATGTTGCTTATAGAAATGCTTTTCAAGCAGATAATACTTTACTAAGAGCCAAAATGCAATTAGGTGTTTTGTTGAAAGGAGCTAAATCTTATGATGAAGCTTTGAAAGCTTATAATGAAGTAATTGCAATAAATCCGAATTACGGTCCAGTTTATAGAGAACTTGCAGAAACGTATTATAAAATTGCTAGAAATAAACCATCTAAAGCTCCTGAGAATTTGAAGACAGCTATTGGTTACTACGAAAAATACATGACTCTTACGGATTATTCTATTCATTCTAGAATGCGTCGTGCAGATTTTCTTATCCTTGTAAAAGATTATGCAGCTCTGGAAGTTGAAGCAAATAAGATGATTGAGTTAGATAAAGTTAACCCTAGAATCTTTCGTTATTTAGGATATGCTGCTTATGAAAACGGAAATGTTGATGTAGCTATTAAATCATTGGAAAGTTTTACATCTACACCTACAAATAAAATAATTGCTAAAGATTTTTTATATTTAGGATTATCTAAAATTAAAAAAGGAACTAGTGCTGACGGTTTGACAATAGATCCAGCTGCTTTTGAAGCAGGATTTGCTGATATCAAAAAAGCCATAGAAATGGAACCTTTGGCAGTTGAGGATTTAAACGAAATTGGTAAAAAATTATTTAGTCAGAAACTTTATAAAGAAGCTTCTTTAGTATTTGAGCTTGGAGCTAATAATCAAGAATCTAAAAATTATTTAGATGATAATGTTTATTACGGTTTAGCACTTTATTATGCAAATAACAAGAAAGATGCAGTTTTAGATCCTATCGCTTTACAGAAAGCAGATGATGCTTTTGCTAAAGTTTTAGTAGCATCGCCAACGTATCATGAAGCATATCTTTTTAGAGCCAGAGTTAATAGACTTCTTGAAAAAGATGATTTAATGACTGGTTTCTACCAAGAGTATGTTGCTAAAGTTACCGAAAAAGGTGCTGAAGAATTAGCAAAACCTGCTGTAAAAACTAAGTTTATTGAATCTTATAATAATATTGCAGCTAGTTATGCAAATACTGATAAAGCTAAAGCTATTGAGTATTTCAATAAAACTTTATTGTTAGATCCAACAAATGCTTATGCTACTGCTTCTTTGAAAACATTGAAGTAATTCAACTCTAACTTTGTAAAAAAACCGATAGTTCTATAAACTATCGGTTTTTTTATTTTTACAGGATTCATATGATGGTTTGATTGAAAGTAATTATGTTTATTGATAGCCAATAAGCATTTTCTAATTAACTATCTTTGCGCTTTAAATGAAAAAAATGTTATCAAAAGAAATACAATTAGAAGTCAACAAAGGAGCGATGCTTCCATTAATGGAAGAGTTTTATACGATTCAAGGGGAAGGCTTTCATACGGGAACTGCTGCATATTTTATAAGAATTGGAGGTTGTGATGTAGGTTGTCATTGGTGTGATGTAAAGGAAAGTTGGAATGCTGAATTGCATCCTCCAACGAGTATTGATTTAATTGTTGCTAATGCAAATAAATATGCGGATACAGTTGTGGTTACAGGTGGAGAACCTTTGACTTGGGACATGACATTATTAACACAGCGGTTAAAGGAGCAAAATTTGAAAGTTCACATAGAAACTTCCGGTGCTTATCCGCTTACTGGATCATGGGATTGGATTTGTCTTTCGCCAAAGAAAAATAAATTACCTACTCAAACCGTTTATGATAATGCTCATGAGTTAAAAGTTATTATTTATAATAAACACGATTTTATTTTTGCCGAGGAACAAGCCGAACAAGTAAATAAAAACGCTATTTTATTTCTTCAACCGGAATGGAGTAAAAAAGAAGAAATGACACCACTTATCGTTGATTATGTGATGAATAATCCCAAATGGCGAGTGTCGTTGCAAACACATAAATATTTAAATATCCCTTAAAAAACTAAAATCCCAATAATATTATTTGGGATTTTTTTTAAATAAGATAATGAATACTAATTTATAGCCAATCTTTTCTTTTTTTTAATTCTGTTATATGTGCTAAATGATGGTTTCCATGCCAGGCGTAAGTTCCTATGATTTCCTTTAATTGAAATTCTGCATTATGTTCTGGATGGATAAAAGATTTGTTTAAATCAGTTTCGCTTAAACTTTTCATCAAATAAGCCAATCGGAAATGGAGTCCCTCTAGGAAAGATAAAGTTGGTTGAATCGGCATAGTCAGATTATCATGTAATTCTGCCCAGCGATCTTCATAATAAAATTTTATTATTGGTTTTTCTTCAGTTAATGTCCATTTTATTCTCATGAAACAATTCATGTGACTGTCTGCACAATGATGGATCACTTGACGAATGGTCCAGCCTTCATTGCGATAAGGTGTGTCAAGTTGTTCTTCTGATAAATGCAGAACTTCTTTTTTTAATCGCTCCGGGAAACTGCTTATTTCTACTATTTTTTCTTCTAGATAGCTCTCCGAATAACAATCTGGAGCTATAAATTTTCCAATAGGATATTGTAATTTTTCTAATACAGTGTTTTCCATTTTCTAAATGATTTGATATGTTTTTTAGATTGAAAGTTTGGCAAGATAATCGTAATGTTCGCCTTCAAGAATCATTTCACATTGCAGTCCATTGGCGAAAGCTGCATTTTGTAATGTATTATAGTCTAGATATAGCCAAGGAAATTCCTCTTCTTTCTGGTTTTTGTACCGCAGAGTAAAAGTCAATTCACCATAATAACCATCTCCGGGAATCCATTTACCTCCATCTTCATCGTCATCAAACATATATAAAATATCGGAAGAGTCTATAAGAATCTGACCGTTTGGATTTAGTAAACTTTTTAATTTTTGCAGGAAGTTTGCAGTTTGTTTGAGTGTGCCAAAAATACCTGTTCCATTCATCAATAATAAAATGGTGTCATATTTTTCATTTTCTAATGCCATTATATCTTGCACTTTTGCATTTTTCAAACCACGAAGTGTGCAAGTCTGAATTGCGTTTGGTGAAATATCAATTGATGTAACCTCCAGATTTCGATCGTTTTGTAACGTCAAACTATGGCTTCCCGCACCACATCCTACATCTAGAACCCTGCCTTTAGAAAGTTGTAAGGCTTTTTGTTCGATTAACGGCATTTCAGCATAGGAGCGGAATAAGTATGCTACTGACATTTCATCTTCGTCAGAAATAGAGGTTTCGGTAATTAAATCTTCGGGAGAATTATTAGTTTGATAATCGAGTATGGCTTTTCCAAAAAGGTCTTTCATTGTTTTTTGTTTAATGTTTAGAGTTTAAAGGTTACTTTTGTGGTTCAACTTTAAACTTTAAACTTGAAACCACCTTTAAACGAATTAGGAAAACTAGCCAAAGATAAGCATATCGAAAACAAAAAGTATTTTGATAAGCTGAAAAAGAAGACGCCAAAGAATATTGATTATGTTATGCAGGAATTGCATGATGCTGAATTTAAAAAAACAGATTGTTTGCAATGTGCTAATTGTTGTAAAACCACAGGTCCATTGTTTACTTCAGCAGATATTGAGCGAATTTCAAAACATTTGCGTCAAAAGCCACAACAGTTTATTGAACAATATCTTCGTATTGATGAAGATAAAGATTATGTATTGCAGAATGTTCCCTGTACATTTCTTGATAATGATAATACTTGTTTTATTTATGATGTTCGTCCAAAAGCATGTAGAGAATTTCCCCATACCGATAGGAAAAAGTTTCAGCAAATAGCAGACATCACTTTAAAAAACATCCCAATTTGTCCCGCGGCGTATAATATTGTAGAAGAAATGAAGAAGAAAATGCCTTTTTAAAAATTTAAAAATGCATTACTTCTTGTTTTTTAGCTCATGGGATAAATTAAGTATTTAGCTCTAGTCGTTTTAAACTCTTCTAAATTGGTTCTCCAACTTTTTCTTATTTTTCTTTCGGAGATACCTTCCTCAATTTGCTCTTGTAGTTTTTTGGTACCAGCCAGTTTTGTAAAGAACGGATTAAAGAATTTAGTTTTATCCTCTGTATTTTCATAGGCTTTTATTAGCCACTTTAGTTCTAATTTATGCACTTTTGAATGTGTAGATAAATCTTCTCCAAAACATTCAATGCCGTTGTAAACAGGATTTTTGGCTCCTGAATTAGGTTTTGGAGTGAAACTAAAATCATTTTTTGGTAAGTAAGGAGAGCCGTATATTTGGAATTGTTTTTCCGTTCCGCGCCCAACGCTCACATTTGTTCCTTCAAAAAAGCATAAACTCGCATATAAATTTATGGCTTGATCGTTAGGTAAATTTGGAGAAGGCTTTATAGGTAACATATAAGACATTTTTCTGTTATAATAAAGGCAAGGAATAACGGTGAGTTTACATTCAATGCTATCTTTTAGCCATTTTTCGCCGTTTATCATTTGTGCATATTCACCTATTGTCATGCCATGTAAAACCGGAATTGGATGCATTCCTACAAAACTGCTGTTTTCTTTCTCTAATAATGGCCCGTCTACAATATTTCCGTTAGGATTTGGTCTGTCAAGAATTATAAGCGGAATATTGTTTTCGGCGCAAGCCTCCATTACATAATGTAAAGAAGATATATAGGTGTAAAATCGGGCGCCAACATCTTGAATGTCAAAAATCATAAGGTCAATTCCTGCTAACTGCTCACTTTTTGGTTTTTTGTTGTCGCCGTAAAGTGAAATGATTGGCAAGCCAGTTTTATAATCTTTGCCATCAATTACAAGTTCACCTGCATCTGCAGTACCTCGAAAACCGTGTTCTGGAGCAAATATTTTTTCGACAGCTATGTTTTTTTCTATTAGAAAATCGATTAGGTGTTTTTGTTCTTTTTTAGCCCAAGTACTATTTGATTTCTCTTGGATTAAAACAATTCCGGTTTGGTTGGTTACAATTCCAATTTTTTTGTCCTTTAATAAAGGTAAATAAGCTTCATAGTTATCTGCGCCAGTTTTACTCGAATGGGTATAATTAGTCTCACTCATTAATAATTCTTCTTTTGAATATAAAGCGCTTACTGCAACTGAATCATGAATTGATTCGTTGGTAGTTCCTTTTTTTCTGTTCAAAGCGCTAGTACATGAGACTAAAATTATCAGTAGAAATAAAAAAAGCAATAATTTTTTTAAAATTGAAAACATATATAAGATTAATAAAATTAATGTCAATTAGTGTAATTCGTGTTTTAGCTGTATTTTTGACACAAGCGAATCAAATCCAAAAATCAGAAACCTATCAATTTGAATTTAGAATATTTTATTGCCAAACGACTCATTACTGCTAAAGATTATAAAAGTAGTATATCTTCACCAATTATAAAAATTGCGATTTCGGCAATAGCCATTGGAATGGTAATGATGATTGTTTCGGTTGCAACAGGAATTGGTCTGCAACAGAAAATCCGTGAGAAAATTTCTGCTTTCAACGGACATATTATTATCTCTAATTATGATAACAATCAATCCGAAGTTACTTTGGCTCCGGTTTCTAAAAATCAGGATTTTTATCCAAAGTTCACATCAGTTTCCGGAATAAGCCATGTTCAAGCTATAGCCAGTAAAGCGGGCATCATAAGAACTGAAACGGCTTTTGAAGGAATAATTTTCAAAGGAGTAGGTAAAGACTATCAGTGGGATAATATAAAAGAATATCTGATTTCGGGTAAATTGCCTAATTTGAATAACGAAATCAATCAGGAAGTATTGATTTCTCAGTTTCTTGCCGATAGGCTTAATTTAAAAGTAGGAGATGCATTCAACACTTTTTTTATTAAAGAAAATCAAAATCAACTACCCAATATACGAAGATTCAAAATCACGGGTATCTTCAACTCAGGATTTCAAGAATTTGATGCCACCTATATAATAGGAGACATTCGTCATATTCAGAGAATCAATAAATGGACTTCGAACCAAATTGGAGCTTTTGAAGTTTTCGTGTCTGATTTCGATGAGATAAAAAGTAAGGGTGAAGAGGTTTACGAACAAACAGCTTCCACATTAGATAGTAAGACAATAATTGAAAAATACAGTTATATCTTTGAGTGGCTTCAATTATTTGATTTTAATATTATCGTTATTTTAGTTGTCATGATACTCGTCGCAACCATCAACATGGTAGTTGCATTGTTAGTTCTTATTCTTGAACGAACTCAAATGATAGGAATTTTAAAAGCATTGGGCGCTAATAATTGGTCCGTTAGAAAAATATTTCTCTATAATGCTTTTTATCTTATCGTAAGAGGATTGCTTTGGGGCAATAGTATTGGTGTTTTATTATTGTTAGTTCAAGAGCGTTTCGGGATTATCAAACTCAATCCCGAAAATTATTATGTAAATCAAGCTCCAGTATATCTTAACCTAGGTTATATATTAGTGTTAAATCTACTTACCATTACAGTTTGTTTCTTAGTGTTGTTAATTCCTTCCTATATAATAACCAAAATTTCTCCAGTAAAAGCAATTCGTTATGATTAGATTTTTCTAGGCGCTATTTCCCGCTATCGG
>ERZ1034365.251-NODE-251-length-30343-cov-2.821119_pt1 | contig 30343 bp, 32 predicted proteins | sample MGYA00520615_ERZ1034365 | MGnify/ENA primary metagenome ERZ1034365 (study PRJEB33736, sample SAMEA104284505) | Azolla filiculoides | biome: Urban; feature: Water surface; material: Ditch water | place: Netherlands | collected 2015-10-28 | depth 0-0.1 m ...
ATGTTTTCGCCACCCAGACCCCGCTCCTTCAGCAACGCGTTCACCCACTGCAGGCCGTGCTCTCTCGGTCCCACCAGCTGCCGCAGCAGGTGCAGCAGGTGCCGCTGGAGCTGGAGGAGGAGTTACAGGTGCAGCAGCTACTGGGGCGGCCACTGGTGCAGGAGTCTCGATAACTGGTGCAGCAACAGGAGCTGTTGGTGCGGGCGTTGATGCAACTGCGCCATCGGCAATAATCGCAAGCTCTGCTCCGACTGGAACGGTCTGATCAATCTGTACAACAATCTTTTGAAGAGTTCCTGCAACAGGTGAAGGAATCTCTGTATCAACTTTGTCAGTTGATACTTCTAGGAGCGGCTCATCAACATTGACATGATCACCTTCGGCTTTTAACCAACGAGTGACTGTGCCTTCTGAAACGCTTTCGCCAAGTGCTGGCATCGTTACTGAAAATGTCATCTGTTCTCTCCTCGGTTATCCGTGTGCGTGAAGCGGTTTGCCTGCAAGAGCCATATGAGCTTCGCCCATTGCCTCTGACAGTGTTGGGTGTGCATGGATCAATGGAGCGACATCACTTGCGCGAGCCTCCCAGTTGTAAATCAATTCTGCTTCAGCAAGAAGTTCGCCAACACGTGCGCCAACCATATGAACGCCAAGTACTGGGCCATCCTTTTGTGCAACGAGTTTGATTGAACCCGCAGTATTGAGAATCTGCGCCTTACCGTTACCAGCTAAGTCATATGTAAGTTCTACGACATCATGTCCACGCTTTTTAGCTTCAGCTGTAGTTAAACCAACTGATGCAACCTCAGGATCTGAGTATGTAACACGTGGAATTCCGTCGTAGTTAATTGGGCGAGGATTCAAACCTGCGATCTCTTCTGCAACCAAGATTCCTTCAGCAAAGCCAACATGTGCAAGTTGCAGCGTAGGAATCAGATCTCCTACCGCCCAGATGCCAGGAACATTGGTGCGGCACTTGTCATCGACAAGCACATAGCCGCGATCCATAGCAATGCCTTGCTCTTCATAACCAATGTTTGAAGAAACAGGACCACGACCAACTGAAACCATCAAAACTTCAGCTGTAAATGTTTTTCCATCTTCCAAGGTGACAGTTACGCCATCTGCTGTTTTAACAGCTGATTGGAAACGAACACCTAATTCGAAGTTGATTCCGCGCTTACGGAAGGCACGCTCAAGCTGCTTACTTGAAGACTCATCTTCAAGTGCAATGAGGTGAGGCAGACCTTCAATGATTGTTACCTCAGCGCCGAATGACTTCCACACTGATGCGAACTCGCAACCGATGACGCCGCCACCCAGAACGATGACGCTCTTTGGTACGTAGTTCATCTTGGTTCCGTGATCGGAGGTAATGATCTTTTCGCCATCAATTTCAAGACCAGGCAAAGTTTTTGCATATGAACCAGTTGCAAGAATTACATTCTTGCCTGTGTAGCGAACTCCATTAACTTCAACGGTGTCCTTGCCAACTAACTTTCCGTGGCCTTCAATAAATGTGACTCCGCGAGATTTAACAAGACCTGATAGACCCTTGTACAACTTTGCGATCACGCCATCTTTGTATGTGTTGACACCATTCATATCGATGCCATCAAATGTTGATTTAACGCCGAAGTGAGAACCTTCGCGAGCTCCATCTGCAATCTCAGCGGCGTGCAGGAGCGCCTTCGTTGGAATACAACCGCGATGAAGGCATGTGCCGCCCACCTTGTCCGCTTCGATCAACGCAACCGTTAAACCAAGTTGTGAACCACGTAGCGCTGCGGCGTAACCCCCGCTGCCACCACCCAGAATGACGAGATCAAATTGAGACACTGATCGGCTCCCTTCGTATGCCCACGCGGGCTAGGTGCCTATCCTGCCCCAAAGTGGGGTAATTCTCCCAATGCAAAGGTGCGGATTTACGCTTGTTCGGCCAATGTCACAAGTGAGCGGAGGGCTATCCCTGTTCCGCCAACTGGTGTGTAGCCATGAGGCTTTGCCTCGTTATAGGCCGGACCTGCGATATCCAGGTGCAGCCAAGGAAGTTCAGGGTTTACGAAATCCTTGAGGAACAAACCTGCGACAAGCATTCCGCCCATGCGATCGCCAATATTGGCTAGATCTGCAACCGGTGAATCTAGAGATGCTCGAAGCTCTTCAGGAAGTGGCATAGGCCAGAACTGCTCACCCGAAATCGCGGTCACCTTCATAAATGCATCGCTGAAATCTTGATTGTTTGTCATGACTGCACTGGTGCGAGTACCGAGCGCTACAACTTGAGCCCCCGTTAAGGTCGCAACATCGATGATGCCATCAAGTTTGTTCTTTGAACTCTGCGCCTTCATTAAGGCATCGGCAAGAACTAGGCGACCCTCAGCATCAGGGTTTAAGACTTCAACGGTCTTGCCACCAAAAATAGTGATGATGTCACTTGGTCGGGTAGCTGTGTCACTTGGCATATTTTCAGCAAGCGGTGCCCATGATTCAATCGCAACAGGCAACTTCAATTCTGCGATTGCAATAACCGCCGCGCTCACTGCCGCCGCACCGCTCATATCTGACTTCATCGCTTCCATACCGGCCGCAGGTTTTAACGCTAAACCGCCGGTATCAAATGTGATTCCCTTACCAACGAAGGCGTATCGCTTTGCAGCCTTTCCTTTTGGTGTGTATGAAATATGAAGTAATCGTGGGGGATTAGCAGAACCTTGACCAACGCCAACAATTCCGCCAAAGCCTTGAGTCTTTAACTGCTTCTCATCCCAAATTTGGATCTTCAATCCCGCTTTAGCGCCACCAGCGGCCTTAACAACTGCAGACAACTTCTTTGTGAATGAATCTGGAGTTAAGTGACTAGGTGGCGTATTAATCAAATCGCGAACCAAGTATGTGTACTTTGCAACAACAGCTGCACGTACTACCGCCGCCTTTGCATCTGCAGATGCTGCTAATTTTGAGTGAACGGTGATTGTCTTCAAAGGCAACTTGTAATCATCTTTTGTAGACCCACGGAACTCAGTGAATGAATAAGCACCTAGTGCGGCACCTTCGGCTACAGCTGAAACCTCAGCCAAGCTCTTTGCAGGCAATGAAAATGTGGCTGCAGAGTTTCCAGCAAGTGCTCGTGCGGCACTGCCTGCTGCGCGACGAAGAACCTCATGCGGATACGCAGAGTTTTTCTTACCCAATCCCGTAAACACTAAAAGACGCACATGTGAGCCAGGAAGTTTTACTACTTCATCTGCTTTTCCTGTCGCACCCATATCGGCTAATTGAGAAAGGATTGTCTTGGTATCAAGGGCCATGTCACCGGCTTCGATCGCAATTCCACCTTTGGAGTTAGTTGAGGCTAATCCCAGAACCAAAATCTCATCTTTAACGACGCCATCAGAAATCTTTAATGTGCTCATGCCGCCAAGCCTATTAGAAATCTTGGTAGGTTTACACAATGAAAATCTCACCATTAAATGAAAAACATCTAGCTCTCAACGCAAAGATGGCTGATTTTGGTGGCTGGATGATGCCTATTGAGTATCCAGGGGCTGGAGTGCTGGCTGAGCACGCCGCGGTTCGTGAGCGCGTCGGTATTTTTGATGTCTCCCACTTAGGAAAAGCATCTGTAAAAGGTCCAGGGGCGTTGGATTTTCTCAATCGCTGCCTGACAAATGATTTAACGAAGATCGACAATGGTTCGGCTCAATACACCCTTTTATGCACCCCAACTGGTGGCGTTGTCGATGATTTGATTGCCTATCGAAATAGCGAAGAAGATTTCTTTTTAGTTCCTAATGCATCAAACACAACTGATGTTGTCGCCGTTTTGCAGAAAGAAGCACCTTCTGAAATTACAGTAACAAATTTGCATATGGAATTTGCAGTTCTCGCAGTTCAGGGTCCTCTTGCTCCTAAAGTTCTCGAAAGTTTGGGAATCAATACCGATATCGACTACATGGCATTTGACCATGTCAGTATTGCTGGCGCAGATGTAATCCTCTGTCGCACTGGGTACACCGGCGAACTCGGTTATGAACTTCTGCCACAAACCAAGGATGCAGTTGTTGTGTGGGATGCCTTAGTGAAAGCCATCGAACCGCTTAATGGTTTGGTGTGCGGGCTAGGCGCACGAGATACTTTGCGCACCGAAATGGGATACCCATTGCATGGACATGAACTTTCATTAGAGATTTCACCAGTTGAAGCAAGTGCTGGTTGGGCCGTTGGTTGGAAGAAAGATTCATTTATAGGATCAGATGTCCTCACCGCTCAAAAGACGGGCGCAGCTAATCGCAAGAGCATGGCTCTGAAATCTTTGGATCGCGGAATTCCACGTGCTGGCATGTTGGTTAAGAACGCTGCTGGTGTCGTTGTTGGAGAAGTTACTAGTGGCACCTTCTCGCCATCTTTAAAGCACGGAATCGCTCTTGCATTGCTATCGACAGAAATCACCGCGGGAGACACGCTTACAATCGATGTTCGCGGTAGAGATTCGCAATGTGAAGTTGTTAAGTTGCCTTTTGTTACTTCACACGTTCGCTAAATACAACAGGGGTCATAAAAGCGGCACGAGTGTGGGTTCGTCTCAGGGCGGCTAAAACTGATCCTCCTGAAATTGCAATCAATACCACTGTGAAAATTGCCCGAGGTATATCCCAAGCCATCGCGGTTGCAAAGTGGAAGGTAATAAAACGCGAAAGATTCTCAGCGACCGAACCGCCTGCAAGATATGACAATTGAGTATTAGCGCCTAAAGCCCAAGGCCAAAACTGCAGATCCATCAAGATGCCAAAAATTCCAGCAGCGATTGCCCCAAAAACAATGAGCATCAATAACTCTAATTTTCCACGAACTTTTCGAGGCAAAAGCCCTGCCAATAAACCGATCCACGCTGCGGCGAAGATTTGGTAACCAAGCCAAGGCCCCAAGCCACCTGTTAATAGCGCGGATGCAAACATAGAAATAATTCCTAATAGAAAACCAAATGAAGGACCAAATACTCGAGCACTGAGAATCAACACAAACCACATTGGCTCAATACCAACGGCTCCTGCACCTAGTGGTCGCAAGGCTGAAATAAGCGCCGCAAGCACTCCAAGGAGTGCCACTGATTTTGCATCAAGTCTTGCGTTAGATATTTCAAAGACAACAACTATGAATGCGCAAGCAATTGCTAACCAGAAGAAGAGTTGAGTCTTAGGTAAATCTTTGCCTGAATAGAAAAAGGGCCAAATGAATCCGGCAATACTAAAGACCGAAGCGATCCCAAGGATTACAAAGTTCTTGAGTGAAAATGTAACTATGTCCTGGGTTGTATTCATAAAGGATTGTCCAACGCAGCGATTACATCCGAGACCTTTAACCACGGTTGCGGCGACATAACCTTTGAAACTTGTGGAGCAAAGGCGGGGGATGAGAGCAAGACATCTAAGGTTGTTCCATCTGCAACGATGTCGCGATCGGCAATATAGATCACTCGTCTTGCAAGTTCAGCGACCAGTTCAACATCATGGGTTGCTAGCAATACGCACTTGCCCGTTGCCTTTGCAAATTCGATCAAAATTCTTGTTAGTTCATTCTTTGCTTGGTAATCCAAGCCTCGTGTCGGTTCATCGAGGATCAAGATCTTCGGATTACCGGATAACACCACACTGAGTGCAAGGCCTAAGCGTTGCCCTTCAGATAGATCGCGGGGATGTGCGTGCAGCGAGATCCCAGGTACTAGTTGATTCAAAACTGAAAGGGTTGTTCCTGCAGCCACCTGATTGTCAGAATCGGCTTGTGCGCATTCGATTGAAACGCTTTGTCCATACAAAAGATCGCTCGGTTCTTGTGGAATGAAGCCTATGGTTTCTCTTCGATTTTTGCCCTTTAACTTTTGAGGATCTTGAGAGTCAACAAGAACTGCACCATTTACCCCATCCATGATGCCAGCTAATGACTTTAGTAACGAGCTCTTACCCGCACCATTGCGTCCCATGACTGCGACGATTTCATGGGCATAAACATTGGTGCTGATTTGCTTTAAGACTTTCTTTTCTGCGTAACTTAAAGAAAGGGAGTCAATAGTAATTATTGGGTTATCAATTGACGCCTCTCTTGTTGGCTGCTGCACATACGCGCCTTCACGGATCTCTGAAGTCATTCGACGCATGTCGCGGACTGAAACACCAATCTCTTTCAAACCAAGAGCTCGAGCTAGATGAACAATCGGAGGCGCGATGGGGGATTCCAGCAAGATCTGCTGAGGAGTCCCAATTTTTGCAACACCATCGCCATTGATCTGAACTATTCGATCTGCAAATTGAATGACGCGTTCTAACTTATGTTCTGCAATAACAACGGTAAGACTCAGATCATGCACAAGACGGTGAAGGATTGAAAGGACCTCTTCGGCGGCGATTGGATCAAGTGCACTCGTCGGTTCATCCAAAACTAAAACCTTGGGATGGGTGACTAAGGCTGCACCTATCGCCACTCTTTGTTGTTCTCCGCCGCTAAGGGTTGCGATAGATCTATTGCGCAATGAAGTAAGGCTTAATAAATCTAAGGTCTCTTCAATTCTCTTGCGCATAACATCAAGTGGCAGGTTGAGCGTTTCCATTCCAAATGCCAACTCATCTTCAACGGTGTCAGCTACGAAAGTATTTGCAGGATTTTGACCAACAATTCCAATCAAGTGCGCCATCCCGCCTGGTTTAACCATTTGGGTTGAAACTCCATTGACACTTACATCTCCGGCGAGAATTCCACCCGTGTGATGGGGCACTAATCCGTTGATCAGCCGTAAAAGAGAGGATTTACCAGAACCAGTTGAGCCGATGACCAGAACGAGTTCGCCTTCTTGGATCTCTAGGTTCAGGTTCTCAAGAACGGTGGTCGTTGAATTCGGATAGATCAATGAGACGTTAGAAAATTTGATCATGACAGCCCCAATACAAGTAAGGCTGATGCGATAACCAAGGCATCGGTTAGCTTCCATTTTATAGGGCGATAGGTAGATCGTTTTCTGCTAACGCCATAACCTCGACTATCCATTGCTGCCGCTAAATCAAGTGAACGGGCTAACGACTCTTCAAGCAAGGGAATAGCTACGCGCTTCCATGAAGTAAATCCCTTAAGTGTTTGGCCACGCAATCGCTGTGCTTGTCGAATTCGAGCAACCGATGTAACTAATTGCGGCAGTACCGTTGTGGCAATTACAACCGCAACTCCAAACTCATAAATGTAGATCGGTAAGACTCGTAACAATTTGTGAGGACTAGTAAGTGATGCGGCTGCCCCAAAAATAACAATGATTGAACAGATCAATAATCCTTCCGTTAAAGCCGAACTTAACCGCTCTGCTGTCACGGTTCCGCCAACACGAATACCGGGCATCCACGATGGCAGGGGGAGTATTGGCAAAACGAACAGTTGTCTCCCGGGAACTGGAACTCCAATGAGAACGCCGATTACAGTTCTGATGAAGAGAATCCAAGTTGCTAATTTCAAAGTCCAGGTGAAGCTGTTTCCCCAGGGCGCATCGTCTCGATTGCTATAGACAACAACTGCAACTGCACCCACGCAACACAGGGTGAATACGGTCGAATCAAAACGGATGACCGCGATGGCCAATCCAATCGCCCATATCCACCATGTAAGTGGGTGCAGTGACAGTTTTTTCATATCTACTTCTTCAAATAACCTTTAGGGGTTTTGATCTCAACGCCACATTCTTTTGCTGGGTAGCCGTTGAGTCCACAGATGAAACCTGAACCTTCGGCACGAACCTTTACCGCCAACCCGAGCACATCAATTCCTAGCGCAGACTTGTCCGCCACGACACATTTTTGAATCAGTCGCGGAGTTGTTTCACCTTTGGGGCGAAGAACAGCAGAACCAAAATCGACCATAACCGCAACGCGCTTTTTGCCGGCCACCGCTTTAGTTTTTCCGCAGATGGTCGAGAATGAAGGTGCAACCTTTGGGGCTTTTGCATCTGGAATCGCATCGCTACTAAAGGTGAAAGCCCATCCTTCGACCGCACCATCTGCAACATTTACCGTTGGTCCCGTCATCGCAGGTGTCCACTTCGTTGCACCGGGTGCTGCTTGGAAATAACCCCAATAGCGCCATCCTGTATCGGCTGCGTTTGCGGTGGGAGTAAATAGAGATGTGATCAGAACAATCACTAGAGAAATTTTGAACTTCATTGCTGTGTAGCCTCTCAAAAATAAAAGAGTCTCACAGGGAGTGAACCAGAACGAGAAGATCGGAAGAGCCGACACTTCTCGCCATAGGAGCACACCCCGCAAACCTCGGCGGGTGTTTGTCTCATCTCAATCCAGCAGGTAATCCGACTTATCCATGTGTAATGGATTTACGGTTGCGGGTCAGCGTCGGATTTGCACCGAACTTCCCCCACTAGTTGAGCTATTAAGTTGTGGCGCAACCAAACCACACCCCATTCGGGTTGGCAACTAGGCGCGCACGTTCTAGGCTCTCGATATGGAATACAGACGCCTTGGCAGTACCGGAATGTACGTTTCTGAGATCTCTTATGGAAACTGGATCACACACGGAAATCAGATTGAATCAGATGCGGCTATTAAGTGCGTTAAAGAAGCACTGAACCAAGGCATCACAACCTTTGACACCGCTGATGTTTATGCCGGTACAAAAGCAGAAGTTGTTTTGGGTAAAGCGCTTAAAGGTGTCCGCCGTGAATCATACGAACTGTTCACAAAGGTCTATTGGCCAACAGGTACCGGAAAAAATGATCGCGGTTTATCGCGCAAGCACATCATTGAATCCTGCAACGCTTCATTAAAGCGCCTTCAAACCGATCACATCGATTTGTATCAGATGCACCGTTTTGATTATGAAACGCCATTAGAAGAATCACTGAGCGCCTTTGATGATTTGATCCGTGCCGGAAAGGTTCATTACATTGGATTTTCAGAGTGGAACGCTTCACAAATTAAGTCAGCTTTAAGTATTCAAGATGCTCGTGGTTACAACCGTTTTGTTTCCAGCCAGCCTCAATACTCGGCGCTGTGGCGTGTAATCGAAGCAGAAGTTGTTCCTTTGTCTCAGAAAGAAGGAATTGGTCAGATCGTTTGGTCCCCGATGGCTCAAGGAGTATTGACCGGTAAGTACCTTCCAGGAAAGAAAGCGCCAGCAGGATCTCGCGCTACCGATAAGGGCAGCGGCGCAAACATGATTAAGGGTTGGATGCGCGATGAGGTTTTAGAGGCAGTTCAAAAGTTAAAGCCAATTGCTGATCAAGCAGGTCTTTCAATGTCTCAGTTGGCTATTGCTTGGGTGTTACAAAATCCAAATGTTTCCAGTGCGATCATGGGTGCAACAAAGCCATCGCAAGTTAAGGAAAATGTGAAAGCAGCTGGCGTAAAGCTTGATGCAGACATCATGAAGGCGATTGATAAAGCACTAGGAAAACTCCCAGAGCGCGATCCTAAGAAAAATGAAAGTCCGAAACCCAGAGCCTAATTAACTAGCGCTTAATTAATCTGATCTCCAACCTTCACCTGAGGATGTGGTGCACGCAAACGGCGCATCTGAGTTGAGCGAAGCCATGCATACATTCCAAGACCCTTGGTAGGTGTACCAGGAAACTTCTCTACAACAGCCTTGCGAATCTTGCGCGTTAAGAAGAATCCATCTACAACAGCCAATAAAAGAACTGCATACATCAAAGCAATTGCTCCGATTTGAATTGCAGGAACTGGAAACAGGGTAAGAACAAGAACGACGAAGATAATTGGTAAGAAGTATTCGCCGGTAGAGCGGCGTGAATCTACAAAGTTGCGCACATAGCGACGAGCAGGACCACGATCGCGTACAGGTAGAGCCGCTTCATCGCCACGTAAATAGGCAGCGCGAGAACCAACTCGGTCTTGGCGTGCCTGTAACTTGGCTGCACGCTTTTGATCCTTTGTGACGATTGGTGAAAGTGATGAAACTTTGCGCTTTGATTCTGCTTCTTTGCGCTTTGGTGTTGGGCGACCTTTGCCCTCATTTGTAGTCATGGGCTAACTATAGAGCCGGGACTACGGTGTGCTCGACTCGCTAGTGGTCGACTAGGGGAGTAGGATTTTCCAAGTACAACCGATCAAGGAGAGCACTGATGACAACTGAAGCAACTACAACTACTGGAATTCTTCTCACCGATGTAGCTGCAAGTAAGGTAGCTGCGCTTTTGGCGCAAGAGGGTCGCGATGACCTAAACCTACGTGTTGCTGTTCAACCTGGCGGTTGCTCAGGACTTAAGTACCAGCTGTACTTTGATGATCGCAACATGGATGGCGACATCGTTCGCGAATTTGGTGCAGTAAAGGTGATCACAGACAAGATGAGTGATCCGTACCTATCAGGTGCAACAATTGATTTTGTAGACACAATCGAAAAGCAAGGCTTCACAATTGATAATCCAAATGCACAAGGTTCATGTGCATGCGGCGATTCATTTAACTAAGCACCACTTGCCCCATAGGATCCCTACATGAAAATCGGTGTAGCGGGTTCGGTAGGTCTTGATCATTTAATGACTTTCTCTGGAAAGTTCACCGACTCTTTAGTTGCGGGCTCTCTAGAAAAGGTTTCCCTTTCCTTTCTGGTGGATAGCTTGGATGTACGTCGCGGTGGATGTGCGGCAAACATTGCTTATGGAATGGGCGTCTTAGGGTTAAATCCGATTTTGATCGCCGCTGTTGGCAAAGACTGGGCTGATTATGAAGCTTGGCTTTCACGTCACGGTGTAGATACTTCTCATGCTCTAGTTTCTACAACATTGCATACAGCGCACTTTGTAGTTACGACCGATCAAGATCTCAATCAGATCGCCTCCTTCTTTCCAGGTGCGATGTCAGAGGCGCGAAATATTGAGCTAAGTCCGATCATGGAAAAAACCGGACGGTTGGACATGATGGTGATTTCACCTGATGATCCTGAGGCGATGTTGCGTCACTCGGATGTGTGTCGCCAATTGGGAATTCCTTTTGCTGCCGATCCATCTCAACAAATGGCTCGCATGGATGGCGAAGAGATCAAGCAATTAATTGATGGTGCTGCATATCTGTTTTTGAATGAGTATGAACTTGCACTTGCGATGCAAAAGACTGGGTGGAGCGATCGAGAGATTCTGGAAAAGGTGAAATTCCGAGTCGTTACATTGGGTTCAGAGGGCGCGAAGGTTGAAAGTGCAGCAGGGGAGTTTGTTCAAGTTGGCTGCCCCAAGGAGAAATCCAAAACAGACCCAACCGGTGTAGGAGATTCCTTTAGATCAGGGTTTATTGCAGGTCTTGCCTGGGGTCTTTCGCATGAGCGTTGCGCCCAATTAGGAGCCTTAATCGCGACCTATGTCATCGAAACCTTGGGCACACAGGAGTATCGATTCACCTCAGCTCAATTTGTTGCCCGCTTTGAAGAGGCGTATGGGAAAACCGCCTCAGATGAGGTTGCACTGCACCTGAAGTAGTGTGAGGAGGGCCACCCCTCGCCGGTATTACGCTCATGCCACGCTCACGGCAAATACAAACTATCCTTACCCCTATGTCGCGACGCCCATTTTTTAGCCGCCTACGAGCCCTGCTCATAGCAGCCCCAGTCCTCTTATTAACAGGATGTTCAAAGAACACTGATTGGGGTTTTCCAGAAGGAGTCTCCAGCGTTAATGATCAATCACTCTCGCTTTGGCAGGGAGCTTGGATTACAGCAGGAGTGGTGGGCGTTTTCACTTTAATCCTAATTTTATGGCCGGCGGTTTTTCACCGTGCAAAGAAGGATGGACCTGAGTTTCCGAAGCAGACTCAGTACAACGTTCCGGTCGAAGTTGCTTACACAATTATTCCATTCATCATCGTTGCGGTTCTGTTCTACTTCACCGCTCAAAAAGAAACGATCATCACTGAGAAAACAACTACGTACGCACATGAAATTACCGTTGAAGGAATTCAATGGTCATGGCAGTTCGGTTATCCAGAAGCGGGACCAAAGGCGGTAGTTACTGGTACACCTGCACAGACACCAACTCTGTATGTACCTCTTGGCGAGCGAGTTCGATACACAATCACAGCAAATGATGTTGTGCATGGATTCTGGATTCCAGCATTCATGATTCAAATGCAAAACCTTCCAGGTGTGACAAATCATCTTGAATTCACCGCGAATAAACTTGGTGAGTTCCCAGGTCGATGCAACATCTTGTGTGGACGCAATCACTCACAGATGTTGTTTAAGGTGAAGGTAGTAACACCAGCTGAATTTGATGCTTATCTTGAAACACTAAAGGGGAGCCAAGCATGACAACATATGCAGAACGTCCAACGGTAACTGCGAAGGCTCCATTACCTACGGCGAAGGGAAAGTCCTTCGTAAAGTGGATTACATCTACCGATCACAAGACGATCGGTTACCTATATTTGATGACCTCATTTGCATGGTTCCTCATTGGTGGAGTCTTAGCCCTTGCCCTGCGTGCAGAATTGGCCCGTCCCGGCATGCAGTTCCTCAGCAATGAGCAGTACAACCAGATCTTTACTATGCACGGAACAATCATGTTGCTCATGTTTGCAACACCATTGTTCGTCGGCTTTGCCAACGTAATCATGCCTCTTCAAATTGGAGCAGCTGACGTTGCCTTCCCACGTTTGAACATGTTGTCGTATTGGTTATATCTCTTTGGTTCTCTCATGGCATTTGGTGGTTTCTTATCACCGGGTGGAGCAGCATCATTTGGATGGACTGTCTACGCACCACTATCTAATGCTCAATACTCACCGGGAATCGGTGGCGATCTATGGCTAGTTGGTCTAGCAATTTCTGGTGTTGGAACAATTCTTGGTGCCGTTAACTTCATTACAACTATTTTCACAATGCGTGCCCCAGGTATGACCATGTTCCGCATGTCAATCTTTTCTTGGAACGTTCTTCTTACAGCGATTCTTGTTTTGCTCGCCTTCCCTCCACTAGCAGCTGCTTTGCTTGGACTTGAAGCCGATCGAATTTACGGAACGCATCTGTTCGATCCGGCAAATGGTGGAGTAATGCTCTTCCAACACTTGTTCTGGTTCTTCGGACACCCTGAGGTTTATATTCTTGCGCTTCCATTCTTTGGAATTGCAACTGAGATTTTGCCGGTATTTAGTCGCAAGCCGATCTTTGGCTACCTTGGATTAATCGCCGCAACAATCGCTATCTCTGCTCTTTCTGTTTCAGTGTGGGCTCACCACATGTTTGCAAGTGGTCAAGTTCTACTTCCATTCTTCTCATTCATGACCTTCCTTATCGGTGTTCCAACTGGAGTTAAGTTCTTCAACTGGATCGGCACAATGTGGAGAGGTCACGTAACCTTCGAAACACCGATGTTGTGGGTAATGGGATTCTTGGTGACTTTCTTGTTCGGTGGCTTAACTGGAATTATTCTCGCCTCACCACCGCTTGATTTCGCAGTTTCTGCTAGCTACTTCGTTGTCGCGCACTTCCATTACGTTCTCTTCGGGACTGTTGTATTTGCGATGTTTGCGGGTTTCTATTTCTGGTGGCCAAAGATGACGGGCAAGATGCTTAATGAGCGTCTTGGAAAGATTCACTTCTGGACACTATTTGTTGGTTTCCACCTAACATTCTTAATCCAACACTGGTTAGGTATTAAGGGATTCCCTCGTCGCTATGCGGATTACCTGCCAACAGATGGCTTTACATTTATGAACACCGTTTCAACAATCGGATCATTCTTGTTGGCGCTTTCAATGATTCCATTTGCAATCAATATTTGGATCACACGTAACGCGCCAAAGGTTGAAGTTGATGACCCTTGGGGTTATGGAGCTTCACTGGAATGGGCAACTTCATGTCCTCCTCCTCGTCACAACTTCTTGACGATGCCTCGAATCTCAAGTGAGCGTCCTGCATTTGATCTGCATTACCCACATATCAAGACTGAGGGAGCTGAATAAACCATGAAGGCTTCTTGGAAATTATTTATTGGTCTCTCTGTTTTTTACGTGATCATGACGATCATCTACTGGCAGATCGGTGGCGAATCAGTTGGTATCGCTGGAATGCTTTTATCTGCTTGCCTTGCAGGCATGGTGGGGTTCTACGTTTGGTTCACGCAAAAGAGAATCGGTGTAACGCTTCCTGAAGATAATCTGACTGCAGAGATCTCAGATGGCGCAGGTGAACTTGGTTTCTACAGTCCGCACTCATGGTGGCCACTTCCTGTTGCGCTTAGTGCATGTGCTTTCGGACTTGGATTAATCATCGGATGGTGGTTGTCGCTCATTAGTCTTGGTGCATTAATCATCTCTGTTATCGGAATGGTGACAGAGTATGAGAAGCCAGTTAACGCCGCTGCTCACTAATGTCTAACGAGCGCGCGGAGATTCTCCATACAGATTTCCCGAATACTGCCGCAGCTCGAATAACCATCAATGCGCCAGCAGGAAAAATCTTTGACCTCTTAGCCAATCCTGCATCGCACCGTCTCTTCGATGGTTCCGGAACGATTCAAGGCTCCATTTCAGGTCCTGAGCGACTATTTCTGGGTGCAAAGTTTGGCATGGCAATGAAGATCAAGGTTCCGTATCGCATTAAAAATACAGTTGTTGCATTTGAAGAAAACAAGAAAATCACTTGGTGCCATTTTATGAAGTGGACCTGGTGCTATGAACTTTCAGAGCAAGGCGATGGACAGACGGTCGTTACCGAATCATTTGATGCAAGTTCAATTCCTGCTTTCGCAACGTGGTGGTTAAAAAAGACCGGCGCCATGGCCCATAATCCAAAATGGATGGCTAAGTCATTAGTTCGTCTGAAGGCGATCTGCGAGGGTTGAAACTTTCTAAAGTTGCACCACTGTTATTTGTTTTGCTGTGGAGTACCGGGTTTGTTGGTGCGAAGTATGGACTTCCGTATGCCGACCCCTTCATCTTTCTAGCTGCTCGAGTTCTAATAGCGGCGATCATTCTCTTTACTATTGCTGCGATTCTTAAGGCCCCAGTTGCAATTGGCTCAAAGGGCATCACTAATTCTGTAATCATCGGGTTTTTTCTACATGCTTGTTATTTAGGTGGCGTTTTCTATTCGATATCTAAAGGATTACCTGCTGGGGTAGCAGCGGTCGTAACAAGTCTGCAGCCAGTATTGGTGTCGATTCTTGCCGTGCGCGTATTGGGGGAGAAGCTCAGAGTTAAACAATTGGTTGGTCTATTACTTGGATTGACCGGCGTTGTCTTAGTTCTTGGTCCATCGTTTGATAATGATATTCCTACAATCGGAGTTGTTGCAATAATTGTTGCCTTAATCGGAAGTACCTCTGCAACACTTTTGCAGAAGAGGATTGGCGTTGGGATCCCATTGGTGGCAGGAACGGCCTATCAGTACTTGGGAAGCGGCGCAGTTTTAGCGGCAATCGCCTTTGCAACTGGGGGTACCTCAATCCAGTGGAACGGCAAATTTATCGCTGCCTTCATCTGGTTGATTGCAGTGTTATCTGTTGGTGCGATCCTGTTACTTCTGTGGCTTCTCAATTCTGGAAGCGCCGCATCTGTCTCATCACTTTTCTATTTAGTTCCACCCGCCACAGCGATCGAAGCCTTCTTTCTCTTCGGGGAAAAAGTAAACACCCAAGGCTTCCTAGGAATAGGAGTTACCGCCTTGGGTGTTTGGCTAGTTATTTCTAATTAGTGACTGTCGATCTCCTTCAGATCTTCCGCTGAAACCTTTGCAACAGCTTCTGCGTTAGCCACGCTCATACGTGAACGAATCTTGTTTCGGATCGCGCCTGCACGCTTTACTCCACGGCCATCTACAGCAGGCAGTTCTAGTGGAGCCGCCTGTTCGTGTGAGGTTAGGAGGTATGCCTTCTCAGCTGAGATTGGTTCATGAACTTCAACAAACTCACCATGTGGCAAACGCAGCAAGCGACCAGTTTCGCGACCATGCAATACAAGTTCGCGATCTGCACGCTGTAGCGATAAGCAAAGGCGCTTTGTCACAACAAATGCAATTGGAGGCAGGATAAAGATTCCAAAGCGTGTAAACCACATGATCTGATTGATCGTCAGACTGAAGTGGGTAGCGATGATGTCATTTCCACCGTTAATCAATGCAACGATCATAAATGTAAGAGACATCGCACCAAGTGCTGTGCGGTTTGGTGCATTGCGTGGTCGATCTAGAAGATGATGTTCACGCTTGTCACCTGTAATCCAGCTTTCAATAAATGGATAGAGCGCCATTCCTGTAAACAAAATACCCGGAACGATCAATCCCGGAATCAAAATATTCCAAGAGATTGTGTGTCCGAAGGCATGTGTTTCTAGTGGGGGAGCCATGCGAACCAAACCATCGAGCCATCCCATGTACCAGTCAGGTTGTGAACCTGCAGAGATCTGACCCGGTGTATATGGACCATAAAGCCAAATTGGGTTAATTGATGCAACTGCAGATAAGAATGCGATTACACCGAATACGATGAAGAAGAATCCGCCAGCTTTAGCCATGTAAACAGGCATCAATGGGTAACCAACAACATTCTTTTCTGTACGTCCTGGACCTGGATACTGAGTGTGCTTCTGGTACCACACGAGCATTAAGTGCGCGGTGATGAGAGCTAGGAAGGCGCCAGGTAGTAGAAGTACGTGAACGGTATAAATTCGTGGAATAAAAGCCTCACCCGGGAAAGCTCCGCCAAAGGCGAAGTACGCTAGATAAGAACCAACAACCGGTAAGGCTTGAATAATTGCTTCAGCGATTCGGATTCCTGTTCCTGACAACAAGTCATCAGGAAGTGAGTATCCAAGGAAACCTTCAACGATTCCGAGTGTTAGAAGTCCAACACCAATAATCCAGTTTCCTTCACGAGGCTTTCGAAATGCGCCGGTAAAGAAAACGCGGAGCAAGTGAGCAACGATCGCTGCCATAAAAATTAACGCTGCCCAGTGGTGAATCTGACGCATCAACAAACCGCCACGAACTTCAAAAGAGATATGCAATGTTGATGCATATGCGGCGGACATCTTTAGACCTTCTAGAGGTTCGTAACCACCTTCGTAGATCACCTCACGTTGTGAGGGATCGAACCAAAAGGTTAGGAATGTTCCTGACAAGAGAAGGATGATGAATGAGTACAGAGCAACTTCACCCAGTAGGAAGGACCAGTGATCAGGGAAAACCTTTTGTAGGTTCTTCTTCATCCATGCAGCAGCGCCTGTGCGCTCATCTACATAGTTTGCAACACTGCCTAAACGCGCTTCAGCTGTCATTGTGAGTTTCGCTCCCAGAAGCTAGGTCCGACCGGTTCGGAGAATGGTTGACGTGCAACGAGGTAACCCTCGCCATCCACTGTGATATCTAACTGCGGAAGTGGTCGCGCCGCAGGTCCAAAAATAACCTTGGCTGCGCGAGTCACATCAAATGTTGATTGGTGACATGGGCAGAGAAGGTGCTTAGTCTGTTGTTCATAGAGAGCCACAGCGCAGCCCATGTGTGAACAAATCTTTGAGAAAGCGATGATTCCCTCATGAGTCATGGCTAAACGATCTGGTTCTAGATTGAACTCTTCTGGACGCAGACGTATTATCAGAACCGCATCTTTTCCGATGTCGCTCAGTTTGCGATGCTCGGGATGCTCAATTTCTGGAAGAACCTGCGCGACCGCGCCAACCTCAAGATCAGAGGCCTTGATGCGGCGATTGCCTGGATCTGTCACTAAGAAAGTTCCAGCTTTCCAGGTAGTTGTTTCCAGCTCTTTCTTTGGAAGGGGACCTAAATCGCGAAGGAGCAAAAGTGGTGAGAGTGCAGATAGACCCAACGCGGCACCGAGAGACTTCTTGATCAGTGAACGACGACCAAGACCTGCAGCACCTGCACCAGCCTTTACAGCTTCTACAAACTCTTTGCGATCAGAGTCAGGGGAGCGGAACTCATGACGTTGTGCAACAACTTCAGTATCTGGCATCAAAGTCTTAGCCCAATGAATTGCACCCATGCCAATGAAGAACAGTGAGATCGCCATTCCTAAACCGAGACCCAGTTGATGCGCATTCTGATCGCCCATTACTGGAATGAAAATAAATAAATCATCTGGAATGAAAATATAAGAAACGATTAGAAGAATAGTTCCTAGTGCAGAGATTCCAAACATGGTTGCAACTTGACGCTCTGCGCGCTTTGCAGCCTCTGGATCGTGATCTGCTTTGCGATGCACATGTGCTGGAAGTCCTGGATCTTTGATTGCTTCAATCTCATTCGACATGTACTTATCTCGCCTTCATCGCTAGCCAGACCGCAACACCGATAAGTATTCCTAGTCCTAGAGTCCAACCCAACAAACCTTCAGTTACAGGACCAACTCTTCCAAGTGATGCGCCACCAAGATTTGGTTCATTCTCAGCAGCCTTAATCCACTTAATGATTGAAAGTTTTTCTGCTGGGGTAATTGTCTTATCGCTAAAAACTGGCATTGACTGTGGCCCTGTGACCATTGCTTCGTAAATGTATTTAGCATCTACACCCATCAATGTTGGTGCGTACTTACCTTGTGTCAACGCTCCGCCTTGTCCGGCAAAGTTGTGGCACATCGCGCAGTTGTTGCGGAATAACTCTCCACCTTCTGCAGTACTTCCATCACGCTCGTAATTAAGTGATTCTTCAGCTGGGATTTCAGGACCTGATGCTAAAGATGCTACATAAGCAGCAAGGGCTGCTGTCTCTTCGGCATCATAAATTGGGTCTTTGCGCATCGCCTGTGTGCTCATATCGGCCATAGGCATGCGACCTGTACCAACTTGAAAATCAACAGAAGCTGCGCCTACTCCGATAAGTGATGGTGCAATTTGGCCACCCTCAGCGTTTAGACCGTGGCAAGAGGAGCAACCCTTTAAGAAGATCTGTCGGCCTTCTTCAATGAGCGCTGAACGATCAACAGTTGTTGTCTCTGTAGTTGTCGTTGCACTTGCGATGCTAAAGGTTGTTCCGATCGCAAGTAGTGCAAAGATTAAAAGGAGAGGGGCAGCAGCCTTGTGGCGGCGGTAGCGGGATAGACGCTTCACTATTTTCCTTTACTACTTAATTAGGTAGATCGCTGAGAAGAGCGCGATCCACACGACGTCAACGAAGTGCCAGTAATAAGAAACAACAATCGCTGTTGTTGCTTGTTGATGGGTAAAGCGACGAGCTTTTGCTACACGTACCAAGACGATAAGAAAGGCAATTAATCCGCCCGTTACGTGCAGTCCGTGGAAACCTGTTGTTATATAAAAAACAGATCCGTATGCATTGGAAGAGAGGGTTAAGCCTTCACCCACTAATGATGCGTATTCGTAGATCTGACCTGCGATAAAGAATGCACCCATGAGAAAAGTAAGTGAGAACCATTCACGCATTCCCCATTTGTTGATCTGCAGCAATGAACCAGTTCGGTGATTCTGGAAACGTTCCGCTGCGAAAACACCAAACTGGCAAGTGACCGAGGATAAAACCAAGATCGTGGTGTTGATAGCTGCAAAAGGAATATTGAGAATTGAGGTTGACTCAAGCCAGATTGCCGGACCCTGTACTGCACGAATCGTGAAGTACATTGCAAAGAGTGCGGCGAAGAACATGAGTTCACTGGACAGCCACACGATTGTGCCAACCGCTACTGCGTTTGGTCGTGTGATTTTATGGTGTGCTACGGCGCTAGACATAGGGGCGATTATTCCCGAAAACAGGCTCGGCGTCTCCCTAGTTCCGCCTCAGGGTGTCGGTTTTCAGCGATGACAGGGTGAAACGGATCACCATAAAAGTGCCAGCCCTAGAGCCTCGAAAGAGTCGGAGAAAACCGGCAAGAGTGAATAGACTTAGGCGCATGTCAGAGACTAAAAAGCAGATCATTGTTTACTCCGATGACTCATCTGTCCGCGCTGCCGTTGTTTCAGCTTTAGGACGTCGAGTCGCCACCGATCTGCCTGAACATGAAGTTCATGAATTTGCCACGGGTCCTGCTCTTCGCGCCTATATCGACAGCAAAAAGGTCGGAGGAGGATTCAGGGCTGATCTCTTTATCCTCGATGGAGAAGCTGCGCAAGAAGGCGGCATGGGAATGGCTCGTCAGTTGAAGGATGAAGTATTCAATTGCCCGCCAGTTTTACTGATTACTGGCCGCAAGGAAGATGCATGGTTGGCTGCGTGGTCCTTAGCTGAGGCATCTGTTGTCCATCCAATCGATCCCTTTACTTTGGCAAAGACCGCTGCGCAATTGTTGCGCGGCAACGCCTTAGTTTCTGCTTAACTTTCTTAATGAGCACTTCGCAATGGGATCTAGCGTTCTCATTGCTAGATGGTGGCCTTGATTTAGAACCCGAACTCGTGCAGTGGTGCATGAATGAAATTCTTACAGGTAATGCCGATGCCGAATTAATTAAGCGTTTTCTTCTAGCGCTAAAGGCTAAGGGCGAAACATCTGACGAGGTTGGCGCATTGGTCGCACAGATGTATCAACATTGCGCACCTATTTCAATTACAGAACGCGCGGTTGACACTGTAGGTACCGGAGGCGATGGTGCGCACACAATCAATATTTCTACGACCGCAGCAATTATCGCCGCAGCAGCTGGTGCAAAGGTAGTTAAGCACGGAAATCGTGCAGCATCCTCTAAATCAGGTTCGGCGGATCTGTTAGAAAATCTCGGGATAAATATTTCACTAGATGGAAAAGGCGTTCAAGCGACCTTCGAACAATTGGGAATTGGCTTTTGTTTCGCTCCGGTATTTCATCCTGCGATGCGCTTTGCTGGGCCAGCCCGAAAGGAGCTTGCCGTACCTACGGTATTCAATATTTTGGGACCACTTGCAAACCCTGCCCAGCCAAAAGCTGCTGCAATTGGTGTTGCAAATGATCGAATGCATTTAGTCATGGCTCAGGTGCTGCATGACAAGGGTGTTGATGGTTTCGTTTTTCGTGGCGATGATGGATTAGATGAGATAACTCTTGCAACGACGACTTCGGTTTTAACGATTGGCAAGGGAGAAATTTCTAGCGATTTGTTGGATCCTTTAGATTTTGAAATAGAGAGATCACCGATTTCTGCACTTGCAGGGGGTGACAGCGCGGAAAATGCTTTCATTACTTCAGCTATTTTCGCTGGAGAACGGGGTGCACCTCGTGATGCCGTTGTTCTCAATGCGGCAGCAGCGATCGCAGCATATGACGGAAAATTTGATTTAAACCTGCATGATCGCATCGCATTGGGTGTTGAACGCGCAGTTGCAGCGATTGATTCGGGTGCAGCCTCTCGCTTAGTAAATGATTGGGCCGCACTCAGTCAGAAATTGGGCGCTTAGCTTTTCTTCTTTTAAGTGATGGAAAGTTGCGCATCGCTTCAAAGGTTGTAACTCCATGGCCTGCAAGTCTTTCGATAATTCCATGTAGGACATCCACGGTTGCAAGAGCATCATCTAGGGCTCGGTGATTTGGAGATGTTTGGGCACCAAAAAATTCAGCAAGCGTGCCAAGTTTGCAATTGATCACTTCATCTCGCTCTAAAACCGCTCTAGCAAGTCGTGCGGTATCGATTGTTAAATAGTGTGGCCATTCATATTCATGAGCAAGTGCAGCCGCTTTCAAGAAACTCATATCAAAAGGGGAGTTGTGGGCAACTAATACCGTTTCCTCTGGAGAGCCTAAGAACTCGAAGAGTGTGGGAAGAACTTCGTCGATAAAGGGTGCAGAAACCAGCATTTCATCAGTTATGCCCGTTAGTTGAGTAATGAAAATTGGCAAGGTATGTCCCGGATCAACAAAGCTTTTAAATGTTCCCAGTACTTCGCCACCGCGAACCTTCACAACCCCAATTTCGGTAATGCCGGCACCAGAGTTTGGAGAGCCACCGGAAGTTTCTAAATCCAACACCGCAAAGGTTGTTTCGGCCAATGGCCAATCCAGTGCTTGTGTCATAACGAGGATCGTATGTCATTGATCTGACATGACACTCGACGTACTCTTGCATCATGGCCGTTGAAGGAGCACCTGCGGGTTGGATGCAAGATTGGTCCGCCTTAGGAACAGGTAAAAATGCACATATAGGAGTTTTACTAGTTCATGGCTTTACCGGCTCCCCACCTTCGATGCGACCATGGGGAGAGTTCTTGCATTCCAAGGGATACACAGTTCGTGTTCCATTATTGCCAGGACATGGAACCACCCCAGAGGATCTCAATAAGGTTAAGTGGCCTGAATGGCCAGCAAAAGTTACCTTCGAATTAAATGAACTGCTGAAAACCTGCGACAAGGTTTTCCTAGTTGGGTTGTCCATGGGCGGAGGAACAGTTCTCAATGTTGCTGAAGCTAACGATGAAAAACTTACAGGAGTAATTCTGGTAAACCCAATGATTCACGTTAAGGGTGTTCCGGTTGAGTTGGCATTTTTCTTGTCACGTTTACAAAAGCTAAGGACGAGCGTGGGGGATGACATCAAGCGCCCTGGAATAACCGAGTGGGGCTATGACGCGCTTCCGACCCGTGGCGTGTATCAACTTCTTAAGATGTTGCGCATTACCCGACGAAATCTGGCAAAGGTGACAGTTCCGGTTCAGCTATTTCATTCAGTAGAGGATCACACCCTTCCAGTTACAAACACTGAAATTATTTTGGCTGGGTTAGGCTCAAAGAATAAGAGTCGAATTGAGTTGGTGAATAGTTATCACGTTGCAACCCTTGATTACGATCAAGAGTTAATCTTTCAAAACAGTTTAACTTTTATTGAATCTTTAACATAACTGTTGCTACAGGGCGGATTTTAGAAAGTTAAGTGCCTGTACTGCGTTCCATCCATCCGGGTGAATTGCTCGCAGAGCTCTTGGTCCCTCTAAGTCAGAACCAAAAGTGAGAAGTGAAATTTCGGTACGGCCATCTGGGCGCAATTGACCCAATCCAATGTCTGCCATAAGTGCATTACACAAACACTTTGAACCTTGTGCTTGGTCAACGGCGCCCTTTTTGAACTCATAGTTATCTAAAGGTTCGGCGGGGCAGCGATAACCAATTCCACCATTTTCACGTTGGAACATAGTTCGCAGATATCCAAGATCGCAGATTCTTGTGCGTTCCTTGTAAAGCAGATCATTTGAGAGAGTCTGTTTATTCTGAATGACTTTAAATGGGAAACCAGTTGGCGATGCGCTTGCATCGGTCATTACCTTCATTGAAGGATCAGCCAGTGCGCTCATGATTCCTGCACGGTTGTCGTCGGTGAATCCTGATTCTTGAGCAAGAGCAAATAATGAGCCAACCTGCACACCTTGCGCCCCGTGCGAAATAGCTTCTTTAACCTTTTCAGGTGTTGCATAACCTCCGGCAAGCCAGAATGGTGAACCAGAGGCATGAATCTTTTCTAGATTTGGAATGTCTAACTCGTTGTAAACGGCTTCACCATTGTCATCAACGTGATTCTTTGCGCGAGGGGGAGCGTTGTGTCCTCCGGCAACGTGATATTCGATTACAAAGCCATCTGGTTTTGTTTCTTGATCTTTATTCAAGTAGGCAACAAGTGCATGTGATGTAACGATTGCCAAGAAAAGAGGACGCTTGATTGGGAAGTTATCAATACCCAATGTACGCGGATCGAAATGCAAGTAGTGCTTGTCTTTTGTGTCAGCAACCTCAACTTTCATGGCCACTTTATTTCCAACAGACATCTCATCAAGTAGGCGCGGAACCTGAGCTGGAATTCCCGCACCAATTAATATGTAATCAACATCAGCAAGCATCGCACCGTACAACTGGGCTGGTATCGCTAATTGAATTTTTTCAAGAATATTCATTCCGATAAGGCCGTCATGACCTTCTTTAGCTAGCCAAACTTCAACAAAGCTAGAGACTGCTAACAAATTGTTTGAGAAGAGATTTCCCTTGATGCTTAATTTCGGTACATCTAAATAGGGCTTGTCTGCAGGACGTCCGCCTTCAACAAAGAATCGATCCATAATTTCTTTGATCGTTTCTTGATTTGGAAAATGTGACATCGCACGGCGAATATCACCTGATAAATCGCCATCCTGAAGTCTGCGAGCAACAACGGAATCAATAGCGGTTCCTGAAATAACACCAAGTTCACCCGCAACTGCTACCTGCTTGGCTAATTGCCAAGAAGAGACAGCAATACCCATGCCACCTTGAATGACAGTTGGGTATTTAACGCTTCTCTCCATACGTGAACTGTAAAGTTGAAAGAGGGTAACTCGCGAGTAGAAAATGTGTTTTGCGTGAGTTATCGCAAGGATTGTGATGAAGGTCTTACAGTGTGGACGATACTGGGATCGAACCAGTGACCCCCACAATGTCAATGTGGTGCTCTACCGCTGAGCCAATCGTCCTTAGGTGGTTGAACTATACAACAGTCGATTATCGGGAAAAGTCATCCTCAATACGCTCGATGTCATCTTCTCCAAAGTAGGTGCCGGTCTGAATTTCGATAAAGACGAGCTCTTCAGAAGTTTCGTTACCAATGCGATGTAGTTGACCAATGGCCACATCTACAGTTTCGCCCGCCAACTTTGTAAAGCTTTCTCCATCAAGAACAACTGTCGCAACTCCGGACACTATGAACCAATGTTCGCTTCGCTTTTGATGTCGTTGGTAAGAAAGTCGAGTTCCGGGTTTTACATAAATGCATTTAACTTTATGGATTTCACTTTCCTGCAAAACCTCATAACGACCCCAAGGTCGTACCGATTCATCTGCAGACATATGTGAGCGATCCTTACTGTGTGTAGACCAGAGTCTTTCACTAAAAATGGAGGTCGGGACGGGATTTGAACCCGTGTAGAGGGATTTGCAGTCCCTTGCCTCGCCTCTCGGCCACCCGACCATAGAAATATCGCCGTTAGATTTTCATCCACGAAGGAGTTCCAACCTAAACGGCGACTATCAGAGCGGACGACCGGGTTCGAACCGGCGACCTGAACCTTGGCAAGGTTCCGCGCTACCAACTGCGCTACGTCCGCGAGGAGGGTAAATCTATCGCAGGAGAGCCGTAAGCGCCAAAGTGAGTCTGATTGGTTAGCGTTACCCCGTGCCTACTGCGGAAAATGAGCCGATCTTTTGGATGGGCGGACGGCTAGCTACAGATTGCGTAGCCATTTCTCATGATCCTGCCGATCTAGAGGATGGCGGATTTTGGGCTGTCTCTACCAATTTTGAAGGTGGATTTGTTGCGGCGAAGTTTGCGACAGTGATCGAATCCGAGTTCTCGCATTGCAACTGGTCGCCAGTAGCTGGCGATTGGAGTAGCTCGTTTTCCCGAGTCGAGTACTGCAACTATGTGGAAAGTATTCGAGAATCAATCGCGCAGGGATGGGTTTACCAAGTAAATGCCTGCCGCGTTTTGTCTGTAAAGCATTCAGTTGAAAATCTGCGCGGATTGTTTTCGCAACTTCTAGTGGGTAATCCAGCGCCATGGGCAAGTTACTTGGAGATTCCGGGTCTTAATATCGCTTCAGCCTCCCCAGAACTTTTCCTTGAACGTAATGGTTCCTTAGTGAAGACATCGCCAATAAAAGGGACGCAACGATTAGAAGAAGATGGCTTTGGCAACAAAGATAAAGCTGAAAATGTCATGATTGTTGATCTCATGCGAAATGATTTCGGCCGCATCTGTGAAAGCGGAACTGTAGAAGTTCCTCGCTTATTAGCACATGAAGATCATCCTGGCCTACGACATTTAGTGTCGGATATACAAGGACAGATTCGTCCAGAACTAACATGGAAAGAAATTCTCGAATCCTTATCTCCACCAGGTTCAATTAGTGGCGCACCAAAATCTTCAGCGATATCGGTAATTCGCGATCATGAATCTTCACGAGGGCCCTATTGCGGTGCTCTTGGCTGGGTTCAGGGAAAGAATGCGCAGTTATCTGTTGCGATAAGAATTTTCTGGAAAGACGAAGAGTTGCATTTTGGCACCGGGGCTGGAATTACTTGGAATAGCGATGCAGGACAAGAGTGGGAAGAGACTCAATTAAAGGCGTCAAGATTGATCTCGTTAGCCGGGGGAAAGCTGCCATGAAAATTATTTACAACGGAAAGTTAATTGATTTCACGGAAGAGTTTATGAGCGTTGATGGTTGGTTAAAGGGTTCTGGCATATTTGAGACGATCAAGACTGTCGACGGTACTGCCTGGGCGTTATCGCGCCATATGAGAAGAGCGCTCAATAGCGCGGCTAGATTGGGATTTACATTACCTTCAGAAGAGGTACTTCGAAGCGCTATAGAAGAGTTGTTAAATTGTGAACACCATAAAGTTGGTGCTTTGAGACTCTCCTTCGACGACAGCGGAAATTGGGCAGCATTTCACATTGCCTATCTCGAGAAGATTGATCCGGCTCGTCTAACCGTCGTCAGAGTGCCAGAAGTTTCTGGGGGAGCACCGCTGAAAACTTTTCCATATTCTCATCGGCTCCAAATTCTCCACGATGCCTCAGCAGGTGGTTTTGATGAAGCGGTCGTTGTGAATGCCGATGACAAGATCTGCGAAGGTGCGGTGACAAACCTGCTGCTGAAAATTAACGATCAATGGTGCACGCCCCCGCTTTCTGATGGGGTTTTACCAGGAGTTATGCGGGCGTTGGTGGTTGAGTATTTGTCGGTCCAAGTAAGAAGCATCCATGTAGCTGAAATTTCATCTGTTCAGTCAGCATTCTTATTGAGCAGCCTACGAATCGCTCAACCAGTTGCCTCAATTGCAGGTCGTGAATTATCGCCATCACCTGAATTTGGCACCGAAATCCAAGCGATGGCGTTACGGACTTCGGTAGGCTAGGAACATGGCTCAGATATCTATTACCGTTGATGGCACACTCGTATCCGTAGAAGCGGATCAGCGTCCAACGCATATCTTCGCCGACAATAAGGAAATCGTCGTCTGTAAAATAAATGGGGTCCTCAAGGATCTTTGGACTGATTTAGCCGATGGAGATGTAGTCGAAGGTATTTCTATTTCCTCTCCCGATGGTTTAGCGGTTTTGCGTCACTCAACCGCTCACGTTATGGCCCAAGCGGTTCAAGAGGTTTATGCAAATACGCGCTTAGGAATTGGACCCCCAATTAAGGATGGGTTCTATTACGACTTTGATCCAGAGAACACCTTTAACCCTGATGATCTAACAAAGATTGAAAGCGCGATGCGCAAGATCATTAAAGAAGGTCAACGCTTCCGTCGTCGTGTAACGACTGAAGCTGATGCTCTTAAAGAGTTAGCTCACGAACCATACAAGTGCGAACTAATAGGAATTAAAGGGCCTGCCGCAGATGAAGCATCTGTTGAAGTGGGTGGAGCTGAATTAACAATTTATGACAACTTAGGTCGCGATGGAAATCCCGTATGGAGCGATCTTTGCCGAGGTCCGCACCTGCCATCAACGAAGCACATTCCCGCATTTAAATTGATGCGCACTGCAGCGGCGTATTGGCGTGGATCTGAAAAGAATCCAATGTTGCAACGTATCTATGGAACCGCATGGCCTTCGCAAGATGAGCTAAATGGATACTTAGAGTTATTAGCAGAGGCAGAAAAGCGTGATCATCGCCGTTTAGGAACTGAACTCGATCTCTTCTCATTCCCAGAAGAAATTGGTTCGGGTCTTGCTGTTTTCCATCCAAAGGGCGGAATTGTTCGTCGCGCAATGGAAGATTACTCACGCATTCGCCACGAAGAAGAGGGCTATGAGTTTGTTTACTCACCTCACTTAACTAAAGCCGCACTTTTCGAAACTTCTGGCCACTTACAGTGGTATGCAGACGGTATGTATCCACCAATGATTTTGGATGAGGAATACAACGCCGATGGCACTGTAAAACGCGCAGGGCAGCAGTACTACATGAAGCCCATGAACTGCCCTTTCCATAATTTGATTTATAAATCACGAGGACGGTCATACCGCGAACTTCCATTACGTTTATTTGAGTTTGGAACCGTTTACCGTTATGAAAAATCTGGAGTTCTCCACGGCATTACCCGTGCCCGTGGCTTTACACAGGATGATGCCCACATTTATTGCACTAAGGATCAAATGGTGGGAGAACTCGATTCTCTTCTTACATTCGTACTGAATCTTCTCCGTGATTACGGTTTGAATGATTTCTACCTCGAACTTTCCACAAAGAATGAGGAAAAGTTTGTTGGTGAAGACTCTGATTGGGAGGAAGCCACTGAAGCACTGCGCAAGGCAGCAACTGCGCAGAACCTCGAATTGGTTTTAGATGAGGGTGGAGCTGCTTTTTACGGTCCAAAGATTTCGGTTCAGGCAAAGGATGCAATTGGTCGCACCTGGCAGATGTCTACGATCCAAGTAGATTTCCAATTGCCGCAGCGATTCGAACTTGAATACTCAGCAACAGATGGAACCCGTCAACGTCCGGTAATGATTCACCGAGCTCCATTTGGATCGATGGAACGTTTTGTTGCGGTTTTGATTGAGCATACCGCCGGAAAATTTCCACTTTGGTTAACTCCCGAGCAAGTGGTTGTGTTACCAATCAGTGAAAAGTTCAATGATTATGCAAAAAGTGTTTCAGAATTTCTAAATAATTGCGATATTCGCACGCTAATTGACGACCGGAATGAGAAAATTGGTCGTAAAATTAGGGATAACGAGTTAAAACGTATCCCTTATTTATTGATAGTTGGCGAACAAGAGGCTGAAAATCAAAGTGTTTCGGTAAGAAGGCAAGGCGATGGTGATAAGGGATCAATGAGTCATCAGGAGTTTGCTGATTTTATTAAAGCTGAAGTTAAAGAGCAGTTATCATCGTTATACAACTAAAGAATATTAACTAATAATAGGAGGAATTGGCCATAGCAGTAAAAAGACCATACAATGGTGGAAGAGCAGAAGTTGCTCCTCAGCACAAAATAAATGAGAAAATTCGTGCACAACAAGTTCGTGTTGTCGGCGATAACATCGAAAATCCTGGTGTTTTTTCGCTGTATGAAGCTCTAAAAATGGCTGATGCACTCGAACTTGACCTTGTAGAAATCTCTCCAAATGCCGACCCGCCAGTTTGTAAAATAACTGATTACCAGAAGTTTCTTTATCAACAGAAAAAGAAACAAAAGGAAATAAAAGCAAAAACGGTACAAGTTGTAGTTAAGGAAATCCGATTCGGTCCGAATACCGATGACCATGATTTTCAATTCAAAATGCGTCACGCCGAGAAGTTTTTACAGGAAGGCGCCAAGGTAAAGGCCTATGTTTTCTTTAAGGGCCGATCGATTTTGTTTAAAGAGCAAGGCGAAATATTATTGTTGAAGTTTGCTCAGGAATTGGAGGAAGTTGGCAAAGTAGAACAATTGCCACAACTCGAAGGGAAAAGAATGACCATGTTTATTTCACCTAAAAAGAAGAAATAAATTTCTTACATACATTAATTTTAGGAAGATGCCAAAAATGAAGACGATCTCCGGAGCTAAAAAAAGGTTTAAATTAACCGGCACCGGAAAAATTAAAAGAAAACATGCCTTCAAAAGTCACATTTTGACCAAAAAAAGCACCAAGCGTAAACGTAACCTCACTTATTGGGGAACCGTTAACAAAGCCGATGTGCCTAATGTTAAAGCCATGTTGACTATCTAGTCTGTTTTCTTTTTCAACGTAATTTGAGTAATTAATCGAATGAATTAGCTTGAAGATTCCGGCTAAAGGAACGCTAACCATTCTAAAATCAGTTTTATGCCAAGATCAGTAAATGCAGTAGCATCACGGGCTCACAGAAAAAAAATCCTGAAGCTTACCAGAGGTAACTTCGGTGCCCGCAGAAATGTATGGACAGTTGCAAAAAATACCTGGGAAAAAGGTTTGCAATATGCCTACAGAGATAGAAAAGCAAAAAAGAGAAACTTCCGTGCTTTATGGATTCAGCGTATCAATGCTGCCGTTCGTACCGAAGGTTTATCTTATTCACAGTTCATCGGCTTGCTTAAAAAAGCAAATGTCGAAATCAATCGTAAAGTTTTGGCTGATTTAGCAATGAATCATCCTGTTGCTTTCAAAGCAATTGTTTATAAGGTGAAATAGGTCATCATCGAACAAAGGTGAATAAACATACGAAACCCCGCTGAAAAGTGGGGTTTTTTGTTTGGTATCAGTTCGATTTTTGATTACCTTGCTAATATCAAATTATAAGTATTCATGGAAAATGAATTGTATGATATTCCTATTCAGGCCCGACTTTGTTATGAAAAGAACAAGGGTTTAATTTTGCCTGAACGAGTACCTTATATTGGAATGGGATCATCTTATTTTGCTGCTGTTACGCTTCGTTATTTGGGTGTTAATGTATTTCCTGAAGTGGCGGGTGA
>ERZ1034365.253-NODE-253-length-30274-cov-5.432824_pt1 | contig 30274 bp, 21 predicted proteins | sample MGYA00520615_ERZ1034365 | MGnify/ENA primary metagenome ERZ1034365 (study PRJEB33736, sample SAMEA104284505) | Azolla filiculoides | biome: Urban; feature: Water surface; material: Ditch water | place: Netherlands | collected 2015-10-28 | depth 0-0.1 m ...
CCTTCCACACGAGCCAATATTATTGAAACCCTTTTCAGACGCCAATACATCGTTCGGAACAAGAAACAAGTATTGCCAACCCCTACAGGGATTCAACTGATTGATACCATTCAAAATGATTTGGTGAAGTCGGCTGAACTCACCGGTTCCTGGGAAAAACAGTTGAAAGACATCGAAAAAGGAACCTTTACTGCGGGTTCGTTTATCAATAATATGAAACGCATGGTCGAAGCTTTGGTCTACGAAGTCCGAAGCGAAACCAGACGCGCCAATATCTCCCATGCGGGAAATGTGCAAAAAGAAGTCGCCAAAGTAGAGCAAAAGAAAGCCGCAGGAATTTTGGCGGAAGCCTGCCCAAAATGTAAAAAAGCAACACTCATCAAAGGAAAATCTGCCTTTGGTTGCGCGGATTACAAAGCGGGTTGCACGTTTCTGTTGCCTTATATTTTCGCCGATAAAAAAATATCCGAAAACCAATACTTGCGATTACTCCAAAAAGGATCAACCGTAAACCTGAAAGATTTCAAAACCGATGCTGGTGTTGTAGAAGGTTTACTGCGCTTTGACGAAAATTTCAAACTCGTATTGGAACCCAAGAAAACAGAACCAAAAGCCATCCCCGACGCATTAACCTGCCCAAAATGCCAGAAAGGAACCGTGCTCAAAGGAAACACCGCGTATGGTTGCAGCCAGTATAAATCCGGTTGCGATTTCAAAGTCACTTTCGATACGGTCCGAACAAAACTAAAAGACCAAAAACCATCCAAAGAACTGGTTTATGCCATCTTAAACGAAAGTATTTAAGAACAATCATCGCTATTTTCAGGAGCTTTTTCCAGCTATCCGCTCTATCTTTTTAGGATTAAAAAATCCTAAAAAGGATGCCGCTGCTATCTGGGCTAGTTCAAAACCAAACTGCTTTCAAAACCAATAAAATAATTAGACAGTGAACTAATCTTTTTCATAATTTTGCAACTATGAGAAAGACATTCACAATTTTGGTCCTGCTTTTGGTAGTTGCTGCCTGCAAAAATTCAGATTCAAACAAAAACGATAAAATCAAAGCATCGCAATGGCTTCTGGGCAAATGGCAAAGCAAATCCCCCGACGGATATTTACAAGAAACCTGGAAAAAAGTAAACGACAGCACGTTTCAAGCGACTTCATATTATATAAAAGAAGAAGACACCTTGCATTTTGAAACTATAACCTTGCAACAAAAAGGGGAGGAGTTAAGGTATAGCGCAGCTGTAAAAGGTCAAAACGATGACAAACCGGTTGCTTTCAAATTAACAACCGCCACCGAGAAACAATTAGTGTTCGAAAACCCAAAACACGATTATCCTCAAAAAATAAGTTACACCCAAACAACTCCGAACAGTTTGGTCGCTAAAATTTCAGGAATCCAACAAGCAAAACCCACCTCCGAACAGTTTTCGATGAAAAAGATTAAATAGAAGTATAATATTCTGTACACAAATCAAAGCCTTGCTCTAGAAAAGCAAGGCTTTTTTTATACTCAAAACTCTGAAAAACATTCGGTTATAAATTATTTATAATTATTCTAAATAGTTCTTGTTAAATAAAAATTAAATTTTACTTTTGTCTTATTCTTATTTATTCTAAATAAGCTTTAACTAATTTAATTTTTAATCATGAAATATTTAAAACAACGAACCTTTTCATTTATTTTTCTAGCATGGTTAGTGCTGTTTTCTATAGCCACCGGTTTTGCTCAAAATTCCGGTAGTGTAAAAGGAACTATTTTAACAAGTGACAATAAACCCGCAGAGGGAGTTTCGGTTTCGGTAAAAGGAGCGAACAAAAATACTATTGCAGATAACAATGGTACTTTTGTACTTAACAACATATCCGAAGGCGTTCATGTTCTAAAAGTTACTTTAGTAGGTTACAATGATTTGGAACAAGAAGTAAAAATCACTTCGGGAGAAGTTACTGTTGTAGCATTACAACTTACATTATCGAATAACGAACTCAATCAAGTGGTAGTTTTGAGTAACAAAAGTGCTTTCAAAACCAATCGTGTTTCATCAACACTCCGTTTGCAATCACCAATTATAGAAATTCCTCAAAATATTCAGGTCATAACAGGTAAACTTATTCAAGACCAACAAATTTTTGACATGCTGGAAGGCGTAACGCGTAATGTGAGCGGTGCGACAAGAGTAGAACATTGGGATAATTATGCCAATATTACTATGAGAGGGAGTCAAGTGGCTGCTTTTAGAAACGGAATGAATGTAAGTTCAACTTGGGGGCCACTTACGGAGGATATGAGTATGGTAGAACGAATTGAATTTGTCAAAGGTCCCGCAGGTTTCATGCTGGCAAACGGTAATCCAAGTGGTTTTTATAATGTGGTTACCAAAAAACCAAGCGGACGTACTAAAGGCGAGGCGAGCTTAACGCTGGGAAGTTTTGATATGTACAGAGGAACGTTAGATTTTGATGGAAAACTAACCAAAAACGGTAAATTATTATACCGTATTAATGCAATGGGCGAAAAGAAACAAAGTTATCGTGATTATGACTTTAATGACCGTTATACTTTTGCACCTGTTTTAAAGTATTTAGTAACTGATAAAACGGCCATTACATTAGAATACACACAGCAATTTTCTAAAGTAAATGCTATTGGAAGTAACTATGTTTATTCTAAAAGGGGATACGCTGATTTGCCTAGAAATTTTACTACTTCAGAATCAAATTTAGATCCTACAAAAATGACTGAAAGAAATATTTTGGCCATTTTAGATCATAGAATAAGTGATAATTGGAAATTAACAGCTCAAACATCGTATCTTAATTACCAACAAGAAGGAATGTCATTATGGCCAAGTGGTTTTGACCCTACGAATGATGCGATTTTGAAACGCGCTGGTGGCAATTGGGATATTTTAGGCAAAATATATGTTGGACAAGCTTTTGTAAATGGTGAAGCAAAAACAGGTTCTGTAACTCACAAAATACTGTCCGGATTGGATTTAAGTGATAAAACATTTTTTCATGACTGGTCGCAATCCTTTACAATGCCTGATTTAGATATATACAATCCGGTACACGGAACGCTGGCTGCTTCTCCAACTTTTGACAGAAGTAAAAGTCTGGAAGATAGAGGGGTAAAATATCAAAATAGTTATAAAGCGCTGTATGTTCAGGACGAATTGGGGTTCTTTGACAATCAACTTCGATTAACATTAGCCGGAAGATATACGATACTTAAAGCGTATAATGTTTACTCCGGTGGTACCAATAACAAAAAATTTACACCAAGAGTAGGTTTGAGTTATTCTATTGATAAAAATACGGCTGCTTATTTTGTAAACGATCAATCTTTTAATGAGAACTACGGTGCGGACTGGCAGGGCAAATCTTTTAAACCAGAAACGGGAGGAAATATAGAATTTGGTTTAAAAAGAGACTGGTTGAACGGAAAATGGAATTCAGTTGTTTCTGTTTATCAAATAACCAAAAATAATGTACTAACATTAGATCCTGAACATTCTAATTCTACCTATCAATTCAGTAGAGAAAGCGGACAACAAAAAACAAAAGGGTTTGAGGTAGATCTTAGAGGGGAAATTTTCAAAAACCTTGATCTTATTGTAAACTATGCATTTACAGAAGGAAAAACAACTAAAGATACGGATCAATCGCTTGTGGGAACTCAAGTTGCAGGTACGACTAAACACATTCAAAATGCTTGGTTGAATTATAAAGTTGACAGAGGAACGCTAAACGGAGTTGGTTTTTCACTAGGATACCAATACCAAGTGAAGAGAGCGCCTTGGTTTATTTCGCCTGATAATACAGGAATGTTACCGGACTATTTCCGATTGGATGGAGGTGTTTCTTATCAAAAAAATAAAATATCCGTTAATCTGGTTGTCAATAATATCTTGAATAAATACTTGTATTCTGGTGGTTATTATAGTTATAGCGATATGTATTACTGGCAAACAGAAGGTGGAACTAACATGCGTTTATCTGTTGGATACAAATTTTAGGTTTACTAATTAGTTTTGTTTAACTGAACTCCTCATTTCGGCGGGGAGTTTTATCCTTTTTTAATGAAAAATAATAACTTCAAAAAAGCAATTCGAAAAATCCATCTTTGGCTTGGTTTGTCCTCTGGTTTAATTGTTTTTATAATCGCCATAACGGGATGTTTGTATGCCTTTCAAGAGGAAATTCAAAACATCACCGAAGAATATCGCTTTGTAAAAGAGCAGAATGATACTTTTTTGCCTCCTTCAAAACTAGCCGTAATTGCTAAAAAAGAACTCCCGGATAAAGTCCTCCATGCTATAAAATACAATCAGAAAGATAATGCTGCAGAAGCCGAATTTTATCATTATGAACCATCATATTATTATACCATTTTTATAAATCCTTATACTGGAAAAGTGTTAAAAACAGTAAACCATGAGGAAGGATTCTTTGCTTTTATACTCGACGGACATTTTAACCTATGGCTTCCTCATGAAATTGGTGAAGTCGTTGTTTCTGTGGCTACTTTAATTTTTCTGGTATTGTTAGTGTCCGGATTAATTCTTTGGTATCCAAAAAATAAAAATGCCGCCAAACAACGCTTTTGGTTCAAATGGAAAAATGGTACAAAGTGGAAAAGAAAAAATTATGATTTACATAATATCACAGGTTTTTATATGCTTATAATCGGAATTATTTTCGCAATTACGGGATTAGTCTGGGGATTTCAATGGTTTGCGTATTCGTATTATAAAGTATCAGGTGGCGAAAAATCATTATTCTATGAAGAACCACTTTCGAAAATAAATACAAAAACAGCAACGAATACAGTCGTAAAACCATTAGATGTGATTTGGCTTCAAATGCAAAAAGAATATCCACAGGCTAAATCCATTGAAATTCATCCGCCAGAAACCGTTGCTTCGCCAATAGCTGCCAATGCTAATATGGATGAAGGAACGTATTGGAAAATTGACTATCGGTATTTTGATCAATACAGTTTGAAAGAAATGAATGTTTCCCATCTTTGGGGGAGAAAAAAAGACGATAAAATTGCTGACAACCTCATGAAAATGAATTATGATATTCATACGGGAGCCATTTTAGGATTACCGGGAAAAATATTTGCATTCCTGACCAGTTTACTCATAGCAAGTTTGCCAATATCCGGTTTCTATATTTGGTGGGGACGTTGGCGAAAAGGAACTACTCCAGATAAAACTAAATAGAAACAGTTACAAAGTTAATTTGAACAAAAGAGAATAGAGTTTTAACATTTCAATTTTGTAAATACACCTAATTTCAAAAGAATTAGGTGTATTTTTTGATGTAAAGTGTTGTTTTTTATAGTTTTAAAAAAAATGTTAATTTATTATTCATATTTAATCTAAATAAGTTTTGTTAATTCAAATGTGGGTTTTATATTTGCACTGTTATTTTTAATTATTCCAAATAAACGATATGAAATATATTTTGTTCCCCACGTTAACCTTATTATTTAGTTTGTCAGTTTTCGCCCAAGAAGCTGCAAATGTATCGGATGATAATAAGTATGATGAAACTACAATTTCTCCTTTTGATACTGTAAAAAATAAAAAAGGCCAAGTTCTTAAAGAAGTTATTGTTACCGCTAATAAAGAGAAAAAGCCGGTTTCTGCTTTAAGATCGGGCTTAAAACCAATGGATACTCCACAAAGTGTACAAGTAATAGGCGCTGAAATTATAGGACAACAACAAAGTATTCGATTGAGCGATGTCGTGAAAAATGTAAACGGTGTGTATGTTGGTTCTGCACGAGGTGGCGCACAAGAATCGTTTTATTCACGCGGATATGATATGTCTGCCAATAATATGTTTAAAAACGGATTCCGCTATAATGCAGGTTCTATTCCTGAAGTTTCTTCCTTAGAAAAAGTGGAGGTTTTAAAAGGGAGTGCTGCTTTATTATTTGGAAATGTAGCTCCGGGAGGAATATTGAATATGGTGACAAAATCGCCTTCTTTCAAAAAAGGGGGAGAAATCAGCATGCAAATGGGAAGTTATTCGTTTTACAAACCTTCAATAGACATCTACGGTCCATTAAATAATTCAATTGCCTACCGATTTAATGGTTCTTATGAAAATTCAGAAAGCTTTAGAGATGTTGTAAAAAGAGAACGTTATTATGTTAATCCGTCGGTTCTTTTTAAAGTGAGCGGTAAAACGGAAATTACTTTGCAGGGAGATTATTTACATGACGATTGGACGCCTGATTTTGGAACAGGAATCATCGGTAAAGAAATTGTTGATCTTCCTCGTAACTTATATTTAGGCGCGGATTGGTCTAACGGGCAAACAAAACAATCATCGGTTTCCGGATTGGTAAATCATCAATTTAGTAAAAACTGGAAATTGAATTTCAATACTTCTTTTCAAAATTACAGCCGAACTTCTAAAGGAACTGAGCGTGTTCAACCTGCCGCAAATGGTGATTGGAACAGGCCTCTTGGACAAAACAAAAATTTAGAACAAATCATCGGAGAGCAATTGAGTTTACAAGGATGTTTTACTACCGGAAAAATCAAGCATCAATTATTCACCGGTGTTGATTTTGAAAACTCTTTTGCGCAAGCGTACACATTCACTTTTAGTCCGACTACTTACGGAAGCGGGAATATTTTTGATTTCGAAAATTTTAATCAAGGAACTGGAATTCCTGACGGGACGAATACCAGAATAGTAAAAACAACAACCAACCGTTTTGGCGTTTATGCTCAGGATTTAATCTCGATTACTGAACAGTTCAAAGTATTGGCAGGATTGCGTTGGTCTTGGCAAGAAGCCCAAGTTGATACACACGATTTGACTAAAAATCCGGTGGTTATCACGGAAGCTAATACGCTTAAAGATCTTGCTTTTTCGCCGAAATTAGGACTTGTATTTCAACCTACAAAAAACATGTCTTTATTTGCAAGTTATGCCAACTCTTTTACGCCAAACACAGGAACAACGGTTCAAGGCGATGCTATAGAACCTTCTATCATTGACCAGTTTGAAGTTGGGGTTAAAAAAGATTTTTGGAGAGGAATATTGAGTACAAATGTTACTTTATACCAAATCGTAAACAGCAATTTAGCTCAAACTGCCCAATTTAAAGCAGACGGTTCAGACAATACGGATACCTCAATCAAAGTTTTGAGTGGTGAAACAACTAGTAAAGGAATTGAAATTGACATTACTGCAAAACCAACAGCTGGTTTAAATATTACCGCAGGTTACAGTTATAATGACATGCGTTACACTAAAACTTCGGGATTAAACGGCAGCTTTATCGAAGGAGACCGCTTGGTTAGAACTCCAGCAAATACAGCTAATTTAAGCTTTTTCTACACCTTGCCTTCAGGCGTATTAAAAGGGGTGTCTTTTGGAACTATGGCCAATTATATAGGGAATCGAGTAGGAGGATGGAACAGTCAAATTGTAATTAATCCAACCACTCAGGTGCAAACTATTAATGACAGAGAAATTCCGCTTGAAGGCTACACTACAATAGATTTGTCTGCAGGATATGAGTGGAAACAATTTTCGATTTTGTGTAAACTATCTAATATTACCAATGAGTTGAATTATACCGTACACGAAAATTATAGTGTGAACCCAATTGCGCCTCGCCAAGTGATGACCAGTATAAAATATAAATTCTAATTGCCCCCTTATTATTTATAACTACGTCAACCATTAGAAAAGACTAATCTTATTAAACATGAAAAAAATTAACTTTCGGAATTTACATCGCGATTTAGGGTATTTCTATATCGGACTCATTGTTTCTTTCGCTTTCTCCGGACTATTGATGAACCACAGAGAAGCGTGGCATCCTGATAAATATACGACTCAAACCAAAGCGATTGAAGTCAAATTACCTGCCGAAAGTGAAATCAATGAGCAGTTTGCGGAAGATTTAGGAAAACAATTGGGCATTCAAGACAAAATGAGACGACATATGGTTAAGAAAGGAGAATTTAAAATATCCTTCGAAAACAATGATGTTGAAATTGATATGAAAACCGGAAAAGGGGAGATTGTCACTTTTATAAAAACGCCAATCATCAGTCAAACAATGAAACTACACAAAAGCACCTCTAATTTTTGGATTTACTATTCTGATATTTTTGCGATAAGCCTTATCATCATTGCGTTGACTGGTACGATAATGATAAAAGCCGGAAAATTCAGTTGGAAACAAAGAGGATGGAAACTGGCAGTTGCCGGAGTTGTTTTTCCTTTATTATTCTTAATTATATTCGGTTAAATAATAGGTTTTTGGTTTCTTAAAATCCGTGGTGACACGGATTTTTTTTGTTTAAAACTATCTGGGATTTCTAAATTCTAATAGTATTCAGTTATTTGGTGGCTACTTTATTAATATTCATTAATCAATTAGTAGTTTTTATCAATTGATTAATGACAAGTTTTTATTTATTAATGTTTTTTATTAAAATATAGAGGATTAGTTATTTATTTTTTGATGAATTTCAATTAAATTTTAATGAGATTTATATATGCATTGATGAATTTCATCAATTGATAGGTAGTTTTAATTGATTTTTAAATGTTGAACAAAAAAAATCCCATCTCCTTTTACAGGAAATGGGATTTATAATTCTAAAGGTTTTAACGGTTATTTCAAACCTGCCAAACTAGGTTCGATTGTTTCAATTTTTGCCAAAGCATCGGCTTCTTTTTGTCTTTCGTTTGCCAAAAAAAGAGTTAAATTTTTTAGTTTAAGAAACACTATGCAGAAATACTTCAGCAGGAATACTGAAATAATTCTTTAGTTTTTGTGCCATTTTCAAAGTGATTTCCCGTTTTCCAGATAAAATAGCAGAAACGTGTCCTTTGCTGCCAATGATGGGTTCTAAATCTTTTGATTTTATTCCCATTTCCTGCATTTTATATTTTATGACTTCCAAAGCATCCAATTCCGGTAATTGAAAATGCCTGTCATCATAATCTTTGATTAAAACTTCCAACAAATCCAACTCCTCACTTTCGGGTGTGTTAGGCATTGCATGAAAAATTTCCATCATTCGCAATGCTGCTTTATTATAAGCTTCTTCGGTTTTTAAAACTTTCCAATTCATCTTCTTTCTCTTTAATTTAAAATTTTAGTGTCAAAAGCGATCGTTTCAACATTGATTTTATCATATTCCTTGTGTGTGCCAAACCAAATTACATAACAAGCATTTTGCTGAAAATTGACCGAAACCACAAGCCGAAAATCATTCCCTTTAATATTAAAAATTACCCTGCTATTATTGACAATACTAGCGTTACCATATATTTTTTTGAGTGCATTGAAAGTATTAAATTCCAGTTTCGAAAACTCATTATACCAAACCAGTAGCGGTATTTTAGCTAAGGGATACACTTTGATGTAGTATAAAATTGTTTTCTTTACTAAGATTTTCATCTTGCAAAGATAATTGAAATGTTTTCAATTTGCAAACTTTATAGAAGTCAAAAAAAATCCCATCTCCTTTTATAGGAAATGGGATTCTTAATTCTAAAGGTTTTAACGGTTATTTCAAACCTGCCAAACTATGTTCGATTGTTTCAATTTTTGCTAAAGCATCGGCTTCTTTTTGTCTTTCGTTTGCCAATACTTTCTCCGGCGCACCAGCTACAAATTTCTCATTTGCAAGTTTATTTTGAACTGATTTCAAGAAACCTTGCGTGTAAACCAATTCAGCAGTAAGTTTAGCAATCTCCGCTTCTACGTCAATATTTCCAGTGATTGGGATGAAATATTCATTCGATTTTACACGGAAAGATAACGCACCGTCCACTTTATCCGAAACATATTCTAGTGAAGTGATGTTGCCTAATTTGGTCACAACCGAATCAAAATAAGTCGAAACGTTGTCATTATTTACTACCTTCAATTCGATGGTATCTTTGAACGGAATGTTCTTGTCTTTACGAATCGTTCTGATTCCGGAAATCACTTCGATGGTGTTTTCAAAATCAGCAATTAATCCCGCATTAAACGGTTTTATTGCTGGCCAAGTCGAAACGATTAAAGCTTCTTCCGGCGTTCTTTCAGCAAGAATTTGCCAAATTTCCTCTGTCAGGAACGGCATAAACGGATGCAATAATTTCAAGTTGTTTTCCAGCATTTCAATGGCTTTCGCCAAAGTTACGCTGTCAATTGGCTGTTGGTAGGCCGGTTTTATCATTTCAAGGAACCAAGAACAGAAATCGTCCCAAACCAATTTATAAATGCCCATCAACGCATCAGAAATTCTGTATTTCTCGAAATTATCTTCAATTTCCAAAAGTGTTTGTTGCAACTTCGCTTCGTACCATTCAATCGCCACTTTGGAGGATTCCGGTTGCGGAATTGTTTCCGAAACTTCCCAACCTTTAATTAGTTTAAAAGCATTCCAGATTTTATTGGTAAACGCTTTTCCTTGGTTGCACAATTCTTCGTCAAACATAATATCGTTTCCTGCAGAAGCGCTCAAAAGCAATCCCACACGAACACCATCAGCACCAAATTTTTCGATTAATTCTAACGGTTCAGGCGAATTACCTAACGATTTCGACATTTTACGTCTTTGTTTGTCACGAACCAATCCAGTCAAATACACATTCGAAAATGGTTTTTTACCCGTATATTCATATCCAGCAATAATCATTCGCGCCACCCAGAAAAACAAAATATCTGGACCGGTAACTAAATCATTGGTTGGATAATAGTATTTAAAATCTTCGTTTTCAGGATTCATAATTCCACCGAAAACGGACATTGGCCAAAGCCAGGACGAAAACCAAGTATCTAAGGCATCGGCATCTTGCTTTAAATTGTGAATTGTGAGTTGTGAATTGTGAGTTTTAGCTTGGGCTAATTTTAAGGCATCTTCAATGTTTTCAGCAACAACGAAATCTTCTTTTCCATCGCCGTAGAAATAAGCAGGAATTTGTTGACCCCACCACAATTGACGAGAAATACACCAATCGCGTACATTTTCCATCCAAGAACGATACGTATTCTTAAACTTCGCTGGGTGCAATTGAATGGTATCGTTCATGACGTTGTCCAAAGCGGGCTTCGCCATCTCCTCCATTTTCATGAACCATTGCAAGGATAGTTTGGGCTCAATGACAGCGCCTGTTCTCTCCGATGTTCCAACAGTCGATTTGTATTCTTCTGTTTTGGCCAAATAACCTTCTTCCGTTAATTGTTTCACGATGCGTTTGCGCGCCTCGAAACGGTCAACTCCCACAAATAGAACGGCCTTTTCATTCAAGGTTCCATCATCGTTTAATAGATCGATGACAGGCAACTTGTGTTTAAAGCCTAATTCGTAGTCATTCAAATCGTGAGCCGGTGTCACTTTTAAGCAACCTGTTCCAAATTCCACATCTACATATTCGTCTTCGATAATTGGAATCACGCGACCACAAATTGGAACAATTGCTTTCTTTCCTTTCAAATGTGTAAAGCGCTCATCATTGGGGTTGATGCAAATCGCTGTATCTCCGAAAATAGTTTCTGGACGTGTTGTAGCAACTGTTAAAAAGTCTTCGGAACCTTCGATTTTATATTTTAGGAAATACAATTTTCCTTGTTGTTCTTCGTAAATAACTTCTTCGTCAGACAAAGTCGTTTTCGCTTCCGGATCCCAGTTTACCATTCGATACCCACGATAAATTAAGCCTTTGTTGTATAAATCGACAAAAGATTTGATTACAGAAGCCGACATATCGGGATCCATCGTAAATTTGGTTCTGTCCCAATCGCAAGAGCAACCCAATTGTTTCAATTGTTCTAGGATTGTTCCACCATATTTGTCAGTCCAATCGTAAGCGTGCTTCAAAAACTCTTCCCGACTCAAATCAGATTTATTGATTCCTTCTGATTTTAATTTGGCCACAACTTTAGCTTCAGTAGCAATCGAAGCGTGATCCGTTCCGGGAACCCAACAAGCATTGAAGCCTTTCAAACGTGCACGACGAATCAAAACATCCTGAATAGTATTGTTTAACATATGCCCCATATGCAAGACTCCAGTTACATTTGGCGGAGGAATTACAATGGAATATGGAGTTCTATGGTCAGGCTCAGAATGAAAATAATTGTTCTTCATCCAGTAGTCATACCACTTATTTTCAATGGTTTTAGCGTCAAATTGTGCAGGAATTGTCATAAAAAGCAACTGTTACAACCAAAATTTAGCTTTGGTCTGATTTTTGTAATTTAAATTGAGGACAAAAGTAAATAATAAAGTACAGTATAAAAAGCGAAATAAATAATTGTACTCTTAATTAAAAAAAAGTATTTTTACTAAACCTAATTTTAAAAAATAAAGATGAAAAATATAGCCTCAATAATAGCAATTGTAGTAATAAGCAGTTTTGGTTTTGCTCAGAATGGTGCAAAAATCCAATTCAAAACCACAGACAACACAATAGATTACGGAACTATCTCGAAAAAAAATGACACAGGAATTAGATCTATAGAATTCACTAATACAGGTGATGCACCATTGATTATTTCGAATGTTCTCTCCACTTCTGGTTTTACTATTTCATCAAAACCAGCAGCCTCTATAGCTCCAGGAAAAACAGGTAAATTTGAAATTAAATACAATATGGTTTCAGGTCCTATTCGAAAAACCATTACTGTCGAATCGAATGCTGTAAACTATGACAGCGGAAGAATTCCATTGAAAATAAAAGGAGAAGTCATTGCTGATTAATTTTTTTACATACTAAATTCATAAAAAAATCAAATGAAAGCATCTAATTTGCTAAAAATACTTGGATTATTATTTTTAACACTATTTGTTTCTTGTTCAGACAATGATGACAGCAGTGACCAAAATTTAATAGGAACTTGGAGTTGGGTTTCTTCATCAGGAGGAATTGCGGGAATAACAGAAACTCCTGCTTCGACTGGAAAAAATATAGATTTAAAATTCACTAGTGACGGTCACTATTTTTATTATACTAATGGAACTATAAGTAGCCAAGGAACCTATACGTTTTCAACTCAAAAAAGCATTCTTGATGGCAAAAACAAAAGATCAATAGTATTTTCAGCAAATGGAGAAATGATTATAGACCAAATTGACAGCACTAATTTATATTTAAGTGACAATTATTATGATGGTTTTGGAAGTTCTTACATTAGAAAATAAAACTAGTTAACAAAACGCTTCTAAGAATAATCTAAGAAGCGTTTTTTTTATAAAGTATTTAGCAATTGAAATTTAAACTTTAGAATTTGATTTTCTCTTTCCACTTCAAAATGTATCCAGTTTTCTTCATCCGATTTCAACAACGAATTAATTTTTTCTAAAGAAAAATCATAGCCTTTCTTTTGATTTATACTAACAATTACATCTCCTTTTTTTAGTCCAGCCAAGTCTGCTGGTGAATTTTTCCGAACATGTACAATGATATAAATGGGTTTTAAAACTGTCTTATATCTAAAATTACTGTAAATAGCATCCGATTTTACATTATTAACACTTCCTGTAAAAGGAACAGTCTCAAGACTTACCGTTTCTTGAACCCATTGCAGACCATAATGCTGCACTTCTATTCCGCTTTTATTATAATTGAAAGGTAAATTATAATTTCTATTTTTCTTTAGAAACATCTTTTGATTTGGATAATCAAAAACTAAATTGAATCTTTTTAAAATTTCTGCTCCGATTGAACCCGCTCGATTCTTTACCATTCTCACATTTTTTATCGAAGACGAATCTGGAAAAGCTACTATTGGATTATTAAATTCAAATTTTGAAAAAGCAAATTTCTTAATCTGGGCTCTTTTTCCTTCAACATCGCCACTAAATCCTTTACCTAAATAATCCTCGAAATTTTTTGGCGGAATAAATATCCCGTTATCTTTATTTTCGAAAAGCCAAATTGCGTCACTGTTGCCAATATCAACTAATAATTTTGCAGGAATTTCTACAGATTTTATTACTACACTACTCTGAATATAAGGTTTATTTCTTTCAATAGTTATCGGGAGCGTTTCAAACTTTTTTTGAATACGTTTTCTGCTTTTATCATTGTCTTTATATACAATAATTCTTCTTTTCGCATAGTTAATTTCAACTAAATTTGATTTTAAAAAGTTATAACCAATAATACCATTTACGGGAATCCCAACATGAGAAGATAAGTTAAAACTTTGATCTAAAACAATGTAAAACAAATGATTGGCAGATTTCAATCCTTTAATTTCTAAAATATTATTGGTGGATTTTAAACCTTCGATAGACGTTTCGCTACCCAAACCTCTCAATGTAATCTTTTCAATATTATAAAAATTCACCTCTTTCCTATCTTCCATACCAAATAAAATGGTCTCTTCAACGCCTGAATCTAAGAGAAAATTCAATTCAACACCATTAACATTTATTGGAATAAAAATTAAGTTATTGATGATTTTAAAAGGAACAACAACTTTATCGACTCCTTTTTCAAATTGAAAGTCGTTCTGCCCAAAAACAGACAAAGAATTAATTATAAAAAGACATAAAATGATTATTCTCCTCATTCTAATTATTTTTATAAAGTTAGTGAAATCTTGAATAACAATGCCTTTTTATTAACAAATAAACAGAATTGAAGTAATTTATTTCGAAAAAAAAATCGCATTTTTGCACCAAATTTTTTAAACATGCCAAGTATTTCAATCAGAGGTCGAAAAATGCCCGAATCGCCAATTCGAAAGTTAGCTCCGTATGCAGATATTGCTAAAGCAAAAGGCCTAAAAGTGTATCATTTAAACATTGGACAACCCGATATAAAAAGCCCAGAAATAGCCATCGAAGCCATAAAAAACATTGATTTAGACATCATAGAATATGGCCCATCAGCAGGTTATGAAAGCTACCGTAGAAAACTAGCCTCCTTTTACACCAAACAAGGTGTAGAAGTCTCGTTTGAAGATATAATGATCACCACAGGAGGCTCTGAAGCCTTGTTGTTTGCCCTTGGAAGTATTATGGACCCAGAAGATGAAGTCATCATTCCAGAACCTTTTTATGCGAATTACAGTGCTTTTTCAGCAGAATCAAGTGCCAGAGTTGTACCCGTAATTTCTAATATCGAAAGTGGTTTTACCCTTCCTACTATTGAAGAATTTGAAAAAACAATTACTCCAAAAACCAAAGCAATTTTAATCTGTAATCCAAATAATCCAACTGGCTATTTGTATTCAGAATCCGAAATAAATCAATTGGGAGAATTAGTCAAAAAACACGATTTATTTCTAATCGCAGACGAAGTATATCGTGAATTTATATACGACGATAGAGACAAACATTATTCTGTAATGAATCTTAAAGGAATTGAACAAAACGTCATTATGATTGATTCCGTTTCTAAAAGATACAGTATGTGTGGCGCTCGAATTGGCTGTATGATAACCAAAAACAGAGAAGTTATTGGTGCTTCAATGAAGTTTGCACAAGCACGTTTATGCCCTCCAACGATTGAACAAATCGCCTGTGAAGCTGCAATTGATACTCCGCAAAGTTATTTTGATGAAGTAATTTCGGAATATAAAGATAGAAGAAATGCTCTAATATCTGAATTAAATAAAATTGAAGGTGTAGTGGTGACCACCCCAAAAGCAGCGTTTTATTGCATTGCTCAACTCCCTGTTGACAACACCGACGATTTTGCTCAGTGGTTGCTTGAAAGCTACAATCTAAATGGCGAAACTGTAATGGTAGCGCCCGCCGCAGGATTTTATTCGACTCCGGGTGTAGGTTTAAATCAAGTTCGAATCGCTTATGTATTGAAAAAAGAAGATTTAATTCGTGCGGTGCAAATCTTGAAAGAAGCTATTCAAGTTTATAATTCGAAATAGAAAAATCACATTATTTTTCTTTCAATTAGATTCCATTTAACCAAAATTAATTATGAAAAGCTTTAGAAATTCTTTAGCTTTAATTAATTATCTTTACCCACTAATTTATTTCACAATACTAATTGTAACTTTTAATGATAAATAACGAAGAATTTCAGGACGAAATAGGAAACAATCATATAGGTTCATCAGCAACAAACCCAGTGAGAAAAGATGCTTTTGACGTTTCAGACGATGAAAAAATCGAAAGAATCAAAAAAGACGTTGAAAATATGCTGTTAACACTAGGAATGGATATGACGGATGACAGCTTGAAAGGAACTCCCAATCGAGTAGCAAAAATGTTTGTGAAAGAAATTTTTGGCGGACTAAATCCGAGTAAAAAACCAAGTGCCTCTACTTTTGAAAATAGTTACAAATACGGAGAAATGCTTGTCGAAAAAAACATTACTGTTTACTCCACTTGCGAGCACCATTTATTGCCAATTATTGGAAGAGCTCATGTTGCTTACATTTCGAATGGTAGAGTTATTGGACTTTCTAAAATCAATCGAATAGTTGAATTTTATGCCAAAAGGCCTCAGGTTCAAGAACGTTTAACAATGCAAATTGTTCAAGAACTTCAAAATGCATTGGGTACAGAAGACGTGGCTTGTATTATCGATGCCAAACATCTTTGCGTCAATTCAAGAGGAATTAAAGACATCGAAAGTAGCACCGTAACTTCTGAATTTGGAGGGAAATTCAAAAATGAACAAACCCGCAGAGAACTATTGGAATATATTAAGTTAGAAACGAAATTTTAACAGTTTATTGTTTTAAAACAAATCACAAATCAAACAAGAATGCCTCTATATAAATCCCAAACCTTAAAAATATACAATACTCTTTCAGGAGAAAAAGAAGTTTTCAAGCCCATTCACGAAGGAAATATCGGAATGTATGTTTGTGGACCAACGGTTTACAGTAATGTTCACCTTGGCAATGTGAGAACATTTATGTCTTTTGATGTGATTTTTAGGTATTTTTTACATTTGGGATATAAAACGCGTTATGTTAGAAACATTACCGATGCTGGCCATTTAACCGATGATGGCAATGTAGAAAACGACCGTTTTGTAAAACAATCTCGATTAGAAAAATTAGAGCCTATGGAGGTGGTTCAAAAATATACAGTCGATTTTCATCAGGTTCTAGAAAAATTTAATTTTTTAGCCCCAACAATCGAACCCACAGCTACAGGTCATATTATTGAACAAATTGAACTCATTCAAAAATTGATTGAAGATGGTTTTGCATACGAAACTCAGGGTTCGGTCTATTTTGACGTTTATGAATACAACAAAAAAGGCTTGAATTATGGTGAATTAAGCAATCGAAATATTGATGAATTGTTTGCCAACACCAGAGATTTAGACGGTCAAAACGAAAAGAAAAACCCTCAAGATTTTGCTTTATGGAAAAATGCTTCACCAGCACACATTATGCGTTGGAATTCCCCTTGGGGAGAAGGATTTCCAGGCTGGCATTTAGAATGTACCGCAATGAGTACCAAATATTTGGGAGAACATTTTGACATTCATGGAGGCGGAATGGATTTAAAATTCCCGCATCACGAATGCGAAGTGGCTCAAGGAAAAGCCTGCAATGGAATTACTCCAGTAAACACTTGGATACACACCAATATGCTTACAATGAATGGTTTACGAATGAGCAAATCGACAGGAAATTATATTTTGCCAATGGAATTGCTTTCGGGAGAAAACACTTTTTTCGAAAAGAAATTTCAACCCAATGTCGTTCGTTTTTGTTTTTTACAAGCGCATTACCGAAGTGTTTTAGATATTTCAAACGAGGCTATGTTAGCCAGCGAAAAAGGATTAAATCGACTACTTGAAGGTGTAAAATTGGTCAAAAACATACAACCAAGTACAACTTCTTCTTTTTCAGTAACGAATTGGATTCAGGGTTGTTATGACGCTATGAATGATGATTTTAACACACCAATTCTAATTGCCAATCTATTTGAAGGAGTTCGTTTCATCAATTTATTAAACGATACTACTGCTACTCTTTCAGCTGAAGATTTAAAATTATTCAGCCATTCAATAAGTACTTTCATCTTTGATGTTTTAGGACTTAAAGATGAAAAAGCAGTCGAAAATAATAACGAAAAACTAGAAGGTGTAGTCAATATGCTAATAGGAATGCGAAATGAGGCTAGAGCCAATAAGGACTTTGCAATGTCCGATCAAATACGAAATCAATTGCTTGCTTTAGGCATTCAGTTGAAAGATGGAAAAGAGGGAACATCTTTTAGTATTCAATAAATGGATTACAGAAGTTAAAAGGCAGAGTTAAGAAAGTAGATTGCAGATTTTGACGTTTATAATTTATCAAATGTTTCAAAAGATACTAATTTATCCATTTGTATTGCTCGTTCGGTTTTATCAAGGAGCGATTTCTCCATTTACGCCATCAGCTTGTCGATTTGAGCCCACTTGTTCGACTTATATGATACAAGCTTTGCAAAAACACGGTTTATTTTATGGTGGATTTTTAGGAGTAAAAAGAATCTTAAGTTGTCATCCTTGGGGTAAAACGGGTTATGACCCTGTTCCTGAAAAAAAGTGTTCTCATAAACATTAACTTTTTATAAAGACAAACTATCCTATAAATATATATTTTTACATTAAATAAAAACATTTTTACTATATGGCACACGCTTTAAACATAGTTTGGAATCCTTCAGAAGGAATTGATTTAGGCTTTTTTGTCATTCGGTTTTATAGCCTGATGTTTGTAATTGCTTTTGGATTGGGTTGGTTCATTATGAAAAAAATATTCGACCGTGAAAACGAATCGATCGACAAATTAGATTCTTTATTTATTTGGATCGTTTTAGCCACCTTAATTGGAGCCCGTTTAGGCCATGTTTTCTTCTACGATTGGGAGAATTATTATCGCAATCACTTATGGGAAATATTACTTCCAATTAGAGAAAACCCAGAAGGAACTCTTTTTCACTTTATACATGGCTGGGAATTTACAGGTTATACGGGTTTAGCCAGTCACGGAGCAGCAATATCCATAATAATAGCAATGTATTTTTACAGCAAAAATATATTGAAAAGGCCTCAAATATGGATTTTAGATCGAGTTGCTATTGCGGCTGCTTGTGGTGGAATTTTTGTTAGATTAGGAAATTTTTTCAATTCAGAAATTGTTGGAAATGTAACCACTTCACCTTTTGGAGTTCAATTTGTTCGAGATCAATTTAGCCCAAGAGAAGCTATGAACGCAACACAAATAGCTTCACCAAAAGAGGCTTATAATGCTATTGCTACTAACCCGCAATTTTCGGATTTACTGCTACAAGTTCCTGCGAAACATCCTGCCCAATTATACGAAGCATTTTGCTATATTTTTGTTTTTGCCGCATTGTATTTCTTGTATTGGAAAACAGATGCAAGAGAAAAATCAGGTTATTTATTTGGACTTTACTTAGTACTTATTTGGTCTGTTCGTTTCGTGGTCGAATATGTAAAAGAAAGCCAAGGTGGATTTGAAAGCGCTTTGGGATTATTTTCAACTGGACAATGGCTAAGTATTCCGTTTATTTTAATCGGATTGTATTTGGTTTTTACCGCTGAAAAACCTGTTCATATATAATAAATTTTATATGTTTCTTAATAAAACAGAAGCCTCACAAAATTGTGAGGCTTTTATATTTTATCTCTTTAAAGAAAAATGAGACTTGAATTTTTTGACCGAATTTTGTTCTGAATATTCAACTGTAAACCAATAATCGTCTGCAGGCATAGGCTTTCCTATATAAGTTCCATCCCAACCAGCGCCTTTTGGACTGATATCTTTCAATAATTTTCCATATCGATCAAATATATAAATCCTAGAATTTGAAGATAAATCACTCAACCCATTAATATTCCAAGTGTCGTTATAAGTATCGCCATTGGGTGTAAAATATTTAGGATAACCAATAATCAAGACATTGTTATTAGTTAATTGACTGCAACCATTGACATCTTTGACAGTAATGGAATGAGACCCAGAAGCCACATTTTCAAATACAGTACTGGTTTGATATGGACCTGAATCCATTTGGTATAAATAATTGATACCTACTGGCTCAGTAACAGTAACTATTTGAATTTTGGTAAATGCATCGGTTGTAGTCCAGTTCAAAGTATTAATCGTATTGGAAGGATTGACGGTTACATTAATAGTTTTTACAGAGGGTGAACAAGGCTGACCTAAATCAGGAGTAAAAACGTACGAACCACTCGCCATATTATCAACTGTTGCTGGGTTCCAAGTTCCTGTAATTCCATTTGGTGACACATTGCTTAAAGAAGGGACTACATCACCTGAACATAGAGAAAAATCACTAAAATCAGGCTCAATAGGTTCTACTGAAATACCGATAGTAGCATCCAATGCACACGGAAACAATATGGAATCTGGCGTAAAGGAATATACTATGGTACCCATTGCAGAAGTATTGACTGTAGATGGGCTCCAAGTACCAGTTATTCCATTCGTTGATGTTGTTGGCAAAACCACAACATCATTCAAACAATAGGTAGTTGGTGTTGAATTAAAAGTTGGTGTGACTTTTTGTGCTGCTGTACAAGTAGAATTACAAGTAACTGTAATTGGTTTTACACAAGGAAGACCTAATACTGACATAATTGTAAAAGTTACTGTTGTGCCAGGACCTGGAACTGGAACATCAAAATGAGAAGGAGCAACTTGAAATCCATATACTAAAGGACCACCTGCTACTGAATAAGAATAATTATACCCTAAATAACCTGTAACATTGTTCCAATCAAAAGCTACAGAAGTAGGTGTTGTATTTGCAGCATCGCAAAATAAAGTTAGTACTCCAGCCGTATCAGCAACTACATTAACCACTATTGGAGTTCGAGGCGTACTTTCTATACCTCCAACTGTTTCAGTTACATAATAGGTTGTTGATCCAACTGAAGTCGTTATAGGTGTTGGTGCTGCTGCCAATGCTGTCCCTCCTGTTGATGCAGCATACCAAGTCAAAGTCCCTCCTCCTGAAGGTGTTGCTGTCAGTGGTGCTACTACACTATTCTGACACAAATATATTGGAGAAGTAACTACAGGTGGAACTGTAGCCAGAAACTTGCTTGATGAATTATTGATACTGGTTTTAGCAAAAATTGATGCATTTGACAAAGTAGTAATCAAAAAAAAACAGAAGAACGACTTGATTATTTTTTTCATCCTTTTATGGGTTTAATTTGCTTTAAATTTGGGGAAACTATAGCAATATTGCGTAAATATATAAAATTTGATTCTTCAATAAAATTAATTCTAATCATTTATAGTCAACAAGTACAAAAGCATGACAAAAACAGAATGCAATATGACAAAAAAAAGACCCGAATAAATTCGAGTCTTTTCTATTATTTTAGAATTATACTACTTAAGAATTATGTTCTTTTTCAATTCTTAAATGTTCTTCTTCTGACATTGTATCACACAAAACTGGTGTTGCGATAAACAATGAAGAATAAGTTCCAACTATAATACCAATAAGCATTGCAAAGATAAATCCACGAATAGATTCTCCACCAAAAATAAACATGATTAACAATACTAAAATCATTGTCAACGACGTATTAATAGTTCTTGACATCGTACTATTAATAGATTGATTTACGATACTATTAAAATTACCTTTGGCTTTTTTACCTCCTAAAAATTCACGAACTCTGTCAAATACAATTACAGTATCATTCATAGAGTATCCGATAACGGTAAGAATCGCTGCAATAAAATGTTGGTCAACCTCCATACCAAAAGGCATATATTTATATAATAATGAATAAATACCTAATACAAAGATAACGTCATGCACAACTGCTGCAATCGCACCCAAACTATATTGCCATTTTCTAAAACTAACTACCAAATACAAACCTACAATAAGCATTGCACCTAGAACTGCCCAGTAAGCATTAGTTTTAATATCCTCAGCAATTGTTGGTCCTACTTTAGAAGCTTGCAAAATACCTAATGATTTTCCATCATAAGCATTTACAAATTTATCATAAGTTAATCCTGCAGAATAATGCTGTTTTAGATTTTCAAATAATAATTTATTTACTTCTTCATCTGCTTCACTTCCGTGTTCTTGAACTTTATATTTAGTAGTAATCTTTAATTGATTGTTATTACCAAAAACTTTCGCCTCTGCACTACCAAAAACTTTTATCAATTCATCTCTAACTTCTTCAGCTTTTACTGGTTTTTCAAAACGAATTTGAAAAGTCCTACCTCCTACAAAATCCACACCTTGATCCAAACCATTTGTTGACAATGAGTAGATACTAACAATAGTTACAATAGCAGAGAATGCATAAGTCCATTTTTTAATTTTCAAGAAATCGAAGTGGAAATTGGTAAAGAAATTTTTAGAAAAACTTGTTACAAATGATAAGTCTAGATTTTTAGCTATTCTTCTATCAATAAAAATTCTAGCAATAAAGATTGAAGTAAATAATGAAGTCAAAATACCTATTAACAATGTAAGAGCAAAACCTTTAATTGGTCCTGAACCAAAAATAAACAATACACCACCAGTTAAAACGTGAGTTACGTTGGCATCAACAATAGAACGCATTGCACCTTTCCAACCGTAGGAAGCTTTCACTGATTCTTCAAGCGATTTACCTAAACGTAATTCCTCTTTAGCTCTTTCATAGATAATGATATTCGCATCTACAGCGGTTCCCATTGTCAAAACGATACCAGCAATACCTGGCAAAGTAAGTACAAAATTGAAACTTGCCATTATTCCAAAAATGAATAATAAATTGACTGCCAATGCAATATTAGCATACCAACCTGAACGGCCATAATAGATCATCATCCAAAGTGACACTAATAACAATCCTAAAAGCGCAGAATTAGTACCATTATCAATAGCTTCTTGACCTAAGGATGGTCCAACTACTTCTGATTGAATAATATCGGCAGCTGCTGGAAGTTTACCAGCTCTAAGAACATTTGCTAAATCTTTTGTTTCTGAAATCTCAAAATTACCTGAAATTTCTGACCTACCACCTGAAATTGGACCACTAGTAACACCTGGTGCTGAATAAACAACATTATCTAATACAATAGCAATGTTAGTTTTTTGAGTATAAGCTCTTCCTGTTAATTCTTCCCAAGCTTTTGCACCTTGACCGTTCATTTGCATAGAAACAGCTGGTTTTCCTAATTGATCAAATGTATCACTTGCATCAGTAACAACACCTCCGCTCATAGCAGCAGTATTATCTCTATTCCCTCTTAATGCGTATAATTCTACAGCATCAATATCTTTTCCCTTCTCATCTTTAATGACTGTAGGTTTTCCCCAAACAAATTTAGCATAATGCTGGTCTGCCGCCAATAAAATTCTGATATCAGCTCTTCGCAAATAACCTCCGATAGTAGCTGTATCTTTTGGTGAAAACAACCCTAATACTGGTCCTCCACCTTGTTGAATAATTTTATCAAGAATTGGATTGCTTCCTTTTGCAGCGTCAACTGATTCTTTTTTATCTGTTAATAATGCACTTAAAGTATCCTTTGGAGCAGTTTTAACTTCGGTAGTTTTGATTTCAGTTTTTTTCAATGCCTCATTGGCAGCCATCAAGAAATTACCAATTTCATCTATTTTATACGTTTCCCAAAACTCTAATTGAGCGGTACTTTGCAATAATTTTTTAATTCTATCTACATCTTTTGCTCCAGGAAGTTCAACAAGAATTCTTCCAGATTCACCCAATTTTTGAATGTTGGGCTGTGTTACACCGAATTTATCGATACGTTTTCTCAATACTCCAAAAGCACTATCTACTGATTCATCAACTTTTTTTCTGATTACTTTCTGAGCATCTTTATCAGTCATTTGAAAATCGATTCCACCTTCTCCTTGCAATGATCTGTTTGCAAAAATATCAGGAGAAGCTAGTTTTACTGTTCCTTTTGAATTGGCTTCGAAAGCTTCGAAAAAGGCATCAATATAAGTTTGATTTCCTTTTTGATTCGCAGTTGCATCAGCCAATGATTTATTAAAAACTGGATTTTTAGAATTATTTGCTAATCCTTTTAAAACATCTTTTACTGAAATTTGCAATATCACATTGATACCACCTTCTAAGTCAAGACCTTTGTTGATTTGTTTGTCTTTTACTTCGTTGAAAGTGAATTTTGTAAATCCAAGATTAAAAACATCTTGTTTCCCAATGGAATCCAAATATTTTAATTCTTTATCAGGATTTCCGTTTGCGAAAGTTTTAGCATCGTTTTTGACTTTGCTTGAAACGAAAGTGAAAGAAAGTTGGTAAATGCTTACCAATGCAAATAGAATTGCGAAAAATTTAATAAGTCCTTTATTCTGCATTATTACTAAAAATTAATTATTTATTGTATATATTTGGTTAACCGATTACAAAACAAGTAGTTATCACTATTTTGCTATAAAAACAAAACAGTTGTAACCACAGTTTTTTCCATAAACCGAGCAAATATATAATTAACGTTAAGATTAACCAATATATTTATTGATTAATATCAAAAAAAAGACTGCAAAAGTGCAGTCTTTTCATTTTTTACCCAAATATTCCTAACCTAATATAGATTTTAGGTCGCCATTCATATTTCTAACAGCATCAGCACTTTTTGCAAAAGTTGCTTTTTCAGCATCATTCAATGTAATATCAAGAATTTCTTCAACTCCGTTTTTACCAATGATACAAGGGACTCCTATACAAATATCGTCTTGCCCGTACTCACCTTCAACAAAAACCGAACAAGCAATCATTTTCTTTTGATCATTCAAGATACTGTCCACTAAATAAGCTACAGAAGCTCCTGGTGCATACCAAGCTGAAGTTCCTAATAAACCTGTAAGTGTAGCTCCACCAACCATAGTTGCGGCTGCTACTTTAGCCAATTCTTCCTCTGATAAAAATTCCGAAACTGGAATTCCATTATAAGAAGCTAATCTTGTCAAAGGAATCATTGTTGTATCTCCGTGACCACCAATAACCATTGCAGACACATCATTTGATGGTTTGTCTAATGCTTTTGACAAATAATATCTAAAACGGGAACTATCCAATGCTCCACCCATTCCTATAACTCTGTTTTTTGGTAAACCTGTAGCTTTCAATGTCAAATAAGTCATTGTATCCATTGGGTTTGAAACCACAACGATGATAGCGTTTGGCGAATGAGCCAATACATTATCAGCAACTGTTTTTACAATTCCTGCATTGATTCCTATTAATTCTTCACGAGTCATTCCAGGTTTTCTTGGAATTCCAGATGTAATCACTACTACATCACTATTGGCAGTTTTTGCGTAATCATTAGTAACCCCTGTAATTACAGTATTAAAACCTGTATTAGTGGCACACTGCATCAAATCCATTGCTTTACCTTCGGCAAAACCTTCTTTGATATCCAACAATACTACTTCGCTTGCAATTCCTCTATAAGAAATAGTATCTGCACAAGATGCACCTACATTTCCCGCTCCTACAATTGTAACTTTCATTTTTTTTAATTTAATTTATTATTTGTTGTTTGTTGTTTATTTATTTCTGGTTTTAAGGATTGTTGTTAACTATAAACAACAAACCAATAACTTTAGCTACGCATCAATATTGGCATAAACTGCATTTTTCTCGATAAACTCTCTTCTTGGCGGTACTTCGTCTCCCATTAACATTGAGAAAACTCTGTCTGCTTCTACGAGACTATCAATATTTACTTGACGTAAGGTTCTGAAATTTGGATCCATTGTCGTTTCCCACAATTGCTCTGCATTCATCTCTCCAAGACCTTTATAACGCTGAATAGCAGCACTTCCTCCCATTCTTGCATTGGCTTGATCACGCTGATCGTCATTCCAAGCATATTCCTTTTTATTTCCTTTTTTAACTAAATATAAAGGAGGCGCAGCAATATAAACGTGTCCTTGCTCGATTAATTCTTTCATAAATCGGAAAAAGAATGTCAAAATCAGAGTAGAAATATGACTACCATCGACATCGGCATCACACATAATAATTACTTTATGGTAACGCAATTTCGAAATATTCAAAGCTTTACTATCATCTTCTGTTCCAACAGTAACTCCAAGTGCCGTAAAAATATTTCGGATCTCTTCGTTTTCAAAAACCTTGTGATGCATTGCTTTCTCCACATTCAAAATTTTACCACGCAAAGGTAAAATAGCTTGAAAAGCACGGTCACGACCTTGTTTTGCCGTTCCACCTGCCGAATCTCCCTCGACAAGATACACCTCACACTTTTCAGGATCTTGCTCTGAACAATCAGATAGTTTTCCTGGTAATCCGCCCCCACCCATTACGGTTTTACGTTGTACCATTTCACGTGCTTTTTTGGCAGCGTGACGGGCTTGGGCAGCCAAAATTACTTTTTGAACAATGACACGAGCATCATTTGGATTTTCTTCCAAATAATTCTCCACCATTTCGCTCACAGCTTGACTCACTGGCGAAACGACTTCTCTATTCCCTAATTTAGTTTTGGTTTGTCCTTCGAATTGTGGCTCGGCAACTTTTACTGAAACAATTGCCGTAAGTCCTTCACGGAAGTCATCTCCAGCAATCTCGAACTTCAATTTATCTAACATTCCAGAAGCATCTGCATATTTTTTCAACGTACGCGTTAATCCCATACGGAAACCTTGCAAATGCGTTCCTCCTTCGTGTGTATTGATATTGTTTACATAAGAAAAAATATTTTCGGTATAACTTTCATTGTAAATCAATGCCACCTCAACCGGAATTTCGCCTTTTTCGGAATCCATTGAAATAACGTGTCCAATAATTGGTTCACGATTTCCATCCAAATAGCGAATGTATTCTTTCAATCCTTCTGTAGAATGGAAAACCTCTGACGCAAAATTACCGTCTTTATCTACTTCTCTTTTATCCGTAAAAGTAATCGTAATTCCTTTATTCAAGAAAGACAACTCACGCATACGAGCTGATAAAGTATCGTATGAATACTCAACAGTTTGGGTAAAAATAGATGGGTCTGGATAAAAAGTTACAATCGTACCTCTTTTAGTCGTTTCACCAATTTGTTTTACAGGATATAAAGCTTTACCTTTTTCATATTCTTGCTCATAAACTTTCCCGTCACTACTGTGAACGGTTGCTCTCAAATGGTTTGACAAAGCATTTACCACCGAAACCCCAACACCGTGAAGACCTCCAGAAACTTTATACGAATCTTTGTCGAATTTACCTCCAGCACCAATTTTGGTCATTACAACCTCCAATGCCGAAACACCTTCTTTTTTGTGGATTCCAACCGGAATACCACGTCCATTATCTTCTACAGAAATAGAACCATCTTCATTTATATCGACTCTAATCGTATCGCAATGACCTCCCATTGCCTCATCGATCGAATTATCCACAACCTCATAAACTAAATGATGTAGTCCTCGAACCCCTACATCTCCAATATACATCGAAGGACGCATTCTTACGTGCTCCATTCCTTCTAATGCCTGAATACTATCTGCTGAATAATTGTTCTTATTGATTTCTTCGCTCATATAAATTTACTCTAAAAAATGTGTTTTATGTATAACACGCAAATATATAAAAATGCAAGGGAATTTAAGAACAATATCAAGAGCTAAGTCGTTAAGTTATTAACAAAAACGTGTGAATTTCGATGGCAATGACAATGGCAAATTACAATTACAATTACAATTTAAAAAACCACTATAAAACACAAATTTCCAAAACAAACATTTTAAAATGCCGTTTTGGAAATTTAAAATTTAATCATTCCAATTCGCTATTATCATTGCCATTGAAATTGATTTTTGATATTGCTATCTAATGATTCGAACATTCATTTCTTCTACCTTTTTATCCGATAAAAGAGACGGTGCTCCGAACAATAAATCTTCGCTGCTTCCTGTTTTTGGAAAAGCCATTACTTCTCTAATGGATGCTTTTTTCTCCAAAATCATCATCAAACGGTCGATTCCCCAAGCAATACCTCCGTGTGGCGGTGCGCCGTATTGGAAGGCTTTGTGCATCGTTCCAACGCTCTTAATCATTTCTTCTTTGTTGTAACCCATATTTCTATAAGTCGCTTCCAGAATCTCCGATTTATGAGCTCGAACTGATCCTCCACCTATTTCGTAACCATTTAAGATGATGTCGTATTGCTGTGCGATGATAGTTCCGATTTCTTCATCATCCCCTTTCATATGCTTTTCTAAATCATAAATCGCAGGCATTGAGAATGGATTGTGTGTAAATGTCCATCTTCCTTCATCTGTTCTTTCAAACATTGGAAAATCAACTACCCAAGCAGGACATAATTCCTTCGGATTAATCAAATGCAATATTTTACCCAATTCCTGACGAACAGCATCCAAAGCTTTATTAGCCGTTGCATAATCTGCCGCTGAAAAGAATACAATATCCCCTACTTGTGCGTCAGTTGCTTTTATAATTCCAGCTGCAATATCTTCACCTAAAAACTTAATAATTGGTGATTGCAACTCGTCTTCATTTACAATAATATAAGCCAATCCACCTAAACCGTGCTGTTGTGCAATAGCGGTAAGGTTCTCGATTTGTCCTTTAGACATACGCTTGTTCCCTTGCTCTTTTGCCGAAACCTTGATACATTTTACAATTCCACCATCTTCAATAGGTTTACTGAATACCTGGAAAGTCGTATCTTTTACGATATCTGTAATATCTTGCATTTTCAAACCGTAACGCAAATCAGGTCTGTCACAACCGTAAAAATCCATAGCATCTTTATAGGTAATCACTTCAAACGGACGTAAAATCCACTTGTTGCCGTATATTTTCTTCACTACTTCATTAAACATTTTGGTGTTCAAATCTATAATTTGTTTCATACTGCCATAAGCCATTTCCATATCCAACTGCGTAAATTCAGGCTGACGGTCTCCACGAGAATCTTCATCCCTGAAACAACGTGCAATTTGGAAATACTTTTCATAACCACTCACCATCAACATCTGTTTGAACTGCTGTGGCGCTTGCGGCAAGGTATAAAACAAACCAGAACCTTTACGTGTAGGAACAATAAATTCGCGTGCTCCTTCATCTGTTCCAGCACTTAAAATTGGCGTTTCTATTTCTAAAAATTCTTCTTCATCTAATATGTCACGCAATAACTTGATTACTTTATGACGATTTACGATTGCTCGTCGCACCTCTTCATTTCTGTGATCCAAAAACTTGTACTGGAAACGAATTGCTTCGTTCGTTTTGGCAGCTCTCTTAATCTCAAAAGGCAAGGTTTTCGATAAGTTCAAAATTTCCAACACCGAAGTTTCCAATTCAATTTTACCGGTACGTAAACCTGCATTGTAATCATCTTCATTACGCCCAACCACTTTACCGGTTACTGAAATTACAGATTCCGGTTTTAATTTTACCAACTCGTCAATATTTGGAAATGATTCCCTGCTGATGCGTACTTGAAAAATCTCAAAACTGGAATCACGTAAATCGATAAACATTAATTCACCGTGGTCCCGAACACTCGCAACCCAACCCGACAACATCACTTCTTCACTGATGCTTTCTTCTGATAATTGCGAAATTTTATGCGTTCTGTATGTATCTTTTATAATAATCGGAATTTCAGGAAGTGCTTCTTCTTGACTTTCTTTATTCTCAGTAACTGTTTCATTGGAAACTTTTTCAGACGCCTCTTTCTTTTCTAAAACTGCATCAGCACCTAATTTGTCTAAAATAATTTGGCGAATTACTTTTCCATTAGCACCTTTTCCAATAACACCTAAAACTTTACCAACTAAAATACCTGCTTTTCCTTGATCACCCGCTTTAATATCATTGGCAACAGTCTCATTTTCTGAAATTACAGTGGCAATAACTTCTTGAATTTTGTCTTCAGAAATAGTATTTTCTTCAAAGTACTTATTGTAATCAAAAGTTTGATCTTTTAAATAACCCGTAATCGCATTTTGAACCAAAACGGCTGTGATTTTTTCGGCTTTAAATAATTTAAAAATATCCGTTAAATGAGCAACACTATGAATTTCAGCATAATCTTCGGCCTTAATATTGTTTGCCAACGTTTTAGCAACAAACGAAGGATCTTTGATTTCGTTATTTATATCCACAAATGTTTGCGAACGCAACTTATCTGCCGTGAAAAATTTAGCATCTTGTGGCAAAACACCACCGTTAATTAAAATAGATTCAACAGCATAAGGCAAAGCGCTTGTATCTACTTTAATAGATTCAATCTCACTTTTGATATTCA
>ERZ1034365.255-NODE-255-length-30072-cov-5.563827_pt1 | contig 30072 bp, 27 predicted proteins | sample MGYA00520615_ERZ1034365 | MGnify/ENA primary metagenome ERZ1034365 (study PRJEB33736, sample SAMEA104284505) | Azolla filiculoides | biome: Urban; feature: Water surface; material: Ditch water | place: Netherlands | collected 2015-10-28 | depth 0-0.1 m ...
CAAGCCACTGTAGGTGTAGGTTAACGCTGGATCCGCAGCTCCGTAGATCTTGCTTTTGGCTGCTGCTGTAACGCTCAAAGGCGCTGTACCGATGGACAGGTTTGAGCCGCTATAGCTAACTGTGTAATTGCTACCAGCACTGACTGTACCTTGAGTAATCGAGTAATCGCCAACGTTTTCGCCAGCTGTGCGAGTCAATGAACCTGTGAGTACAGTGTTTGCATCTCCATTCACCAAGCCACTGTAGGTGTAGGTTAACGCTGGATCCGCAGCTCCGTAGATCTTGCTTTTGGCTGCTGCTGTAACGCTCAGTGGGGCTTGGAGAATACTTAATTGACCTGGTGTAAAAATAAATTTGTAATTGAGGCCTGTTGCTAAATTCGTGGCACTGGCGCTAGTTCCAGTTATTGCGTAGTCCCCAACTCCACTAGATCCAGAAGCAACGGTGCTAAGAGTCAATCCCGAAACAATTAATGAATCATTACTCCACATATTGGCATAACTAACAGCCGTTGACGGGTTTACTGATCCATATGTTTGGGTACCCCCAAAGCTTGCAGTAGCAACAAAAGGGCTAGATCGCAGGATGGGCAAGCTGCTGCCGGATGCGTACCAGATACTAAAGTCCCATAAAGGAGTACCACCATTTTGTGAAGCTGTGTAATTGTTAGATTGGATCATTTCTGAACTGGTCATAGCTCGCACATTTCGAGCTAAACCTTCAAGATTGTGAGAACCCCAGTTTGGATTTCCAAAATAGGTTCCTCTACTTGCCACCTCAGAGTTCCAATAACTATCGATAACAATACCTAATTTATTATTCCCCACAATTCCACCTGCTGTTCCAGTTCCAGATCCAATGGGGCCAGAATTGAAGCTGTTAGTGATAAAGCCAGCGTAGTTATATCCTACGATACCCCCAGATCCAAACTCAGCATAAATAGTTCCAAGGTTGTAACTGTTAAATATGTTACTTCCCGACCTGTTGTAGCCGGCAATTCCGCCTATGCTATCCCTACCACTGACTACCGCATTGTTATAGGATCTTTGGATCATGCTGTTATCAGTTGCATCACCAATTACACCGCCAATTACAGCTGCACTGTTAGTACTTTGCACACTCCCAAGATTAAACACATCAGCAATATTTGCACCACTAGCACTTCCAACCAAACCACCTGCATTACCGTAATAAAAAGATGTTGGAGCAGTCGTGGTAACTCGCCCCAAATTAAAACTTTTACTTAATTGAAGTCCTGATTCACTACGTCCAATTAATCCGCCTACATTGCTGTAACCAGTTATCACACCACTGTTGTAGCTTGTACTTATCGTATTAGAGCTAAGGGCCCTTCCCACCAGGCCACCTACATTCTGCGTGCCTGTAACGGCTGCAGAGTTGAAGCTGTTGCGCACACTTCCGCCGGTGGCAGCCATACCAATTAGGCCACCAACATCGTAGTCCCCAACAATAGAACCTCCCGACAGACCAATGTTGCTTACTACAGCTGACTGATAAATTCCGGAAATCATTCCAACGGAACTTGCAGTTGGACGATTGATTGTGAGATTGCTGACCACATGCCCCAGGCCTTCCAACGCACCACCGACATTTACAGGCATAAAACCTAAGCCACCATTCCAGTTGATTGTGTCACTGGCATTGATATCGGCTCCAAGAGCATAGAAACTTCCCTGACTGTTATGAATACCTTGCAAGGTTGAAGTTGTTGTATCGCCAGCGACACCGAGATTGGTAATAACTGTGTAGTTTTTAACAGTCCCGCTAGAGCCCAGTTGGATACTAAAGTTTGGCCCAGCTGGCAGGTTGACTGCAGCATTAACGTTGTAACTTGATACTTCTCCAGAGATGACACCATTCATACTGCCTTGACCAAAAAGCAGTGAAAAATTTCCGCTTGTCGCCGAAATTGGACGGTTGATATATATGTTGCGATAGGCGTTCAGAGTTAGAGTGTTAGTGTTACTCCAATTGACAGAATCATTGATGTTTATGTCGCCTTGTCCACTTGCATTAACAGAGCCATGAGTGCTCAAGATTGTTACGCTACCAAGTGCCAAATTTGATGACAGTGTTGAGCCACTTATATCCCCTCCTGCGGGAGAGACAGTGTAGTCTGTGGGATCGATTAGCCAGAGTCCAGAATTACCTTGAGTTGAACTGGTCGTTATGACACCGTCTTGTTGGACTTTAACTTTAGCACCACTTGTCTCAACAAATCCGCCATTACCATTTTCTGGAGCGCTGGCATCTAACCTTCCACCTACATTAACAGTGCCACCTTTCAAATCAGCAATTAGTTTGATCGTACCGCCTTGTTTATCAATTGTTCTTGCCTCAATCACTCCACTGTTATTGACGACGGCATCAAGCAAGCCTTCTCTGGCAATGGCACTCATAATGACTTTACCGCCATCTGCTTGGATTAGTTCACGATTCTCAGCCAACGCCTTGATGGCACCTTCGCTAACTTGAAGGTCTAATAATTTACTCCCTTCAAAGCTGACATTTACTTCATTGCCTGAAGCCATGGCAACAGTACCTAATCGTGCGCTGAGGGTGCCCTGATTACTAACTTGTCCGCCCAACAAAGCAATATAACCACTTGGCGCTTGAATATTTCCTTGATTGGTAACAGCCCCTAAGCCAGACCGTTGACCAGTAAATTTACTTTTACCAGCTAAAAAATCTGAATCTGTAATGTTCAAAGTGGAAGCTACCAATCCACCTACATTAACCTGCGAACTTTGGGCAAATAAAATACCATTCGGATTGATCAAATAAACCTGACCGTTGGCTTGCAACCGACCAAATATCCTCGTGGGATCGTTACCAACGATTCGGTTTAGTGCAACTGAATTGATATCAGGCTGAATAAATTGAACGGTCTGGCCCGATTCAATATTAAAACTTTGCCAATTAAAAATAGCTTTCTTGGTAGCTTGTGTAATGGTCGTTTTCAGGCCAGTTTGGATGATGCTAGCACTGCCTGAACTAATCTGTCCGACCAGAGGTGCAGCAATTGAAGGCATAGCCACAACAAAAGCGCTGAATGCAAATGTGTAGTTGTAGTTCAAGACTTGCTCTTTCAAAAAGATTGTGAAAGTTGAAGCCAGGCGCGAATACTCTTAGCCTTGGTTGCGCTTGTTTCATTACTAATTGGTTGCGCTACAGATGCAACCAAACTCAGGTCATCTTTAAGCCTCGATATAAAACCAATACCAGCTCCAGACAATCGCCGCTTGTTAGATGCTGGTAAAGAACCTGCCGGTGGTGAATGCGCAATGTTTATCTGAGCAGCATCAAGAAACACAAAGAATTGCGATTCCGTAAATGAGTGTGGCATGTGTATAACTTCTATGGAAGCAACCAAACCATCATCTCCGTAGGCTTCCTCTGGCCCATAAGCCCTCACAGCTTGTGGCCCACCAATTGCAAGTTTTTCGGAAGCATCAAGGTTCTTACTGGCAAACTGGCCAACAATTTTGGTACCAAGCGTTAGTGAAGGTGTAATTCGCTGTTGACGTTGAAAAAAATATGAGAATTTATTGAATGCTCCTGAAGTTCGGATCCCGTCGTTACTTAAATCAAACGCAGCACTCATAGCATCTAGCCGTAACCGACCTAAGCTAAACGTTGTGTTCGCCTGTGTTACTCCCCACCATTCATCTACATAGTTGCCCATCAGTCCAACTGAATTTGATTCAATAGTTCTATCAGACACAGATTCAATGGCACCTTTAAAATCAAGTAAGTATTTGTATTCTCGACTCAACTGCACATACCAGTTTTGTTGTTGCCTACGAATCAAAGGTAGGCTCAACCAGACGCTACCAGTTTGTGCGTTTCCATTTGCCATTAAATTAGCAAATTCATTGCCAAGTTGATATTGCATCTCAGACAAATTTGCACCTAATACGAGCCCGTTGCCACTAATGGGAACTTGGGATGAAATGAGGCCATACGTCATTCGCGATGACTTCATTGCACGAGTCGTTAACTGATCACCGTAGCCGCTCATATTTGCGATTGAAAATAACGCTCCGATACGATCTTTACCTGTTGTACGATTTCCAAAATTATCTAAGTCAACTTTTATTTGAACGGTTTGTGCGTCAGTTATCGATATATCCAAATCAGTCGTTGACGGTTCTCGACCTGACTTCAGGGTCGATTTCACCGCCACACCAGGAATGTCATTTAACAAGAGCAATGATTTCTCTATTTCATTACTTAGGGCACGTTTATTCTGAGACAAACTTTGCAAATATGATCCAACGATCTTCGACCCAAGTCTCGATGAGTTGTCAAGATTTATACGTCCAATTTGACCCTCGATTACGGCTATTTCAATAATGCCTCCACTGACGTCTTGTTCTGGCAAATAGGCTCTAGCCAAAAGTAAGCCACTTCTTCTGTAGTATTTACTAATACGGTCTGCAAAATTTTGCAATTCACCTAGTGTCTGAAATTTGTTTTCACCCTCGCTTACCAACTTGAGCAACACATCATCACTGAATGTCTTAGCACCTGTGATTCGAAATTCTTTCACCAGCAGTTGTGGCCCGTCTAGTGATGAAAGTGACGGACGCTCTAGGGGCAAGTTAGCCTGCGGCTTTAGGCCAAGTGTGGAAGTTGATGCTTTTGGCAATGTCTGCAAGATTTGTCCAGCTGTAGTCTGGGCTGACAATTGCATACCAGAAAACAAACATATAGCTGCAATAAGAAATCTAGAGCAAATAATTTGGCGAGACAGATTCACGAGTTGACACTCACAAGCCATTGCTTGTTTAATTTAAAAGTATCGAATCTATATTCAATTTACTTAAAACAGAAACCTTTAAAAAGAGTGCTTTTTTAAATATCGGCTATTGATAAAGGCAAAGCTGATGGAGCCACTAACCCAGTCCTATTGAGCAATCAGGATACTTGAGTAAAAAAGAGCCAATCCAAGAATAAAGCTACAAGGTCACCACAGGTCTCTATGTGCATCCAAGTAAGCACTCGGCGACATTGCAGAAATAAACAACAACTGTACGATGTACCCGGGAATAAATATCGCAAAAAGGCCATGCGCTGCTTTGTTGACGTTGACAGATTTGGACAGTTTTCCATCTTTTTTGAGATTAGAAAGCAACTTGGTAATTGAATTCAGAATTTTCTTATAGTGCATCTGCATATGTGACTTGATTTCTTCGTCAACCATGGCAGCACTCCATACATGCAGGCTCATCGCCCGTCCCGCCCCCAGTGAAATATGTCGTACCAATTCCAGCAACATTACAAAAGTCTCATCTCGTCCCATCTCGTGAGATAAATCTACAATCTCATCAATGCGCTGGCAGAATAATCCAAGATTCTCATCGATGATAGCCAGCAAGATGTCTCTCTTGCTTTTGAAATACACAAAAAGTGCGCCATTAGAAATGCCAGCTAATTTCAAGATGTGCTGAATCTTGGTGGCTTCATAGCCTTGAGAGGCAAAGACTTGGCGAGCACACATCAGTATGTGTTGGCGTTTTTCTAAAAAAATGACTTCTTTTAGCTTTGGCATTTAAATTCTTCCTCGAAATAAAATTCACTCTTTTATATTTTGGGCATTATGCAGGGGTTTCAGCGACGCGAATTTAATACCCACAACACCCTCTGTCGTGTAAAACGACACTTGATGACCACTTGAAACCAAAAGCACAATCTGCTCGCTAAATCTAAGCTGACTTAAAGATTTTTACTCATCGCTTGTGTTTTGAAGGACAGCCTTCTAGACCCCAAAATTTATTCAAAAGTTCTGAAAATCTAAGCACCCATCATTTTGATAACTATTGATTCCTAGGACTTGCGATTCCGTATATATTTCTAGGAATAAGACGTCAATGGGCTTGGTTCATCTTGAGACCATGCTCCAGCTGAAGTGAAAAGGGTCCTACATGTCCACAATTAAAGGCGGTTGTCTTTGCGGAAAAATTCGCTACGAATTACTTACCGAACCAAGGGCGACATTTGCCTGCCACTGCAGATTCTGCCAAAGAGATACAGGCACAGCTCACCGTTCAGGATTGTCCTATTTAGATGAAAGCGTCATCTTTTCTGGGGACTCACCCAAAACATACACTTACCAAAGTGATGAGCATGGAAGAAAGCTCTACAAACATTTTTGCTCAACTTGCGGAACCACTGTCTCACTTACAACGGAAAGATTTCCAAGCGGCAGAGTCATGATGATTGGCACACTTGACGACACCTCATTGGTAAAAGTGGATACCCAGATGTTTGCTGATGAAGCATTTTCTTGGATAACTTATCCTGAAGATCATGTTGTTTATGCAAAACATAGGATCAATGAAGACGGAACACCTGCGGTGCCTCTACCCAAATCAACTGGTAATTTATAGTTTGATTACACCTCTGGCGTGTAAAGCGACACTTGAAGACCACTCCAACCCACAAGCACGGTAGCCCCTCTGAAAACAAACGTGCCTATTGTCTTATCAAACGCTACCTTCATTTTCAACGACAAGAATGCGAGCAGGTCCTATTGGATGAGCAACGTGTTCAGTGCCAACAGAAGCGTAGAAAACATCTCCCGTTTCAAGGACCGTTGATAACTCTGCGCCATCTAAGCGGTATTTCATTTCAACACGACCATCCAAAACAGCAAAAACCTCTTGCCCATCATTTACGTGCCATTTGTATGGCTGCTCTGTCCAATGAAGTCGTGTTGTGATGCCACCCATATTGGCAATATCCAAAGCTCCCCACGAGCGTTCAGCGGTAAATTCTTTGCTACGGATGATTTTCATATGCTTGCCGTTCGTGTCTTAAGCTGATGATAAGCACCTTCAAAGCCCACAAGCACGATCCCCACGCTGAAAGCAACTTAGAACAAAGGTTTTTGCGTAGCGAGTAAAAATGGATGACATCCTTATAGACCCCAAACTTTGTTCAAAAGCTTTTAGAATAATCAGTTGAGAGGTGGGAAACAAATGCCTATCAATTTTAAGATTCGTCCAATTCAAAAAAATGACTATGCTCAGTGGCTTCCACTTTGGGACGGCTATAACGCTTTCTACGGACGAAGTGGCGCAACTGCGCTCCCTGAAGAAATAACGAAGACAACTTGGGAACGCTTTTTTAATCCATCAGAACCAGTGTTCGCATTGGTAGCCGAAGATGCGAGTGGTGCTCTTGTGGGACTGGTCCATTACCTATTCCACCGAAATACAACACGCATCAACGACGTCTGTTATTTGAATGATCTCTTTACGGATCAGGCGCATAGGGGTCGTGGCGTAGCAAGACAACTCATTCTCTCGGTTTACGACGAAGCAAAAAAAGTTAGTAGCAATCGTGTTTACTGGACTACTCATACGACCAATGAAGCTGGTAGAGCTCTCTACGACAAAGTCGCTAAACACTTAGGATTCATTGTCTATTCGCAGGAAATATAGGCTTTATCTCATTGGCTGACTGACGAATTAGAAGTGATGTGGGTAGAGTGAACTAAACCAAGGTCCCAAACTTTATTCAAAAGTTCTAACAACCAACCCATTTCATTTGCTATAATTTTTGGCTTAGGCTCTTTAGCTCAGTCGGTTAGAGCGATGGAATCATAATCCACAGGTCCGCGGTTCGAATCCGTGAAGAGCCACCAAACTTAGAGCCCCCCGTGCATGCACAGGGGGCTTTTTTCATGGACTTTAAACAGGCAGCCCCATGAACGCAGACAATCGCCGCGGCATTTTGGCCATGAGCCTGGCCATGGCTTTGTTCATTGCCAACGATGCTTTGGTCAAGCAAGTTAGCGCATCTCTGCCAGGCCCCCAGCTCATTTTCATTCGCGGCCTGATGGCCACCACGCTGGTGCTCATCATGGCGCAGGCCATGGGCCATCTCAAAAACTGGCGAATGATGCTCAACAGCAAGTTGTGGCTGAGGGGCGCAGTCGATGCAATGGCCTCCCTCACCTACTTAACTGCCGTGTTTCACCTGCCATTGGGCAATGCCACGGCCATCAATTTGGCATCGCCATTGTTCATCACGGTGTTTGCCATTTTCTTTTTCAAAGAGCGTGTCACGTTTCAACGGGGGACGCTGATTCTTTTAGGCTTTGCCGGCGTCTTGTTGGTGGTGCAACCCAGTTCAGATGGCTTCAATCTTTATGCTTGGCTTTGCGTTCTTGCGACCTTGTTGCATGCCACGCGTGACACGCTGACCCGGGCCATCGGCCTGCATGTACCGGCCTTGCTCATTACCTTGTCCACCGCTGTGTCTGTGGCCATTGCAGCGGGTAGCATCACCCTCACGCAAACTTGGGTGCCCGTCACAAGCAATGCGCTGGCACTGCTATTTTGTGCGTCGCTTTTCTTATCGGTGGCCTATTACTTTTTAATTGTGGCCATGCGCGCCGGCGAGATGAGTTTGGTGGCCCCGTTCCGCTACAGCGGTTTGTTGTTTGCCCTTCTCATTGGCTATGTGGTCTGGGACGAAGTGCCCAACCTGCTGGCATGGCTGGGCATCGGTCTTTTGGTAATTTCTGGCTTGCTTATTTTGCGCGCCGAACGACAATAACTTCCATCTTATGCACACACCCAGCGCCCAACCGCGTCCGTCCATCTATTACAACTACCAAGTCTTCAAGCCTTGGTTGTCTTCGCAGAACCCGCCCCAACCCAAGCACAAAGTGGTCATTGTGGGCGCAGGGCCAGCCGGCATGGTCACCGCACTAGAGTTGGCAAGGCACGGTGTATCCAGTGTGTTGCTCAGCGCCGAATTGCAGTTTTCGCAAGGCTCGCGTGCCATTGTGTTCACGCGCCGCTCCATGGAAATTTTGCAGCAAGTAGGGGTAGCGCACCGCGTGACAGAAAACGGTTTGCCTTGGCGCTGTGGCAATTCCATCTACCGCGGCCAAAAAGTGTTTCGCATGGAAACACCGCACGATCCAGACGATCGATTCTTTCCCATGATCAACATTCAGCAGCAGTACTTGGAAGAGTACCTGCATGATGCCTGCGCTGCCAACGAATTGATCGATGTGCGCTGGGGCAACAAGTTGGTCAAGGCCGAAAACATTGAAGGCGGCGTGAAGGCCGAGATCGATACACCCGAAGGCCCCTACACCCTCGACACAGAATGGCTGGTGGCGGCAGATGGTGGCCGCTCTGAAATTCGCAGTGGCATGAATTTGAAGTTGGAAGGCGCCTCGTTTGAAAGCATCTTTGTGATTGCCGACATTCGCATTGACCTGCCCTATCCCACCGAACGCTTGGCCTTCTTTGACCCCGATTGGAATCGGGGCAACACTATCCTGATGCACCGCGAACCGCATGGCATTTGGCGTGTTGACTACCAACTGCCGCCCGGCGAAACACCCGAAGAAGCTTTGCGACCTGAGTCTTTGAAGCAGCGCATTGATGCGCAACTCAAAATGATCGGCTTTGAGGGCAAGCCTTGGGAGATGGACTGGAATTCTGTCTACTCTGCAAGAACGCTCACCTTGCCCGAGTACGTGCACAAGCGCATTGTGTTCACTGGTGATGCTGCGCACTTGCTTCCCATCTTTGGTGTGCGCGGTGCCAATACCGCTTTCCAAGATGCGCAATCTTTGGGCTGGCACTTGGCCTATGTGGTCAAAGGTCATGCGCCCGAACAGCTCATGCAGAACCACAGCGCAGAGCGTGTGGGCGCTGCCCGTGAAATCATCACCGAGGCTGGCAAAAGCACCCGCTTCATGGCGCCGCCCAGTCGAGGCTTTCGGTTGCTGCGCGACGCGGTGTTGTCTTTGTCGCTCACACAAGAATTTGTGCGGCCGCTCTACCACTGGCGAACGTCGAGGCCACACGCGTACAGCCACTCTTTGCTTAACAGTCCCTGCGACGACAACTTGCACTTCACTGGCGGGCCAGCCGTCGGTGCACCACCTCAGAATGTGCAATTGCAAGCAGATGACCATTTGCTAGACCACTTGGGTGGTGGCTTTGATTTGGTTTATGTCGCCGACACACAAGGTGTTCCCTTCGAAATTACACAGGCAGTAGCGCGCATTCAGCAGCAGGGCACCCCCTTAAAACTGACCGCTGTCAGCGCACAAGCCACACCACTAAAAGGTGCACACCAAACCTTGCATGACCCACAGCAACGTTTTGCAAACCGCTACAGTGTCCAAGCAGGCGGCGCCTATTTGTTTCGCCCCGATCAGCACATTTGCGCACGCTGGCAACAGCTCGATGCCGCACGTTTACAGCAAAGCCTTCAAGTGGCTTGCATGCAATAAGCGCGCAAGCGCTTCATCTTTGGAATTGAACGTATGAACACACAAGCCACTTTGGACATTGCGGGCCTAGAACAGGTGTACGACGCACTGGCCACAGCCATCGACCAAGCAGGTGCAGACAAATCAGAGTTGTTCTTGGTGAAGCTGGCCTTGCTCAATGCCAAGGCCATGGGCAACCCTCAAGTCTTTGAGGCGCAGATTGCATCAGCCCTGCAGGACCTTTAAAAAAGCATCAACAACTTATTGCGGCAAAGCGCACTCAACGGGCTGAGCGCCCAGCTCTGTGATCAACACTTGCGGGTCAATGCCCACCAGAAACCCACGCCGTCCGCCGTTGATCCAAATTTTGGGCAAGGCCAAAATGCTGGACTCCACATAGACCGGCATGTCTTTGCGCAAACCAAACGGCGACGTTCCGCCCACCAAGTAGCCTGAGTTCTTTTGAGCGACATCGGGCTTGCAGGGCTCGACCTGTTTGCGGCCAATTTGGCGCGCCAGGTTTTTGGTGGAGGTTTTGCAATCGCCATGCATCAAAACCACCAAACCTTTGCCGTTTTCGTCTTGCATCACCAAAGTTTTGACCACGTCGTGCTCGGGTACGCCCAGCTGTTTGGACGACTCGGCCGTGCCCCCATGGTCTACGTAGTCATAGGGATGCTCGGTATACGAAACTTTTTTTTGCTTTAACCACTGAGTGGCTGGGGTTTCTGAAACGTGTTTTGCCATGGATAAATGCAACTTTTTGGGGACATTGTGACATCGCCCGAAAACGGGGGCACTTGCTTGGGGCAAGGCCTCCAAACTTGCCCAGTCTTGGGGCCATGAAAGATTTCAGCCTAAGGACGTCAGCACTTACCCGCAGTTTTAACGGCATTTTTTCATGCAAAATGTGCTTTTCTTAATTTCGGAGCTAGTCCATGAAATCCATTCGGAAATTGATTCAACGCCCCTTGCTGGCAACTGCTGCTTTGGCATTGCTCGGTTCTTTGGCCACACCCGCTTTTGCTGGCAAAACCATCGATGCCATGAAGGCACGCGGCAGCTTGAATTGCGGCGTGAACCCCAGCTTGCCTGGTTTTGCAGCTGCCGACAGCCAAGGCGTTTGGTCTGGCCTCGACATTGACATTTGCCGTGCAGTGGCTGCCACTGTCTTGGGCGACGCATCCAAAATCAAGTACACACCCCTGAACGCCGCACAGCGTTTTGCTGTGTTGCAAGCTGGTGAAATTGACATCTTGTCACGCAACACCACTTGGACCCTGAACCGCGACGCCTCTTTGGGCTTGCATTTCACAGGCACCACTTACTATGACGGCCAAGGCTTCATGGTTTCCAAAAAGTCCAAAATCACCAGCGCCGCCAAGCTCAAGGGCGCCACAGTGTGCGTGCAATCTGGCACCACCACTGAAAAGAACTTGAATGACTACTCCAAAGTCATGAAGCTCAACATGAAGCCTGTGGTGTTTGACACACAAGAGGCCACCAACAAAGCTTACTTCGCAGGCCGCTGCCAGGCTTACACCACAGACGCCTCTGGTTTGGCATCTGTGCGCAACAAAGAAGCCACCAACCCCGATGACCACGTCATCTTGCCCGAGCTGATCTCTAAAGAACCTCTTGGCCCAAGCGTGCGCCGCGGTGACGACGAGTTCTTCGCCATTGTCAAATGGGTTACTTACGCTTTGATCGAAGCTGAAGAATATGGCATCACACAAGCCAACGTTGACCAACTCAAGGGCAGCAGCACAGACCCCGTCGTGCAGCGTATTTTGGGCACATCCGAAGACACCGGCAAATTGTTGGGTCTGGACCGTGATTGGGCTTTCCGCGCCATCAAGGCTGTGGGCAACTACGGTGAAATCTTCGAGCGCAACGTTGGCCCTAAGTCCACTTTGAAATTGCCACGCGGTTTGAACAACCAGTGGAACAAAGGCGGCTTGATGTACGCACCTCCCGTACGTTAATTTCGGCTTTGCGTTCTCCTCCATGAGGAAAACTTTTTAAACCAAAGACTTCCGGCCCGCCTCGTGCGGGCCGGTCTATTCTCATGAGCACCCCTCCTCCTCCCAAACGACAGTGGTCTTGGCGCAGCCAAGCCTTCCGCGGCCTGGTGTATCAGATCATCGCGATCTTGGTACTGGTCTTGGCCGTGGGCTACTTGATGTCCAACACGTTCGCCAACATGCGTGCGCGTGGTATTCAAAGTGGTTTTGATTTCTTTCTCCAGCCGGCTGGTTTCGGCATTGGTGAAAGCCTCATTGAATTCGATTCCTCGCAAAGTTACCTCATGGCCTATGTCATAGGTCTTAGCAACACGCTGCGAGTGGCGCTGGTGGGCCTGGTGATGGCCACCATTTTGGGCACCCTGATCGGCATTGGCCGCCTGACCAAAAACACCTTGGTCAAATCTCTGTGCACCAGTTACGTTGAAGTGACTCGCAACATTCCATTGCTGCTGCAACTGTTCATGTGGTACTTTGCCATGACCGAATTGCTGCCCCCCATTGAAGAACCCCTCAAGCCCTTGGCTGGGGTGTTCTTTAGCAAAAATGGTTTGCAATACCCCTTGCCCGTGTGGGCACCTGGTCATTGGGGAACGCTCATTGGATTGTGCGTGGGCATTGGCGCTTGGAAGTTTTGGACTCGCCACGTCAAACAGCACTTTGAAGCCACCGGACACACCAAGCCTTCGTTCTTGCCTGGCTTGGGTTTGTGGGTGTTGTGCGGTGTTGTGGGTTGGCTGGCTGGCGGCGCACCGGGTGAAATTGACATTCCCGAAGTGACCGAGATCAACGTGGTGGGCGGTGGCTCTGTCACCCCCGAGTACCTCACCTTGCTCATTGGCCTTACTGTGTACACCTCTGGCTACATTGCCGAAGTGGTGCGCGCAGGCATTCAGTCGGTGTCGTTTGGTCAGCACGAAGCGGCTGTGGCTTTGGGTTTAAAGCGGACTCAAGAGTTGCGCCTGATTCAATTGCCGCAGGCCATGCGCGTGATCATTCCGCCACTCACCAGTCAGTACCTCAACCTGATCAAAAACTCTTCTTTGGCTGTGGCGGTGGGCTATCCCGATTTGGTGTCCATCAGCTCTACCGCCCTTAACCAAACAGGTCGGGCCATTGAGTGCATTGCATTGGTCATGCTCATTTATTTGAGCTTGAGTTTGCTAACCTCCGCACTCATGAACATTTATAACCGCCGTGTGCGAATCAAGGACCGATGATGACAAACACCGGTTATCAACAACATTTCGAAACCATCGAAGCACGTCGCCCACCTGTCAGCGAATCTGGCGCATGGGCCTGGATTCAGCGCGGCTTCTTTGATGGTCCTGTCAACACCCTGCTCACACTTGTCTTTTTGGGCATCTTGGTGTGGGCCATTCCGCCCATCTTCAACTGGACCATTTGGTATGCCATCCCCAATGCCGACAACGCAGCCTGCCGTGCGGCCCATGGCCTAGGCGCCTGCTGGGGTGTGGTGGCCGAAAAAGGCCGACTCATCTTGTTTGGCCGCTATCCCTTTGAAGAACAGTGGCGCCCACTGGTGGCCAGTACTGTCTTGGTTGCGCTGCTGGTGGTGTCTTGCTTGCGCGCGTTTTGGCGCCCCGCTTTGGCCGTGGCTTGGGTGGTGGTGTACGCCTTCTTCTTTGCCCTGATGTTCGGCGGCTTTGCAGGACTGACACCCGTTGAAACAGCCCGTTGGGGCGGCTTGCCCCTCACCTTGCTGTTGGCCAGCGTGAGCTTGGTGGTGGCATTTCCCTTGGCTATTTTGCTGGCCCTGGGCCGTCAATCCGACTTGCCCGCCATTCGCACTTTGTGCGTGGTGTTTGTCGAATTTGTGCGCGGCGTGCCACTCATCTCTGTGCTGTTCATGGCCTCGTTCATCTTGCCCTTGTTCATGCCACAAGGCGCCAAGATTGACGTGCTGGTGCGTGTGCTCATTGGCATGACCTTGTTCACGGCGGCCTACTTGGCTGAAGTGATTCGCGGTGGCTTGCAAGCTTTGCCCAAAGGCCAAGTCGAAGCTGCCCACTCCCTGGGCATGAGCTACTGGCAAATTCAACGCATGATTGTGTTGCCCCAAGCCTTGCGCTTGGTGGTGCCTGCCATTGTGAACACCTTCATTGGCGCCTTCAAGGACACGTCCTTGGTCACCATTGTGAGCTTGTACGACCTCACGGGCGCCGTGCAATTGGCGCTGGGCGATGCCGACTGGCGCAAGTTTTTCATTGAAGGCCAATTGTTTGTGGCCGCCATTTACTTCATCGCATGCTTTGCGATGTCACGCTACAGCCAATGGCTGGAATCCCATCTGAATACTGGAACACGGAGACAGTGAAGTGAGTACCTCAAGTCCCATCATCGAATTTTCTAAAGTCAACAAGTGGTACGGCGAGTTCCACGTGTTGCGCGACATCGACTTGTCGGTGGCCAAAGGCGAGCGCATTGTGGTGTGCGGCCCATCAGGCTCTGGCAAAAGTACTTTGATCCGTTGTATCAACCGTTTGGAAGTGCACCAAGCCGGCACCCTGACGGTAGACGGCACCGAACTGACAGATGACGTCAAGTCCATTGAAGCGGTGCGCCGCCAAGTGGGCATGGTGTTTCAGCAGTTCAACCTGTTCCCTCACCTCACCGTGCTGGAAAACCTAACGCTGGCCCCTATGTGGGTTGGCAACGTGCCCAAGGCCGAAGCCGAAGAGCGCGCCATGCAACAGCTCAAGCGCGTGCGCATTGCCGAACAAGCCCACAAGTACCCCTTGCAGCTGTCTGGCGGCCAGCAGCAGCGTGTGGCCATCGCCCGCTCTTTGTGCCTCACACCCAAAATCATGTTGTTTGATGAGCCCACTTCTGCGCTCGATCCTGAGATGATCAACGAAGTGTTGGACGTGATGGTGGAGTTGGCCAACCAAGGCATCACCATGATCTGCGTCACGCACGAGATGGGCTTTGCCCGCTCTGTGGCCGACCGTGTGATCTTCATGGACCAAGGTCAAATTGTGGAACAAAACACCGCCACTGAGTTCTTTGCCAATCCAAAGAACGAACGCACCCAAGACTTCTTGTCCAAAATTCTGGCGCACTGATGTCTGTCATCTCAAAGCCCGCTGGCCCTGCCGGCGGGCTTTCTTTTTTAGACCCGCGCGGCGATGCACTGCCTCGCCCTCATGGCAATACCTATTGGCTGTGGGCAGGACACGTCTTGGCGGGCGAGCACCCCGGCAAAGAGGGAGAAGCGTTGTTGCCTGAACGATTGCAGTGGTTGGCGCAAATGGGCATCACGCATTTCATTGACCTGACAGCGCCCACCGATCCATTGAAGTCCTACCAACCCTTGGGCGGCGCGGTGCGCATCAACCATCCCATTACCGACTTTGGCGTGCCCAGCACGGTGCAAATGCAAAGCATTTTGTGCAGCATCCATGAGGCTTTGCAACACGGCGGCAAAGTGTACGTGCATTGCCGTGCAGGCATTGGCAGAACAGGCACCGTAGCGGCCACTTGGTTGGTTGAACAAGGCATGAGCGGGCCAGCTGCTTTGGCATTGCTGCTGCAAAAATGGCAAGCTGTGGACAAGCGTTTTTCAGAGCCGCACACACCCGAGACCGAGGCGCAGCGGCAATTTGTGTTGGCTTGGCAGCCCACTTCAAGTGCTCAAAGCACCTCTCGTTCCGACTGACTGCCCAGACGTTGACCTTGATCAAGCGTTTGCAAGTGCTGGCTTGATGCAACGCAAATCAGACACCTCTTGAATGATTTCCAATGACTTAACGGTGAAGTCTCCGTTGTATCAAGGAAATAAAATCATGAAAAAACTCATTGTGACCACTGCCGTTTGCGCCCTTTTGTCTGGTGCTGCTATGGCCGATCAAAGCCCTTGGATGGTTCGCGCACGCGCTGTTGGCATCGACATGTCCAACAACGACGCCACTGGCTTAGGTTTAAGCGTGAACAACAAAACCATTCCTGAAATCGACATTTCGTATTTCATCAACAAAAATGTGGCTGTGGAATTAATCCTGACAGTGCCACAAAAGCAAACCGTGCATTCAAGCGCTTTAGGCACCGACATCGGCACCTTCAAACATTTGCCACCCGTGGTCTCTTTGCAATACCACTTTGACACGGTTTACGGCATCAAGCCGTATGTGGGTGCAGGTTTGAATTACACCCAAATCACACAGGTCAATTTGCTCAACGGTGGCGCCAACATCAACAGCAACAGTTGGGGTGCCGCCTTGCAAGCAGGCATTGACATGCCCATCGACAAAAATCTGAGCTTCAACATTGACGTGAAAAAAGTCAATTTAAAGACGGATGTGTTTGTAGGTGGCGACAACAAAGGCGTCTTGAAAGTTGACCCCACGCTGATTGGCGTGGGTCTTGGCTATCGCTTCTGAAGCTTGTGGCGCGTGATCAGCTGAACACGCCGCCATAGGTCTGACGCAAGTCACCTTTTTGCACCTTGCCTGTGCCGCCCACGGGCAAGGATTCCAAAAAGATCACATCGTCGGGCACCCACCACTTGGCCACGCGGCCTTCCAAGAAAGACAGAATCTCCTCTTTCTCCACGGTTTGACCTGGCTTGCGCACCACGAACATCAGCGGACGCTCATCCCACTTGGGATGCTTCACGCCAATGACGGCGGCCATGGCCACCGCAGGGTGGGCAATGGCTGCATTCTCCAAGTCAATGGAGCTGATCCATTCCCCCCCCGTTTTGATGACGTCTTTGGTGCGATCGCGAATTTGCATCACGCCTTGTGCGTCGATGGTGGCAATGTCGCCTGTCGGGAACCAACCGTCTTGCAAAGGTGAGCCTTCGCCTTTGTAATAACCTGAAATGATCCATTGGCCGCGCACCATCAACTCGCCTTGCGAGGTGCCATCGCGCGGCAAGGTGTGGCCATCTTCGTCCACCACTTTGATGTCGACGCCAAACACCGAGCGGCCTTGTTTGCCCACCAAGGCATGGCGGTCTGCCGCAGGCATGGCCTTTTGTTCTGGCGTCATGCTGCTCATGGTGGCCACGGCTGTGGTTTCGGTCATGCCCCAACCATGGCGCACTTCCACACCGTAGTCATCGCTGAATTTGGCAATCAAGGCCATGGGCATGGCCGAGCCTCCCACGGCCGTGCGCTTCATGGTGGAGAAGCGCAATTTGTTTTGTTCTACGTGCTGAATGAGGGCCATCCAAATGGTGGGCACACCCGCACTGATGGTGACTTTCTCTGATTCCATGAGCTCGAACAAACTGGCACCGTCCAACTTGGGTCCTGGCAACACCAGCTTGGCGCCGGCAATGGGCGCCGCATAGGGGATGCACCACGCATTGATGTGGAACATGGGCACCACTGGCAAGATGGCCTCGTCGGTTGAGAGGTTCAGCACACCCGGCAAACAGCCAGACAGCGCATTGATGACAATGGCACGGTGCGAATACAGGGCGCCCTTGGGGTTGCCTGTGGTGCCTGAGGTGTAGCAAAGGGCGGCGCCAGCACGTTCGTCAAATTCGGGCCATACAAACACATCGCTTGCGGGTGCAATGAGCTCGTCGTAACACACCAGATTGGCAACACCTTCTATCTCGGGCATGTGCGCGCGCTCTGTGAGGCAGACCCACGCACGCACCTTGGGGCAATGAGCGGCAATGCCTTTGATCAAAGGCGCAAAGGTGATGTCAAACAACACCACTTCGTCTTCGGCGTGGTTGATGATGTAAATGAGTTGCTGCGGGTGCAGGCGCGGGTTGCAGGTGTGCATCACCATGCCACTGCCCGACACAGCGTAATAGGCTTCTAAGTGGCGGTGGTTGTTCCAAGCAATCGAGCCCACCACGCTGCCCTCTTTCAAGTTCAAAGCTTTGAGTGCGTTGGCCAGTTTGCGCGCGCGCTTGGCGCAATCGGCGTAGGTATAGCGGAACAATGGACCGTGTGTTTCACGCGAGACCACTTCTTGCCCGCCAAACTGGGCCGCAGCGTGCTCCAAAATGCCGGACAAGAGCAAGGGACGGTCCATCATGAGGCCGGGTTTGAGCATGAAAATCTCCGAATGAAATGAATTCAGAGATCATAGTCAGAAGTGCTAGCGTGTCTCTCGGGATTGACCCGTAAAGGGGGCTTGGTACAACCACACAGGTCGGTTGGGGCTGGCTTGAGTTTGAGCAGTGGGTTTGAGTTCTGCAGCTTCAAATTCCAAACTGACCAACCACGCACCCGGCTTCATTTCTGCTTTGGCTTTTGCGACTGCGCGAGGCATGGTTTCGGGTCTTTGAAACAAATACACCATGTCATAGGCACCCCAATGATCTTGCCAAATGTCGCCACAACGCACTTCTGCCCAAGGGCAACGAAACTTGGCCACCCAGCTTAAGGGCCGGCTGAATTCGATGCCAATCCACTGCGCGTTCACGTAGGCCAAACGCAGCGCCTTCAAGCCGTCACCCGCGCCACAGCCTGCGTCTAAAATTTTGGCTTGAGCCGGCAAAATGGCATAGCGGGGCACATCACGCAAAGCGTTCAAGGGCGTTGGAAAAATAGGGGCATCGCGCCAAGCATGCAGGGGGTAGATCCAAATGATCAACACCAACGGCAACAACCAAACCCAGGCCGGCAAGCTGGCCGTGCCCATCAACCAAAATGACACCGGAAAACCAATGGCCAATGCGGCAGCGCGGGCTTGTGACATGTTGCGGCGCCAACCTACAGCAGCAGCGCTAACCCCTACCAGGGTGGCAAACAACATGGCCACCGACGAATGCAGACCTTGCGCCACCAAAAGGTTGAAAACATACCAAGCAGCTCCCCAAACACCAAGGGCGGTTAGAGGCCAGCGGATCAAATTTGACAATTGATTCTTCTTTCAGATAATTGGGCCACGATCAACACCCACAACGACGTGCTTTTTGCAGCATCTTAATGGTTCCTTTTAGCTTCATTCAAAAATTCAACGCCACAAGCGCCAGCGCCTTGGTGGTCATGGCGGCAATGGCAGGCAACCTGTGGCTTGTGCCATCGGCCTATGCCTACAAAGTTGAAAAAATTTGTGAAGACGTGCCTGCCACATCAAGTGTGCCTGCACACAAAAAGTGCAAAGTGGTGCGCGTGAAAGAAGGCGGGGCCGCCAAGACGGCAGATGGCAAGGCAGCAGATGGCAAAGCCCCTGCAGGCGATGCCAAAAAAGACGCCAAGCCCGCAGCCGGTCACTGATCGCCAGGGGCCACATGCCTCTAGAATGAACCCCAGTCCATCAGGGACTGAAGGAACATTCATGTCAGCGACGATTCAAACCGAGGCGTACAGCCTTCACAAAGCCCAACAAGCCGTGCCCCTGGTGATGGACTCGCCACATTCCAGTCCCACCTTCCCCAGCGACTTCAATGCCTGCTTGCCCTTAGACGACTTGCGCGATGGCGAAGACGTGTTCATCGATGCACTGTGGTCTCACGCACCTCAACACGGTGCCCATTTGTTGTTGGCCGAATTTGCCCGCACCTACATCGATCCCAACCGCCACATTGGCGATCTCGATTTGTCGATGATGGCTGGCGAGTGGCCTCACACCTATGTACCCAGTGGCAAAGCGCACATTGGCAAGTCGCTCATTTGGCGCACATTGGACGATGGCCGCCCCATCTACGATCGCAAATTGTCAGTGGACGAAGTGCAACAACGCATTCAGCGCTATGCCCTGCCCTACCAAGCACAACTGCAAAAGCTCATTGACGATCACCACCAAACATTTGGCGTGTGCTATCACATCAACTGTCACTCCATGAATGCCGTCAGCGGCAAGATGGGTGAAGGCGGTGCCGGCATTGCCCGCGCCGACGTGGTGCTGGGCGACCGCGATGGCACCACTTGCAATGCCGAGTTCACGCACTTGGTGAAAGACTTCATGCAAGGCTGTGGCTACGAGGTCAAGATCAACGACCCCTTCAAGGGCGTAGAGCTGGTGCGTGCGTTCTCCAATCCTGCACAAGGCAAGCACAGCCTGCAAGTAGAACTGAACAAACGCTTGTACACCGATGCCACTGGCCGCGGCAAAGGCGCCAGCTACGACAAGCTTGCACAAGATCTACAACAACTCACCGCTGTGTTGGCGCAGTTCGCCAAATCTAAAGCTACAAAGTGATTGCCCCATGACCACCACGCCACCTGCTCTCAAAGTTGAACTCAGCGCCCCCGACATCAGCGCCTACCGCCAAAGCAATGTGGGCATTGACTACGTTACGCGCATGGACTCTGGCAAGCCTGGCCCACACGTCATTGTTCAAGCCCTCACGCATGGCAATGAGTTGAGTGGCGCCATCACATTGGACTATTTGTTCAAGCAAAAATTTCAACCCGTCTGCGGCGTGGTTTCGTTCATCTTTGCCAATGTGGCAGCCTATGCCTTGTGGGATCCACAAAACCCCGATGGCAATCGGTACGTGGAAGAAGACTTCAACCGCGTTTGGTCTGACGAGGTGCTCAACGGCCCACGCGACAGCGTCGAGTTGCGCCGTGCACGCGAATTGGTGGCCTACATCGACACCGCCGACTTCCTGCTCGACTTGCATTCCATGAGCGCGCCCAGTGCACCTTTGATGGTGTGTGGCGTGCGTCCCAAAGGCGGGCAAAAGTCGGTCAACCTGTCCGCCAAAATTGGCTTGCCCGAATGGCTCATGATGGACACCGGCCACGCCAATGGCCTGCGCATGATTGAGCGCGCCGCCTTTGGCGACCCCCACAAACACAACACCGCCATCTTGCTAGAAGCTGGCCAGCATTGGGAAAAAGCCTGCGAACAAATTGCCCGCGAAACCACGCTGAAGTTTTTGAAAGTGACCGGCGTTGCAGATGCGCAATGGATCGATGCACGTTGCAGTTTGCCCCCCGTTGAACAAAAAGTGGTGCAAGTGACCGAAGGCTATGCGGCCAAGTCGCTCGACTTCGAATGGCTAGACGTTTACAACGGCTTGGAAGTGATTGAACAAGCGGGCAAGGCCTTGGCCGAAGATGCAGGCCACACCGTGCGTACGCCCTACGACAACGCGGTGTTGGTCATGCCCACGCGCAGCAAACGCTTTGCTGTAGGCAACACCATGGTGCGTTTTGGCCGCATTGAAAGTTTGAACTGATGCGCGTCTTCTTCCGAAAAATCAATGCGGTGGGTGCCTTGGTGTCGGCCGTGAAATTCTTTGTTCGCAAAAACAAAGACCGCACTTTTCGGCAGAAGGTCTATGCGCTGCTCAACCCCACGCCCTACTCGGGCCCGCTGCGTCGCTACATTGACCAGCTGATCATTTGGGCCGTATTGGTGTCGGTGGTGTGCATTGTGTTAGAGACAGTGCCCTCCATCTATGCCATGTTTCAATACGAATTTGAAATTTTGGAAGTGGCCACTTTCACCTTGTTCGTTGCCGAGTACATCGGCCGCGCCTACGCCTGTCGGGAGTCGCCGCATTACAACGAACCGGTCAAAGGTCGGCTCAAATACCTGGTCAGCATTCCCGCGCTGATTGACCTGGTGGCCATCCTGCCCTACTTCCTGGGCCTCTTGCTGAACCAGTTCATGGACACCCGTTTCTTGCGAATTTTCAGGCTGTCCAGGCTGCTCAAAGTTACCCGCTACACCGGCACTTTGAACACCTTGCTGAAAGCCATTCAACGCGAAAGGCGCGTGCTGTTTGCCTCTGCCTTCATGATGCTGTTGCTGGTGGTGCTCACGGCCAGCTTGGGCTACGAACTAGAGCACGATGCACAACCCGACAAGTTCAACACCATTCCCGATGCCATGTACTGGGCCGTGATCACCTTGGCCAGCGTTGGCTATGGCGACATCTCGCCCGTCACCCCCTTGGGCCGAGCCATGACGGTGGTCATTAGCCTCATCGGCATTGGCATCTTCGCCATTCCAGCCGGCTTGATGGCCTCTGCCTTTACCGATCAATTGCGCATTGACCGCGAAACCTTCGAGAACGAATTTCGCGATGTCTTGGCACGCGGTCAAATTTCACATTCCGATCGCAACGCACTCAACGCCGAGGCCGAGCGATTGCACCTCACAGAACAAGACGTGAACCGCATCATGGAACGCGTCAAGCACGAGATGACCGTCAAAGGCCATCTGGGTCTGAGTCATCTCAACCCCCATCAAATCTTGGAAAAATACCGCCAAGACGTGAGCGCCCTGCGCAGCCTGGTCCAAAGCGACGACTTTGAAGAAGCCGAAGCCCTGATCCTGGAAATTGGCCGTACCACCCCCTCAGAACGCGCAGTTTTAGAAGCTTTGCGCAAATAACAGCGCATAGACAGCGATTAGACCCTTGCAATTTACAGAACCGGCCTAAAATACGAGCCTTGGGGCTGCACTGGTTTCGACATGGGTTCGGACGCGTGGCAGGGCATGTCGAGGTTCTGATCCTCGTAAAACAGCAGAAAAAAAACTAACTGCAAACGACGAACGTTTCGCACTCGCCGCTTAATCCGGTGAGCCTTGCAACAGTTGGCCGATAGGCTGGGCAAGGGGGCAATAGGCGTTAAAACCTAAAGCTTCCAGGCTGCAAGGGAAAACATATGGGCTGGCGTCACATCGGGCATCTTGGTGTGGCGCGAGAAAATAGGATGCTGGTTGGATCAATAGCGTGTCGCTGCGCGATTGGTTTGACGAGACTCAAATCAGACGACTACACATGTAGAACTGTACGAAAATGGCTTGTGGACGCGGGTTCAATTCCCGCCAGCTCCACCAGATGCAAGTTTAAAGGCCGCTAAGGATCAACACTTAGCGGCTTTTTTCATTGGTAAAACAACGATACAAGCTATTAAAGATTAAATTCAAGCATTTAATGCTGTGAGTTAGCCCCTGAATATAGACTCAGGTCAATATCTCAGTTATGAAGATTCACTCGAATTGTTTGTCATAGCAGGCGTGAGCAAAAAAGTTATTAGATCTGAAACTCTATTAATTTTTTCACCAAATGGGAGTGCGCCTGCACCTCTGAAGAAAAGCCCCTTTTTCATATCGCCTTCCAATGCGTGACTTAATTGCTGATCAATGCAAAACTGACCGATGTTTGAATCGCCATCACGTAAGCCGCAATGCTGTAAACAGTCAAACGACATGTTGCACTTGTTTTTTTGATGGGCTCTTTCTTGAAGAATTGGCAATATGCGCAAATACTTATCTAGCCACGGCGTTCGAACCGCTCGAGCGGGTAGTCCTGCAACACTTACGAATTCAACAATATCCTGCGGTTTAGCTTGAGCCAAAATTTCCTTAAAAACCTGTGAAGCATCGCACTCTTCAGTGACTGCGAATGCCGTTCCTAGTTGAACGCCGCTTGCACCGAGCTTCTGCAGACGCAAAATCTCAGCGTGGCTATTAATGCCGCCAGCAGCGATAAGTGGTATCTGATGTTCAATGCCTGAAGCTTTAAAAAACTCAAGAATTTGCGGTATCGCGACGTCGAATTCAAAACGTGAATCGCGAAGATCAGCTACCTTTGCCGCCCCTAAATGACCGCCAGCTAATCTGGGGTTTTCAATGATGATGGCATCAGGTACCCGTCCTTTTTTTTCCCACTTCCGAACAAGAAGTTGAACACCACGCGCATCTGAAAGAATGGGGATTAATGCAAGCTCTGGATGATCTTTTGTTAAATCAGGGAGATCTAGGGGCAGACCCGCACCAACAACCAAGGCATTAGCCCCACTTTTGATTGCTTGCTTGATGTAGCCCTCATAGGCACTTAGCGCTTTCATGATGTTGACGGCTATCCATCCTTGGCCGTTCGAATTTAACTTGGCAGTTTTAATTTCACGGTCAAGTGCTTCAAGGTTTGCGGCATCAATCTGCGCCCGCGCATCGGGCTCTTTATCCAAATGACCTGTTTTCTTCATCAAATCGGCATGGCGGCGCCGTAAATCGACTGAAGAAATAGTACCCATGCCACCTAATTTGGCAACGGCAGCTGAGAGGCCGGAGGCTGAAACACCAACGCCCATGCCTCCTTGAACTATTGGCAACAACGCTTTGCCCTTAATGATGAGTGGCTTCAAACCTGCAGCTTCTGTCTGGTTTAACCAATAAGTTGCGTCGGTGGTCATAAGAAGGTTCCTTGAAATGTTGGGACTTCTTAATTACTCTGAGATGCAAGTGGTTCAAACTGCGGAAACAGGAGATTGTTTTCTGTATGAATGTGCTCGATGAGATCTTCAGTCAAGCGAGCAGTTCCAGCATAAAGTGCTTGCCATGTATTGCATGCACCTTCTGGGGGTTGATGGTTAGACGTTAAATTGACCAATTTTTCAAGCTGCGCTCCGTGACTCACATGTTCGTGCCTCATCATTCCGATCGGGTGCACCACCATCGAGTTACCCCCTTGTTTGAGCATCGGAAACAGGATCTGCTCCTCCTTCGCCATGTGGTCCAGTAATTCTTGCGCCATGGTTTCTAGGTGATCGGCTAGGCCGTTTGGCACTTGGGGGTTGTCGCGGTGCACGGCCTCGACGCGGCGTGCCATTCGGATTAGCTCGGGTAGTTGTTGGCGATGCGTATCGTGGTAGCGCTGAAGAATATGGTCGATTAGCTCTCCGGGCGTAGGTGTCTTAGGCAGTTCAGCCTTATGTTCCAGCGCCTGGATGGCGTGCAGCACCTGCTCGATGTCAATCCCTTTGTCGGCACAAGCTTTTGCAAGGGGCTCTTGTCCGCCGCAGCAAAAGTCGAGCTTGAGCTTTCGAAAGATGGCGGTCGCACCGGGCACTTGGACGGCAATGGCGCCGATACTTTGTTGGGACTGGATTGTTGTGCTCATGATATTTCCTTTAAAGATTCATTTGATGTGAATCTATTATGCGTTAAGATTCATTCAAAATGAATATTTAACATGATGCTCTTCAGGACTTTGTCATGCCATGCGCTGGCATCTGGGCGCCATATGAAGCCAAATGCTGCGGGATCTGTCTGGAGATTTGATATGGATTTTTCGCAATCGCCCCAAGCACGCCAGTGGCATGCACGCCTAGAGGCCTTCATGGACCGCTATCTTTTGCCGTACAACGCGGCCTGGCACCAGTGCGTGAACGAAGGTGTGTATCCACCTCCCTTCATTGACGACCTGAAAGCACTGGCGAAGGAAGAAGGCTTGTGGAATATGTTTCTGCCGGACTTGAAGGCCAACGAACCAGGCACGGGCCTGAGCCACCTGGACTACGCGCCGCTGGCGGAAACAATGGGCCGTTTGCCATGGGCGGCTGAGATCTTCAATTGCAACGCACCCGACAGTGGCAATATGGAACTGTTGCACCGCTTTGCCAACGATGTCCAAAAGCAGACATGGCTCGCGCCCTTACTGCGCGGCGAGATTCGCTCAGCCTTTGCCATGTCCGAACCCGATGTGGCTTCGTCTGACCCTACCAACCTGCAAACCACGCTGCGTTCTGATGGCAAGGACTGGGTTTTAAATGGCCGCAAATGGTTCATTACCGGTGCAGCGCATCCTCGCTGCAAAGTGCTGATCGTGATGTGCCGAAATGACAATGCAAACGACCAAGCTGCGCACCAGCAGCACAGCATGGTGCTGGTGCCACTGAACACCCCGGGTGTCGAGGTGGTGCGCAACATCCCGGTGGTTCACCACCGAGCGCCTGAAGGTCATTGCGAAATCGTGTTCCGCCAAGTTCGTGTGCCCAAAGATCATCTGCTGGGTGCATGGGGGGAAGGCTTTGCCATGGCACAAGCGCGGCTGGGTCCCGGCCGGGTGCACCACTGCATGCGCACCATCGGTCAGTGCGAGTTAGCGCTGGAGATGTCCAGTGAACGGGCGTTGGAGCGAAGCGCCTTTGGCAAGCATTTGTCTGATCAATCCAATGTGCAGGACTGGTTGGCCGACTCCAGGCTGGAGATCGATCAGGCGCGACTATTGGTGCTCAAGACCGCCTGGATGCTGGATATCGGTCAGGTACCTGCAGCCGACCTGCGAGCTCAAATTTCAGCCATCAAGGTCGTAGCGGCACGGCTGCAAACCCGCGTTGTCGACCGCGCCATGCAGGTCTTTGGTGCGATGGGCCTGTCGCCCGACACGCCTCTGGCGTATTTCTGGACCTGGGGCCGCGCCATGCATCTGATGGATGGCCCCGATGAAGTACATTTGCGCACATTGGCCCGGCACGAGCTTCACAAAGCACGTGAGCGCATGGGTCATACCGCTGCCTATTTCACCACACCTGAACAAATGCGCGCACAGCCTCACTTGTCGGCTTGATGCATCGATACAGAGTCTTTTTTATAGGCGAAATCAAATGAATCACCTCGCTGCTTATAAAATGCATTCGCCATGCATATTAAGGCTGCCGCCTTCAAAACCAAGACTTCACAATCATGAGACTGACCCATTGGACCGATTACAGTTTGCGAGTACTGATGTATTGCGCCCAATGCGAGTCGCAGCAGACAGTGGCGACCATCCAAGCGATTGCTGATCAGCACGGCATCTCCAAAAGCCACCTTACTAAGATTGTGATGACGCTGGCAGCCGGTGGTTATTTGCTGACAAGTCGAGGTCGAGGCGGTGGCATTCGGCTAGGTCGACCTGCGTCGCAGATCGTGCTGGGTGAGGTGGTGCGCAAGACCGAGACCGATTTTCAGATGGTCGAGTGCTTTGGTGATGTGCCCAGCAGTTGCGCATTGATGCCGGCCTGTTATTTGAAGCAAATTTTGGCCGAAGCTCTGGGTGCATTTTTGGCCAAACTTGATGGGGTCACTTTGGCTGATTTGATGAGCACCACTCAAGAGCGATTGCCGAGATTTAAAGCACTTACGTTTCAGCCCAAACCGTTAAGCGTCAAAGCATGAAACACACAGCCTCCTTGTCGGCCAAGCTGGTGCGCATAGGATCGGGCTTGTTGGTTGTCGTGCTGATCTCGATTGGCCTGACCTTATGGGTGACTTGGAAGCTCAGCGGCGGAGCTGCTGCTTTGAACGAGGCCGGGCGCATGCGAATGCAAACATGGCGTCTGACCAGCGAGGTGCAGGCACAGTTGCCTGCCTCTGAAATTGAAAAATTGACGCGTGAATTCGACCGCAGCATGCAGGTTCTCAAAAACGGTGATGCAACGCGGCCTCTTTTTGTGCCTTGGAATGATGCCGTTCACGAACGATACAGCAAGGTGGAGGGCTTGTGGCACGACCAGAAAAGTCTCTTCATGTCTCAACCTTCGCTTGACCATGCCAGTCTGGTGCAGCGCGCCAACACTTTTTTGGTGGCGATTGACAGTTTCGTCTTGTCCATCGAAGACCAGATGACGGGATTGACAGCAATACTCAACCTCTTCCAGTTCGTGATGATGGCGCTAGCCATTGGCGGCGCGGTCATCATGCTGTACACGGGTTATATGTATGTGATCAACCCACTGAGCCTTTTGCGCGATGGTTTACACAAGATTGAGTCGGCCAAGTTTTCGGCACGGGTCGATGTGTCCTCGAACGACGAATTTGGCCAGGTTGCCTCCAGTTTCAACCGCATGGCAGCGACTTTGCAGTCTTTGTACGGCAACTTGGAAGGACAAGTGGCTGCCAAGACGCAGCGCATTGCAGCGCAAAAGGAGCGGCTTGAAGCGCTGTACGGCGTGAGCGTCTTTCTAGCGCAGACCACTGACTTAACCGCGTTGACCCAGGGTTTTGTACAAAGGGTGCGACGGATGATGCAAGCCGATGCGATGGCTCTGCGCTGGTCGGGCGAAGATCCCAGCAAATCAATGTTGCTCGCATCTGACGAGTTTCCAGAGTTCATGCAGGAAGAAGAGAAATGCCTGATGGCGGGGGCTTGCGCCTGTGGCCAACCCCAGTCCGATGCCCGCACACGCGTGATCCCGATCATGAGCAGTGATGTAGCGCCATTGCAGCATTGCTCGCGAATGGGCTATGTTGGCATGATCTCTGTGCCTGTGCGTCTGCATCACAAGGTGCTGGGAGAGATCAATCTGTTCTATAAAAGCCAGGTCAGCCTGCCTGCCGAGGAGTTGGAGCTGATGGACACACTGGCCAGTCATCTGGCTACAGCGGTAGAGGGCTTGCGCACAGTGGTGCTGGACCGAGAGGCGGCCATATCGGGTGAGCGTGCTTTATTGGCCCGCGAGTTACATGACTCGATTGCTCAGTCTCTGGCATTTCTCAAAATTCAAGTGCAGCTTTTGCGCACCGCCATGGCTAAAAACGATGTCGAAAAAACAGCATTGGTCTTGGGGGAACTCGACAGCGGACTCAAGGACAGCATTGCCGATGTGCGAGAGTTGTTGGTGCATTTTCGCACCCGAGCTCAGGCTGATGACATTGATCTGGCCGTGCGGGAGACTTTACAAAAATTCCAACACCAGACAGGACTGAAGGTTAGCCGCAAGGTGATCGGAGAGAGCTTGCCTCTACCGCAGGATGTGCAGATCCATGTGCTGCATGTTTTACAAGAGGCGCTGTCCAATGTTCGCAAACATGCTGGGGCGCGAAGCGTCGAGATTGAAATCCACAAAGGCGAAATCTGGCGCTTTGTGGTCCGCGACGACGGCGCAGGTTTTGACGAAGGCGGCCAGCGCACTGAACTGCAGGTGGGGCTGAAAATCATGCGCGAGCGCGCCCAGCAGATTGGCGCAACGGTGACCGTGGACTCAGTCATTGAGCAAGGCACTGTGATGACCTTGCGAGTGCCCACGCTCCAAACGCCCCCGTCTAAAACCAAACCGGCAGCGATCCTGTCCTCTTTCAAATGATCGAACCCATTGAACTTTTGGTGGTCGATGACCACACCTTGTTTCGCCGAGGTCTGATGGCCCTGCTATCGCAGGACGAGCGCTTTCGCATCGTGGGCGAGGCCGGTGATGTGGGTGAGGCATTGCGCGTTCTGGCCACAACTCGGCCACATATGTTGCTGCTGGACAACCACCTACCAGGTGTTAAGGGGGTGGATGCCATTGGATCGCTTAAAGAGGCAGCCCCTGATTTACGCATTCTGATGCTCACCGTAAGTGAGGACGAGGACGATTTGTCCCGAGCCCTGCACAACGGGGCCGATGGTTATTTGCTCAAAACCGCTGAATCGGACCAACTGTGCGAGGCACTTGTAAAGGTGAACGAAGGTCATTCGGTCATCAGTCCTACCATGCTGAACAAATTAGTGTCTGGATTGCGCCACCCTGCTGTTGCGCCCACGGCACCTGAAAATCCTTGCATCGCGAAATCACCATTGCAACTGCTAGACATGCTCTCGCCCCGCGAAAAAGATATCTTTATCCTGGTAGCCCAAAGCCTGAGCAACAAGCAAATTGCACGTGATCTGGACATCGCCGAGACCACTGTGAAGATCCACATTCAGCATATCTTCAAAAAGATGACGCTGAATTCCCGAGTTCAGATCGCGATTTTTGCGGCAACAAACGGAATCGTTTGATATTCATCAATTTTGATAGTTCCAAAGGAGGATGAAGATCAATCTTCATCCTCCTTTTGCTTGGGGGTAGATAAGCTTCAGATGGATACCCAAGGCTTGCCAAAAAAACCACACTCAACGCATGAGTTTGGAGAATACAAATGGCAAGTGATCTGGTTCAACAGCGAAAAGCATGGTCCGTGCTGATTGTCAGCACCCTGGCATTCACGGTTTGCTTCATGGTTTGGATGATGTTTGGTGTGATCGGGGTACCCATCAAGAAAACCCTGGACCTCAACGCCACGCAATTCGGTCTGTTGATGGCCATGCCGGTACTGACCGGCTCGCTGGTGCGGGTGCCGCTGGGCATCTGGAC
>ERZ1034365.256-NODE-256-length-29899-cov-2.969620_pt1 | contig 29899 bp, 29 predicted proteins | sample MGYA00520615_ERZ1034365 | MGnify/ENA primary metagenome ERZ1034365 (study PRJEB33736, sample SAMEA104284505) | Azolla filiculoides | biome: Urban; feature: Water surface; material: Ditch water | place: Netherlands | collected 2015-10-28 | depth 0-0.1 m ...
CAGGGCGCTGAGGGTGTAGATCACGGTCCACCGGGTAACATAAAAAAAAAGAACCCGGCCGCGCCGAGCGCCCGAGGCGGCCATCAGGGCCTGCAGGGCGGCGGCGTCGGGCAGGGCGCCCATCAGCGGCAGGCGGTCCAGTGAAGCGCAGCGCACCTGGGCCCAACCCAGCAAATGCCCTTGCGCCATGGCCGCGTGCAGGCGCTGCGCTGCGACCGGGTGCATGGCTTGCAGGCTTTGCGCGTTGCGCAAGTGCGCAGCATCGCTCAGCGCGCTGCTGTTCAGACCGCGTTCGTAGGTGGAGCCCATGGCCCAGATGCGGGCCGGCCATTGCGGCGGCAGACCGCTGTCTTCATACAGGGGCACGAACACGCCGTTGTCCCGCTGTGGGCGGGGCGCCAGCGGCTCGTCCGCCAGCGCGGCCAGGCTCATCTGGCCCTGCACGGGGCGCAATGGCAGGGCATCGGTGTCCAGCTGGGTGCAACCTGCGAGTAGCGCCTGGCTGCCGTAGGCCGCGGCCACCACCACCGTGGGTGCCTCGGCCAGCACACGGCCGTCGGCGGCCAGGGCTTGCCAGCCGCTGGTGTCGGGGTCGTGTCCCACCGGGCGCAGCCGGGCCACGGGGGCATCCCACAGCGTCTGCAGGCTGCCGTGGGTGTGTGCTTCGTTCAGCCAGGCCTGCACCAGGGCGGCCGGCCGCACCAGCGCCGCCGGCCAGCGCCCGGGATCGTGCCCGAGGTTGTCCACCTCGCAGGGCTGCCACCCGGCCCCTTGCGGCACCAGGCGTTCCAGCTGCGCGCGCATGTCGGCCACGCCCAGGGCCGCCAGGCGTGAGAGCGGGGTGGGCGCCCGTGTGACGTGCGGGCTGAGCATGCCCACCGGCAGGGCCGAAGCGGCTTGGGCCGGGCCTGCGGCGGCATCGATCAGGGTGGCACGCCAGCCGCGTCTGGCCAGGGCCACGCACACGGCCGCACCGGCCAGGCCGGCGCCGATCACCAGGGCATGGCGGGCGGAATGGGGAGCAGACAAGGTCATGAGCGGCGTGGCGCACCGGCCACCCGCAGACGATCAGTTGGCCGGGGGCACGAAGCCGGCTGCGGCGTCAGCGCCTTCGCCAAAGAAGTGCTTTTCCATCTGGCGCGCCAGGTACTGGCGGGCACGGGCATCGGCCAGGTTCAGGCGGTTTTCATTGACCAGCATGGTCTGGTGCTTGAGCCAGGCGGCCCAGGCTTCCTTGCTGACGCCTTCCCAGATGCGCTTGCCCAGCTCGCCGGGGTAGGGGGGGAAGTCGAGTCCTTCGGCTTCTTTGCCGAGCTTGATGCAGTTGACGGTGCGTGCCATGGAGAGGGCCTTAAGAGTGGGTTGTTAGATGATTTGGATATTAAGAACTGAAAACTCGGTAGTTCCAGTTTTAAAGGCTTGCTTCCAGAATCCATTTCATCGCAATTTTTGAGACAGGAAGCAAGCCATGACGCAACGCCGCCACTTTATCAACCTTTCATTGGCCGCCGCCCTCGCAGGGTCGGGATTGTTGACTTCCTTCAGCTTCGCCCAGACGGCGGCCACCCCGGCGTTGGCGCCTGTGACGCTGCTCAACGTCTCCTATGACCCGACGCGCGAGCTGTACGTCGAGTTCAACGCGGCATTCGCCAAATACTGGAAGGCCAAGACCGGGCAGGAAGTGACCATCAAGCAGTCGCACGGCGGCTCGGGCAAGCAGGCGCGCTCCATCATTGACGGGCTGGACGCCGACGTGGCCACGCTGGCGCTGGCCGGTGACACCGATGCGCTGGTCAAGAACGGCGGCTGGCTGGCGCCTGATTGGCAAAAGAAGCTGCCCCACAACGCATCGCCCTACACCTCGACCATCGTGCTGGCCGTGCGCGAAGGCAACCCCAAGGGCATCAAGGACTGGGACGACCTGATCAAGCCGGGCATCAGCGTGATCACGCCGAACCCAAAGACCTCGGGCGGTGCCCGCTGGAACTACCTGGCCGCCTGGGAGTTTGCCAAGCGCAAATTGGGCGGTGACGCCAAAGCCAAGGAGTTTGTCGCCAAGCTCTACGGCAACGTCCCCGTGCTGGACACCGGCGCGCGCGGCTCCACCATCACCTTTGCGCAGCGTGCGCAGGGTGATGTGCTGATCGCCTGGGGAAACGAGGCCTACCTGCTGGAAAAAGAGTTCAAGTCCAAGTTTGACGTGGTGGCGCCTTCACTGAGCATTCTGGCCGAGCCGGCCGTGGCCGTGGTGGACAAGAACGTCAACAAGAAGGGCACGCGGGTGGTGGCCGAGGAATACCTCAAGTACCTCTATTCCGAAGAGGGCCAGGACATTGCCGGCAAGAACTTCTACCGCCCGGCGGTTTCCGAGAAAGCCAAGGCCAAGTACGCCAAGCAGTTCCCCAAGATCAACCTGTTCACCATCGACCAGGCGTTTGGCGGCTGGACCAAGGCGGACAAGGAGCACTTTGCCGACGGCGGCTCGTTCGACCAGATCTACCTGAAGAAGTAATTCAAACGCTGTCACACATCAGGCCCACAGGGAGAAAAAAACAATGACAGTCTTATTGGTGGGCGGCAGCCCTTCGGAAAAATCGCGCTCTTCGGCCTTGCTGGATGCGGTGCAGCAACGGTTGCAGTTTCAAGGCGTGCACGTCGAGCGCCTGCAGATCCGTGACCTCTCGCCCCAGGCCTTGCTGCTGGCGGATTTCAACCACCCCAGCGTGATCCGGGCCACCGGCCAGGTGGCGCGGGCCCGGGCCATCGTGGTGGCTACGCCGGTGTACAAGGCGGCTTACAGCGGCGTGCTCAAGGTCTTTCTGGACCTGCTGCCGCAGACGGCCCTGAAGGACAAGCATGTGCTGCCCCTGGCCACGGGCGGCAGTCCGCACCACATGCTGGCGCTGGACTACGCGCTGCGCCCGGTGCTGCAGTCGCTGAGCGCGCGGCACATCCTGCCGGGCATTTACGCGACCGATTCGCAGATCACCGTGCTGCCCGAGGGGGGCTACCACGTCCACGCCGACATCGCAGCCCGGCTTGACGAAGGTGTGACCACGCTGGTTGCCGAGGCGCTGAAGCAGAGCCCTTCGGTGGCCGGCCGGTTTGCCCCGGTGCCGTTCTCGCAGGTGCGATGTAGCGTCTGACGGCGCCTTCTGATTTGCAGCCTTCGCCTCCGTGCGGCGGCTGCACCCTCCCGGTTCAACTTCATTTTTTCAGGCCGCCCGAAGCGGTCGTGGGCGAACTTGGCCCGTTTTCTGGAAAAGGTCTGCGTCATGCCCCACAACGTCTCACTTGAAACGATGGCCTCCGAGGAGTCCTTCACCTGGCGCGAAGCCCTGCAGTCCCTGGGGATCGCCCTGCTGCTGGTGTCGTCGGTGTTTGTGATCGTCAGCTTCCTGCTGCTGCCTGTGGCGCCGGTCTGAACCCTATTTTTCAAGGAATTTACCGTGTCATCCAATTTTTCCCTCCACCGCCGCCAGGTGCTTGCCGCGGCTGTTGCCTCCGCTGCCTTGGGCGCCAGTCCCCTGGCTTTCGGCCAGAAGACGCCGCGTGTGTTGCGCGTCGGTCATCAAAAGGGCTGGCTGTCCATCCTCAAGGGCCGCGGTACGCTGGAAAAGCGCCTGGCCCCGCTGGGTGTCAGCATCACCTGGACCGAGTTCAACGCCGGCCCGGTACAGCTCGAAGCCTTGAATGTGGGCGCCATCGACTTCGGTGACGTGGGCGAAGCGCCGCCCATCTTTGCCCAGGCCGCTGGTCTATGCCGGCGCCACGGTGCCGCGCCCGCGGCTGGAGGCCATCATCGTGCCCAAAGACTCGCCCATCAAGACCGTGGCCGACCTCAAGGGCAAGAAGGTGGCTTACAACAAGGGCTCCAACGTCCAGTATTTCCTGGTCAAGCTGCTGGAAAAAAACGGGCTGAAGTACAGCGATGTGCAACACATCCATCTGCCGCCACCCGATGCGCGTGCCGCCTTCCAGAAGGGCGCGCTGGACGCCTGGATCATCTGGGACCCCTTCCTGGCCGCTGCACAAAAGACGCTCGATGCCCGCCTGCTGACGGACGCCACCGGCGTGGTGAACAACCGGGCCTACTACTTCACCTCGCGCGAATTCGCGACCAGGAACGTCGATGTCCTGAAGATCGCCATCCAGGAGATCAATGCGATCGACACCTGGGCGTCGAAAAACAAGGCGGCCGCCGCCGCCGAACTGTCGGCCGTGCTCGGTCTGGACAAGAGCATCACCGAGCTCTACCTGAACCGGTCTGCTTTCGGCACCGCACCGGTCACGCGTGAGATCCTGGCGGAACAGCAGGGCATTGCCGACACTTTCTTCGAACTCAAGCTGATCCCGAAGAAGCTCAACCTGCTGCACGCCGCGCCGGTGGACCTGGGCTGACCCGCGCTTTTCAGGAGACGGCACATGTCTGAATTGCATTCACCGGCACCGGGACCACGGCGCGAATTCCTCCGCTTTCTGGCGATTACGGCGGGCGTGTGGGGCCTGTCGGCGCCAGTCACCTCGCGCAGCGCCTGGGCGCAAGGCAAGGCGGTGGGCCGGGCGCCTGAACTGCTGCGCATCGGCTATCAGAAGTCGGCCGTCAACCTGGTCATCCTCAAGCAGCAGGGCGTGCTGGAAAAGCGTTTTCCAAAGACGAAAGTCAGCTGGATCGAGTTTCCCGCCGGGCCGCAGTTGCTGGAGGCGCTGTCGGCGGGGGCGCTGGAGTTTGGCCTGACCGGCGATGCGCCGCCGGTCTTTGCGCAAGCCGCCGGCAAGGACCTGGTCTACGCGGGCGCCGAGCCGTCCAAGCCTGACAGCTCGGCCATTCTGGTGCTGAAAGATTCGCCGGTGCGCACACTGGCCGACCTCAAGGGACGCAAGATTGCGCTGCAAAAAGGCTCCAGCGCGCACTACCTGCTGGTGCGCGCGGTGGACCAGGCTGGGCTCCAGTGGTCGGACATCCAGCCGATCTACCTGGCGCCGGCGGATGCACGGGCCGCGTTCGAGCGCCGCAGCGTGGACGCCTGGGCCATCTGGGACCCGTTCTACGCCGCTACGGAGTTGGCCATCCAGCCGCGCGTGATCACCACGGGGCGCGGCCTGTCGGGCAACAACTCGTTTTACCTCGCCTCGCTGCCTCTGGCGACCCGGCATCCGGACGTCATTGGCGCGCTGTTTGACGAACTCACCCGCGCAGACCGTTTTGCGCAGGAGCAGCGGCCTGCGGCCATCAAGCTGATCTCGGACTTCAGCGGGCAGGACCCCGGGGTGGTCAGCCTTTTTCTGCAGCGCCGGCCGCGTTCGCCCGTGGGTCTGCTGAGCCCCGCCATGGTGGCCGACCAGCAACGGGTGGCCGACGCATTCGCGCGGCTGGCGCTGATTCCCAAACCCGTCAAGGTGGCTGACATCGTCTGGCGGCCGGTGCCAGCCCAGGCGGCGCTGGTCTCCCCCAGATAACAAGATTCAACAAGCTCCGAGGACTACCTTCATGAACGTTTTCTGGTTTCTTCCCCTGCACGGCGACGGCCGTTACCTCGGCACCCAGCATGGCGCCCGCGCGGTGGACCACCACTACCTCAAGCAGATCGCGCAGGCCGCCGACGAACTGGGCTACGGCGGCGTGCTGTTGCCCACGGGCCGCTCCTGCGAAGACCCGTGGATTGCTGCGGCCAGCCTGATTCCCGTCACGCGCCGGCTGAAGTTCCTGGTTGCGCTGCGCCCCAGCACGATTTCGCCCACGGTGGCGGCACGCCAGGCAGCCACGTTCGATCGCCTGAGTGAAGGGCGCCTGCTGGTCAATATCGTGGCCGGTGGCGACGCGGGCGACCTGGAAGGCGATGGCACTTTCCTGAGCCACGATGAGCGCTATGAACACACCCGTGAGTTCCTGGATGTCTGGACCCGCCTGCTGGCCGGCGAAGAAGTCACCTACGAGGGCAAGCACGTCAAGGTCAAGGGCGCGCGGCACCTGTTCCCGTCGGTGCAGCGGCCCCATCCACCGCTGTATTTCGGGGGATCTTCCGACGCGGCGCACGACCTGGCCGCCGAGAAGGTCGAGCTGTACCTGACCTGGGGCGAGCCCCCGGCCGAGGTGGAAAAGAAGTTTGATGACGTGCGCAAGCGCGCCGCCAAACTCGGCCGCAAGGTCAAATTCGGTGTGCGCCTGCACGTGATCCCGCGCGAAACCAATGACCAGGCCTGGGCTGCCGCAGACGACTTGATCCGCTACCTGGACGACGAAACCATTGCCAAGGCGCAAAAGGCGTTCTCGGCCATGGACTCCGAAGGCCAGCGCCGCATGCGTGCCCTGCACGGCGGCAGCCGGGCCAACCTGGAGATCAGCCCCAACCTGTGGGCCGGCGTGGGCCTGGCCCGCGGCGGTGCCGGCACGGCTCTGGTGGGCGATGGCGAAACCATTGCGCGGCGCCTGAAGGAGTACGAGGCCATCGGCGCCGAGACCTTCGTGCTGTCGGGCTACCCGCACCTGGAGGAGGCCTACCGCTTTGCGGAACTGGTGTTCCCGCACATCGGCGTGCAGGCGCCGGCCAAGGCGCAGGGCGCCAACCTGATCAGTCCGTTCGGCGAGGTCGTGGGCAACGCCCATGTGCCAGGCGCCTTGCGTGCGGCGCAGAGCTGACCGGGGACCGGCATGCCCGTTCTGTCTGTGCATCACGTGCAGTTGCCCTACCCCGAAGGGGCGGGGCCGGCCATCCGCCATTTTTACGGGCGGTTGCTGGGGCTGCCGGACATCAGTCACCCGGCGTCCGACCGTCCGCGCTATGTCGCGGGCTCACAGCAGATTGATCTGGTGCCGGTGGCCGGACTGATGTTCACCGCCGCGCACGGACACCTGGCGTTCGAGGTGCTGAACCTTCCCGAGCTTCGGCAAAACCTGCTGGCGGCCGGCCTGCCCCTGGACGAGACACAGCCCTTGCCAGGCTTCCGGCGTTTCTACGCCCTTGACCCGGCGGGCAACCGCCTCGAATTCATTGAACCCGAACCTACTGGAGTGTGGACCGTATGAGCAATCCTTCCATTCAGGAACTGCAGACCGGCCTGGCCAGCGCCAGCGTGCATCCGGAGCAGCCCTGGCTGCTGTTGCAGGAGGGCGTGACCTCGCCCTGGGCGGCCCTGGTGGCCTCGTTGCAGCGTGCCTTGCAACGCCTGCTGCCCTGGGTTGTGCCGGTCGGCCTGATCGTGGTCTGGCAGATCGCGTCATCGCTGGGCTGGCTGTCTACGCGGGTGCTGCCGGCGCCGCTGGATGTGATCCGCGCCGCCTGGACGCTGGCCGTGTCGGGCGAACTCTGGGTGCACGTCAAGGTCAGTGCGGGGCGTGCGCTGGCCGGGCTGGCCATTGGCGGCGGGCTGGGCCTGCTGCTGGGCTTGCTGACGGGCTCGGTGCGGTTTTTCGAGACCCTGCTGGACTCCACCATCCAGATGGTGCGCAACATCCCGGCGCTGGCGCTGATTCCGCTGGTGATCCTGTGGTTCGGCATTGACGAGACGGCCAAGCTGTTCCTGATCTCGGTGTCGGTGTTCTTCCCGATCTACCTCAACACCTTCCACGGCATCCGCAACGTGGACCCGGGGCTGATCGAGATGGGCCGTACCTACGGGCTGTCGCGCTGGGCGCTGTACCGCGAGATCATCCTGCCCGGGGCGCTGTCGTCCATTCTGGTGGGCCTGCGCTTCTCGCTGGGCCTGATGTGGGTGATCCTGATCGTGGCCGAAACCATTTCCGCGCAGGCCGGCATCGGCTATCTGACCATGAACGCCCGCGAATTCCTGCAGACCGACATCGTGCTGGTCGGCATCCTGCTCTACGCCCTGCTGGGCAAGCTGGCCGATGTGTTTGCCAAGGGGCTGGAGCGCTACTGGCTGCGCTGGCACCCGGGCTACCAGACGGCTGGGCACTGAGAAAGAGGACACACCATGACGCAATCAAGTAACACAGGCAAAACAGGCAACCCGGGCGGCGTGCGCCTGGAAATCCGCGGACTGACCAAACGCTACGGCCAGCGCGAGGTGCTGCACAACGCCGAGCTGACCATCGAGCCAGGCCAGTTTGTGGCCATCGTGGGCCGCAGCGGCTGCGGAAAAAGCACGCTGCTGCGCCTGGTCGCGGGGCTGGAAAAGGCCTCGGCCGGCAGCATCGTGGTGGATGCGAAGCCGCTGGACGGCCTGTCGGACGATACCCGCATCATGTTCCAGGACGCGCGCCTGCTGCCCTGGAAGCGGGTCATCGACAACGTCGCCCTGGGCTTGCCGCCGGCGCAGCGCAGCGCCGCCGCCGACGTGCTGGGCCGGGTGGGCCTGGGCGACCGCGGCACTGAATGGCCGGCGCGCCTGTCTGGCGGCCAGCGCCAGCGCGTGTCGCTGGCCCGCGCGCTGGTGCACAACCCGCGCCTGCTGCTGCTCGACGAGCCGCTGGGCGCGCTGGACGCGCTGACCCGCATCGAGATGCACCGCCTGATCGAAGGCCTGTGGCAGGCCAGCGGCTTTACCGCGCTGCTGGTCACGCACGACGTGCAGGAGGCGGTGGCTCTGGCCGACCGCGTGATCCTGATCGAGGACGGCCGCATCGCGCTGGACGAAACCATCGCCCTGGCGCGGCCCCGCGCGCATGGTGATGCCGGCTTTGCCGCGCTGGAAAAACGCATTCTCGACCGCGTGCTGCAGCGGCCCCAGCTAGAGCCCGTCCCGGTCGACACCAGCTGGCCCGGTCTGCCGGCGCACGGCTTGCGCTGGGCGGTCTGACGGTCCTCCCCCATTTTTTCTTTTCAACGGACTTCCAAGGAGTAATTCATGTCCATTCAAGCCATCAACGTGCGCAACCAGTTCAAGGGCAAAGTCCGCGAGATCATCCGCGGCGATGTCGTCTCCGAGATTGACGTCGAGACGCCCTGGGGCATCGTGACCTCGGTCATCACCACCCGTTCCGTGGACGATCTCGCGCTGGTCGTGGGCTCGGAGGTGGTGGCGCTGGTCAAGTCCACCGAAGTCTCCATCGCCAAGCTCTGAGTCCGGGCGCGTCCGGTGCCGCCTGCGCGGCGCCGTGCGCAAGCCGGTGTTCGCTGCCGGGACATGCCGATGCGGGCCTTGGGGAAGGCCCGCAGGCGTATTTGTATTTGTCACCACTGCATTACAGTTCAGCGAGCTTTGTATTCCAGACACATTGGGCTGTCAGAATTATTTCGACCCAAAAACGACTGTTTGCACCCATGCCCCTCGCATTGCGCCCTTGTCCCCCCGCCATCGATCCAGTTTCTGCCCCCTCTGATCAGGGGGCGCCCGGGGCCGCTGCTTTAAGGGCGTGGCCCCGCGCTGCACTGGCGCTGACCCTGGTGGCCGCCCTGGCGGCCTGTTCCGACAAGCCCGCCGGCAAAGCCGAGGCCCCCCGGGGGCCCGCGACCGTGGGGGTGGTGGTCCTCAAGGCCGAGAGCCGCACGCTGTCCACCGAGCTTCCCGGACGCACGCAGGCCTTCCTGAGTGCCGAAATTCGGCCGCAGATCGGCGGCATCGTGCAAAAGCGCCTGTTCACGGAAGGTGCGTTGGTCAAGGCGGGGCAGGCGCTGTACCAGATCGATCCTGCCAGTTACGAAGTCGCGCAGGCGAGCGCCCGGGCGGCGCTGGCCAAGGCCGAGGCGGTGGCGCGCACTGCCGAGGTGAATGCCCGGCGCAATGCCGAGCTGGTGGAGATCGACGCGATCAGCCGTCAGGTGCACGACGAGAGCCAGGCTTTGGTCAAGCAGACCGCCTCCGACGTGGCCGCTGCGAAGGCGGCGCTGGCCAACGCCGGCATCAACCTCGGCTACACCCGCATCGTCGCGCCGATCGCCGGGCGCACCAGCCTGTCGACGGTAACCCCGGGCGCGCTGGTGACGGCCAACCAGACGACGGTGCTGACCACCCTCCAGCAGATCGACCCGATCTACGTGGACGTGACCCAGTCCGCCGGCGAGCTTCTCAAGCTCAAGCGCGACCTGGCCGCTGGCCGCTTCGAGCGCACCGGCGCGAACGAGGCGCGTGTGCGCATCAAGCTTGACGACGGCACGCTGTATCCGAAGCCGGGCCGCCTGCAGTTTTCGGGCGTGCAGGTCAACCCCTCGACCGGCGCTGTCACCCTGCGTGCCGTCGTGCCCAACCCCGACGGCATTCTGATGCCGGGCATGTACGTGCGCGCCGAGCTGGAAACCGGCGTGGCGGCGCAGTCGCTGCTGATTCCCCAGCAGGCCGTGACGCGCGATCTCCGCGGCCTGGCCAGCGCCCTGGTCGTGAACAAGGACAACAAGGTGGAGCGCCGCGCACTTGAGGTGGGCGAGGCCGTGGGCAACCGCTGGGACGTCAAGAGCGGCCTGGCTGTCGGCGAGCGCCTGGTCGTGGATGGCCTCCAGCGCGTGAAGGTGGGCGACACGGTGAAGGTGCAGGAGGTCAGCCTGCAGCGCCCGGAGCGCAGCGCCAATGGCCAGGGCGGGCAGGGCGCAGGGGAGGGGAAAGGCGGCAATGCGCCGCAGGCCGACCCCGCCACATCCGCCGCGCCGGCTTCGACAGCCGCCGCCGCGAGCGCCACGCGCTGAAGGACAGCGCACCATGGCCCAATTTTTCATCAACCGGCCCATCTTCGCGTGGGTGCTGGCGATCATCATCATGCTGGGCGGCGCCTTGTCGATCAAGACGCTGCCGCTGGAGCAATACCCCGACATCGCGCCGCCGCGCGTGTCCATCAACGCCATCTACACCGGCGCCTCGGCGGCAACCGTCGAGAACTCGGTCTCGCAGGTGATCGAGCAGCAGCTCAAGGGGCTGGACAACCTGCTCTACATGGCCTCGACCAGCGACGCCTCGGGGCGCTCGCGCACCATCCTGACCTTCAACCCCGGCACCAACATCGACGTGGCGCAGGTGCAGGTGCAGAACAAGCTGCAGCAGGCCATGTCGCGCCTGCCGCCGGCGGTGCAGAGCCGCGGCGTGACGGTGACCAAGGGCGGCGGCGACTACCTCATGACCTTCACCTTCACCTCTCCCGACCCGAGCGTGAACCAGGTGGACATCGGCGACTACATCAACAGCGCCCTGGTGGACGTGATCGGCCGCATCGACGGCGTGGGCGACATCCAGGTCTTTGGCTCGGGCTACGCCATGCGCCTGTGGCTGGACCCGGCCAGGCTGGAGAAATTCGGCCTCATGCCCTCGGACGTGGGCAGCGCCATCGCTGCGCAGAACGCCCAGGTCTCGGCCGGCCAGCTGGGTGCGCTGCCGGCGGTGGGCCAGCAGCAGCTCACGGCTTCGATCACGGCGCGCACCAAGCTCAAGACCGTCGAGGAGTTCAAGAACGTGGTGCTCCGCTCTACGGCTGACGGTGCGCTGGTGCTGCTCAAGGACGTGGCGCGGGTCGAGCTGGGGGCTGAAAACCTGGGCATTACTTCGCGCCTGAACGGCAAACCCGGCGCCGGCATGGGCATCGTTCTGGCCGACGGGGCCAATGCCATGGCGGTGTCCGATGCCGTGGTGGCCAAGATTGCCGAGCTGCAGCCGTTCTTCCCGTACGGCATGACCTCCTTCATCAGCTCCGACTCCACGCCCTTCGTGCGCGCCTCGACCGAGGAGGTGGTGTACACGCTGGTGGAGGCCATGCTGCTGGTGGTGCTGGTGATGTACGTCTTCCTGCAGAACATCCGCGCCACGCTGATCCCGGCCATTGCCGTGCCCGTGGTGCTGCTGGGCACCTTCGGCGTGTTGTCGCTGGCCGGCTATTCGATCAACACGTTGACCATGTTCGGCATGGTGCTGGCCATCGGGCTGCTGGTCGACGACGCCATCGTGGTGGTGGAAAACGTCGAGCGCGTGATGAGTGACGAGGGCCTGTCGCCCAAGGAGGCCACGCGCAAGTCCATGGCCGAGATCACGCCGGCGCTGGTCGGCATTGCGCTCACGCTGTCGGCGGTGTTCATTCCCATGGCCTTCTTTGGCGGCTCCACCGGGGTGATCTACCGCCAGTTCTCGATCACCATTGTCTCGGCGATGGCGCTGTCGGTGTTCGTGGCGCTCACGCTCACGCCGGCCCTGTGCGCCACCCTGCTCAAGCCGATTGCCAAGGGGCAGCACGACACCCACGGCGGCACGCCACGCAAGGGCCTGCTGGGGCTGAACGACCGTTTCTTCGTCTGGTTCAACCGCGGCTTCGACCGCACCTCGGCGCGTTACCAGGGCGCCGTGGGCGGGGTGATGCGCCGTAGCAAACGCATGGCGTTCATCTTCCTGCTGCTGTGCGGCGGCATGGCCATGATGTTCTCGCGCCTGCCGACCTCCTTCCTGCCGGTGGAAGACCAGGGCTATGTGACGGTGCAGATCACCTTGCCTTCCGGCGCGTCCGACGCGCGCCTGCAGGAGGTCATGGCGCAGGTGCAGCGTTACTTCGCCAAGCAGCCCGACGTGATCAGCTTCAACTCGGTCACCGGCCTGACCGGCGACCAGAGCTCGGCACGGGGCTTCGTGCGCCTGACCGACTGGAGCAAGCGCCCGCTGGACGCGCAGTCGGCCGACGCGATCGCCCGCAAGGCGACCAAAGACCTCGCGTCCATCCGCGATGCGCGCATCTTCGTGCTGCTGCCTCCGGCCGTGCGCGGCCTGGGCGCCAACGCCGGCTTCAACTTCCAGCTCAAGGACATGAACGGCCTGGGGCATGAGGCGCTGGTCGCCGCGCGCGACAAGGTGCTGGCGCTGGCGGGCAAACGGCCCGAGCTGACCTCTGTGCGCAGCAACAACCTGGAAGACACGTCCGAACTCGGCCTGGTCATCGACGACCGCAAGGCCGCCGCCCTGGGCCTGGCCACCAGCGACGTCAACGCGGTATTGTCCAGTGCCATTGGCGGCACCTACCTCAACGACTTCCTGAACAACGGCCGCGTCAAGCGTGTCTACATGCAGGGTGACGCGCCGTTTCGCATGTTGCCGCAGGACATCGGCCAGTGGACGGTGCGCAACAACCAGGGCCAGATGGTGCCTTTCTCGGCGTTCACCCGCACCGAGTGGACCTACGGCTCGCCGCAACTGCAGCGCTACAACGGCAGCCCCAGCTACGAGTTCGTCGGCAGCGCGGCGCCGGGCGTGAGTTCGGGCGTGGCCATGGACGTCATCGAGTCGATCATGAAGGAGATGCCGCCCGGCATCGGCTTCGAGTGGACGGGGGCGTCCTTCCAGGAGCGCCTCTCGGGTGCGCAGGCGCCGGTGCTGTATGCGGTGTCGATCCTGTTCGTGTTCCTGTGCCTGGCCGCACTCTACGAGAGCTGGTCGGTGCCGATGTCGGTGATCCTGGCGGTGCCGCTGGGCATCGTCGGCGCGCTGCTGTTCACCGGCCTGCGCGGCCTGACCAACGACGTCTATTTCCAGGTCGGCCTGCTTACCACGGTGGGGCTGGCGTCGAAAAACGCCATCCTGATCGTTGAATTCGCCACCCAGCTGCAGGAGCGCGGGCTGCAGGTTTTCGAGGCCACGCTCGAAGCGGTGCGCCTGCGTCTGCGGCCGATCCTGATGACCTCGCTGGCCTTCGGCTTCGGCGTGCTGCCGCTGGCCATCGGCACCGGCGCGGGCGCGGGGGGACGCCATGCGATCGGCACCGCGGTGCTCGGCGGCATGGTGTTCTCGACGGTGCTGGGGATTTTCTTTGTGCCGGTGTTTTTCCTGTTGATCCGCAGCTGGTTCGCCAGCGGCGCGCGCCCGCACGAGACGGCCACACCCGCCACACCCGCGGCACCCGCCACCGTGGAGGACGCAGCATGAAGACCCGTCACCTCCTGCATGGCTGGCCCCGCGCCACGCTGGCCAAGCTGGCCGCGGTCGCCCTGGCCGCCACCGCCTTGACCGGTTGCACCAGCCTGGCGCCCGACTACCAGCGGCCGGCTTCCCCCGTGCCCGCCACCGTGTTCGATGCCCCGGCGGGGCCCGCCGCGGAAACTCAAGCCCTGGCCTGGCGCGATCTGGTGTCCTCGGCGCCGCTGCGCGAGCTGGTCGCGCTGGCGCTGGAAAACAACCGCGACCTGCGGGTTGCGGCCCTGTCCATCGACCGCGCGCAGGCGCTGTACGGCGTGGAGCAGTCCAACCGCTTCCCGAGCGTGGCCGCCAGTGGCGCCGGTACCCGTGCGCGCACCGCGCAGGACCTCACCACCGCCGGGCGTGCGCAGTTCACCAACCAGTTCAGCGCAGGCGTCGGGTTTGCCAGCTACGAGATCGACTTCTTCGGCCGCGTGCGCAACCTGAACGACGTGGCCCTGCAGGAGTTTTTCCGCGTCACGGCCAACCAGCGCAGCGTGCAGCTGAGCCTGGTGGCCGAGGTCGTGAACGCCTGGCTGACCCTGCAGGCCGACCAGCAGCGCCTGCAGTTGGCCCGCGACACCCTGCGCAGCCGCGAGGCCGCCTTCGCGCTGACCCGACGCATCTACCAGCTTGGCGGCACCTCGGGCCTGGTGCTGGCGCAGAACCAGACCACGGTGGACAGCGCGCGCGCCGACGTCGCCACCACGACCAGCCAGGTCGCGCGCGACCAGAACGCACTGCGCGTGCTGGTCGGCGTGGACGTGCCGGCGCGCCTGCTGCCAGCGGCGGGGGCCGCGGCTACGCCGGCGCTGGCGCTGATGGAGCTGCCCGCGGGCCTGTCGTCGGCCGTGTTGCTGCGCCGTCCGGACGTGTTGGCCGCCGAGCACAGCCTGCGGGGCACCACGGCGAACATCGGCGCAGCGCGCGCGGCGTTTTTTCCCAGCATCACCTTGACGGCCAACGTGGGCACGGCCAGCAACGAACTCGACCGCCTGTTCAACGCCGGCAACGGCACCTGGAGCTTCGTGCCGCAGATCCGGCTGCCGATCTTCGACGCCGGCCGCAACCAGGCCAACCTGAAGGTGGCCGAGGCCAACCAGTCCGTGGCGCTCGCGCAGTACGAAAAGGCGGTGCAGACCGCGTTCCGGGAAGTGGCGGATGCGCTGGCCGAGCGCGCCACGCTGGCCGAGCGGATCGATGCGCAGACCTCGCTGGTCGCCGCCACGCAAAAGGCCTTCACGCTGTCGGAGGCCCGCTTCAAGGCCGGGGCGGACAACTACCTCAGCGTGCTCGACGCGCAACGCGCGCTCTACACCGCGCAACAGGGGCTGATCGCCGTGCAGCAGGCCGCGCAGGCCAACCGCATCACGTTGTACAAGGTGCTGGGCGGCGGCTGAACGCAGGGGGCCGCATGGATCGCGACCCGCGCCGGCCTCGGCGCGGGCCGTCGTGTGTCTTGGGTGTGAATCCGGGTTTTCCCTTATAACCAGGACCGCTTAGCTCCTGATTTTTTTGTCGTTCGCTTTTCCGGCGCGCCTCGGTACATTCGACCGCTTCCCAACCCTCTGACGCTGCGTGCAGGTTCCGGCCTGCATGCGCGCTGACTTTTTCATGATCGAATTACGGGGCATCTCCCTGACCTACCAGGGCGCCCACGGCCCCTTCGAGGCCCTGCGCGGCATCGACCTGCACATTCCGCCGGGTGAGGTCTTCGGCATCATCGGGCGCAGTGGCGCCGGCAAGAGTTCGCTGGTGCGCACGATCAACCTGCTCAACCGGCCCACCAGCGGGCAGGTCATCGTGGACGGCCGCGACCTGACCGGCCTCGGAGACGCCGAGCTGCGGGCCGCGCGGCGCGACATCGGCATGGTGTTCCAGCATTTCAACCTGCTGTCTTCGCGCACCGTGTTTGACAACGCCGCGCTGCCGCTGGAGCTGGCCGGCATGGACCGCGCTGCGATCCGCGCGCGGGTGGACCCGCTGCTGGAACTCGTGGGCCTGTCCGCGCTGCGCGACCGCTATCCGGCCCAGATCAGCGGCGGGCAGAAGCAGCGCGTGGGCATTGCGCGCGCGCTGGCCAGCCGGCCCAAGGTGCTGCTGTCGGACGAAGCCACCTCGGCGCTCGACCCCGAAACCACACGGTCCATCCTCGACCTGCTGCGCCAGGTCAACCGCGAACTCGGCCTGACCGTGCTGCTGATCACGCACCAGATGCAGGTCATCAAGCAGGTGGCCGACCGCGTGGCCGTGATCGAGGCCGGCCGCATCGTCGAGCAGGGGCGGGTGCTGGATGTGTTCACGCGCCCGCAGCAGGCCATCACGCGCAGCCTGATCGACGAAATCCTGCCGCAGGCGCTGCCGGCCAGCGTGCTGGACCACGTGCGCCATCTGTCTGGCGCGCTGCAGGGGCAGGGCAAGGGGCGGGTGGGGCAGCTGCTGCGCCTGTCGTATTCGGGTGCGGGGGCCTACCAGCCTATCCTGTCGCGCCTGATCCGCGAACACGGGCTGGACCTGAGCCTGCTGCACGGGCAGGTCGATGAAATCCAGGACCAGACCTTCGGCGCGCTGGCGGTCTACGTCAGCGGGGAGGCTGCACAGCTCGCGGCGGCCATCGCGCGCTTGCGTGCCGAAGACGTGCTGGTCGAAGAAGTCGTGACGGAGGGTTGAGCGATGTTCGAGAATTTTTCAGAAATGATGCTGGAACTGTTTGCCACCTCGCTGTGGGAAACCGTGGTCATGGTGGGCATCTCGGGCCTGGTGGGCGCGCTGCTGGGGGTGCCGCTCGGGGTGTTCCTTCGCCTGACGGACCGGGGCGGCGTGCTGGAGAACGGGCTCGTCAACAAGACGGTGGGCTGGATCGTGAACGCGGTGCGCTCCACGCTGTTCATCATCCTGCTGGTGGCCATCATTCCGTTCACGCGCCTCATCACGGGCTCGTCGATCGGCACGGCGGCGGCCGTCGTGCCCCTGACCCTGGCGGCAGCGCCTTTCGTGGCGCGCCTGGTCGAAGCCTCGCTGCGCGAGGTCGATGCCGGCCTGGTCGAGGCCGCGCAGGCCATGGGCGCCACGACCTGGCAGATCGTCTGGAAGGTGCTGCTGCCCGAGGCCCTGCCCGGCATCGTGGCTGGCCTGACCATCACCTTTGTGAGCCTGACCGGCTACTCGGCCATGGCCGGTGCCATCGGCGGCGGCGGCCTGGGCGACCTGGGCATCCGCTACGGCTACCAGCGCTTCCTGCCGGACGTGATGCTGGCTGTGGTGGTGGTGCTGATCTTCTTCGTGCAGGCCGTGCAAAGCCTGGGCGACTGGGCCGTGCGGCGCCTGAGCCACCGCTGAGTCGCCGCCGATCCACTGCGGGGATCTTTCTCCAGGCTTTTTGAAACTATCTTTATTGATAGCAAGAAACGACCGTTCCATCCTGGGCTATTGCCTCTTTGACCTTGTAACCTGAGCTTTGAAAATGAACACCATGCACAAACGTACCCTGATCCAGTCCCTGGCCGCCGTGGCCATTGCCGCCTTGCTGCCGGCCGCCGCGCTGGCCGCCGACAACGAAGTGGTGATCGGCGTCACGGCCGGCCCGCACGCCCAGATCGCCGAAGTCGCCAAACGCGTGGCCGAGAAAAACGGGCTCAAGGTCAAGCTGGTGGAGTTCAGTGACTTCATCCAGCCCAACGCCGCGCTGTCCCAGAGCCAGCTTGATGCCAACATCTACCAGCACGTGCCGTTCCTGGAGGCGCAGAACAAAGACCGCGGCTACAAACTCGTGGCCGTGGCGCCCGCTGTGCGCCAGCAAATGGGCATCTATTCAAAGAAGGTCACGAAACTGGCCGACCTGAAGGAGGGCGCCCGCATCGGGATTCCCAACGACCCGACCAACGGCTCGCGCGCCCTGCTGGTGCTGGTGGAGCAGAAGCTCATCAAGCTCAAGGACGGCGCGACCACGCGCGCCTCGGTGCTCGATATTGCCGAGAACCCGAAGAAGCTCAAGTTCGTGGAGCTCGAAGCCGCCCAGCTGGCGCGCGCGCTTGGCGATCTGGACGCCGCAGCCGTGAACAGCAGCTACGCCGTGCCGGCGGGGCTGTCGCCGACCAAGGATGCGCTGGCGCTGGAAAACCCGACCACGCCTTACGTCACCGTCGTGATCGCCACGCGCGCCGGCCATGAGAAGGACGCCGGCGTGCAGGCCTTCGTGAAGGCCTACCAGTCGCCCGAGGTCAAGCAGTTCATCGGCACGCAGTTCAAGGGCGCCTACAGCGCCGCCTGGTGAGCACGCCATGACGCTGCCGTTTCAAACCCTGGACGCGGCGCTGTTTGCGCGCGCGCAGACGCTGCTGGACGACGGCTGGCTCCAGCACGACACCGACCTGGCCCCGGTGCTGCCCACGGTACTGGCCCGCAATGTCGGGCAGGACTGGCACAAGGCCGGCAGCTTCCGCCACCATCTCGTGGGTGTGGCCCGTGCCTTGGCCCTGTGGCACCAGCCGCGCGACGTGCGCCTGCTGGGGCTGCTGCACAGTGTCTATGGCAATGCCTTCGTGGATCTGGTCAAGTTCGATCCGGCGCACGAGCGCGCGCGCCTGCGTGGGCTGATCGGTGCGCCGGCCGAGCATCTGGTCTACCTGTTCTGCACGATGTCGCGCACGCAGTTCGTGCAGAAGGCGCTGGCCGGCGGCTTCGAGCCTGACGGCAGCCTGGTGCTGGAGAAAAACGGCGAGCGCCAGGTGCTGGCGCCGGCCGAAGTGGCGGCCTTCCTGGTGGTCAGCATGGCCGACGCGATGGAGCAGTGGTTCAGCTGGCAGGAGGACGTGTATTCACAGTTTCCCAACGTGACGCAGCGCCCTCAGGCCGCGCACTGGATGGCCTCGCTCTGGCCCGGGCCCATGCGCCCCAGCGGGCGCATGCTGAGCCAGATTGCGGGGCTGGCGCAAGCGCTGCAGCATCCGGGCCTGCGGGGGCTGTTGCCTGCGCCGCCAGTGTTCGCCTTCGGCACCCAGGGGCTGAAGCCGGCAGACGAGGCCGCCGCCGTGTCGCTGTACTGGTCCGTGATCCAGCAGGACCAGCCGCTGGTCGACCTCGATGTGGCCACCGCCGTGATGGAGCAGGCCGTGCGCCTGAATCCCTGGGTGGGCGAGCCGCAGATGGTGTTGGCGCAGCTCTACCTGTCGGCTGGCCGCCGCGACGAGGCTGCGCAAGCTGCCGAAAGCGCGCTGCAGGCCTTCAGCACCTGGGGCAACGCGTGGGACAAACGCGTGGCCTGGGACGCCTGGATCGCCTGGGCCCGCATCCTGCGCCAGTCCGCGCTCGACGGCGACTGGCCCGAGCGGCTGGACAAGCTCAACAATCTGGCGCTGCGCGCGGTTTGATAGATTAATAAGCGCTAAAGAAAGAAAATAATATTCGTTTGAGTTTTGAAGGGGGCTGCTTACGATTCCGGACATCTCTTTATTGAAAGGTGTTTTCCGTGAACAAGCGCTCCCTCCTTCAATCCGCTCTCGCACTCGCCCTCACTGCCGGCCTGAGCGCCGGTGCCCTGGCCCAGGACAAGCCGCTGAAGGTCGGCGTCACCGCCGGCCCGCACGCCCAGATCTTCGAGCAGGTCAAGAAGATCGCCGAAAAAGACGGCCTGAAGATCCAGATCGTTGAATTCAGTGACTACGTGCAGCCCAACGCCGCGCTGGCTGCCGGCGACCTGGATGCCAACAGCTACCAGCACAAGCCCTACCTGGACGCGCAGATCAAGGACCGTGGCTACAAGTTCGCGCCCGTCGGCTACACGGTCAACTTCCCCATCGGCATCTACTCGAAGAAGGTCAAGAACCTCAACGAGCTGAAAGAGGGCGCCCGCGTCGGCATCCCCAACGACCCGACCAACGGCGGGCGCGTGCTGCTGGTGTTCCAGGACCAGGGCCTGATCAAGCTGAAAGCCGGTGCCGGCCTGAAGGCCACGCCGCTGGACGTGGTGGAGAACCCTAAAAAGATCAGGTTCGTGGAAGTGGACGCCGCCCAGCTGCCGCGCACGCTGGACGATCTGGACGCCTCGGCCATCAACACCAACTACGCGTTGTCGGCCGGCCTGAATCCGGGCAAGGACGCCATCGCCCAGGAAAGCGCCAAGAGCCCCTATGTGAACCTGATCGCCGTGCGCGAGCAGGACAAGGACAAGCCCTGGGTCGCCAAGCTGGTCAAGGCTTATCAGTCGGAAGAGGTCCGCAAGTTCATCCAGACCGAGTTCAAGGGCGCGGTGCTGGCCGGCTTCTGAGCGTCAGACGGACAGAGCGAACCCTATGACCACCCGCCAAGCCCAGATGCACCTGGGGGCCTTCTTCTTCGGCGAGGGCCACCACCTGGCCGCCTGGCGCCATCCCGATGTGGACCCGGCTGCGGCCGTGACACCCGCCACGCTCAAGGCCTGGGCCCGCCAGGCCGAAGCGGCCAAGTTTGACGCCATCTTCTTTGCCGACAACGTGGGCCTGAGCGGCGCGCCGGCCACGCTGGTCAACCGCAACGCGCTGCCGTACCCGTTTGATCCGCTGCTGCTGCAGTCGGCCCTGGCCGGCGTGACCGAGCGCATCGGGCTGGTGGCCACGGTGTCCACCACCTACCTGCCGCCCTACCACCTCGCGCGCAAGTTCGCCACGCTGGACCACCTCAGTGGCGGGCGCAGCGGCTGGAACCTGGTCACCTCGGGCAGCGACTTCGAGGCGCGCAGCTTTGGCCTGCCCGAGCAGCTGGCGCACGCCCAGCGCTACGAGCGCGCCCACGAGTACGTCAAGGTGGTCAAGGGCCTGTGGGACAGCTGGGAGGACGATGCCTTCATCCACGACAAGGCCGCCAGCCGCTTCTTCGACCCCGACAGGCTGCACCGCGTCGCCCACCAGGGCGCGCACTACAGCGTGCACGGCGCGCTGCAGGCGCCGCGCGCGCCCCAGGGCTACCCGGTGCTGGTGCAGGCCGGCTCCAGCGACGACGGCCAGGACCTGGCTGCCGCCACCGCCGAGCTGGTCTTCACCGCGCAGCAGACGGTGGAAGACGCGCGCGCCTTCTACGCCGGCCTCAAGGGCCGGCTGGCCGCCCATGGGCGCACCACCGACCAGCTCAAGATCCTGCCCGGCATCTCGCCCTTTGTCGGGCAGAGCGAGCAGGAGGCGCAGGAGAAGTTCGAGCAGCTGCAAAGCCTGATCGACCCGGTGCTGGGCGTGGGGCTGCTGTCGGCCTTCCTGGGCAACGTGGACCTGTCCGCCTACCCGATCGACGGCCCATTCCCGCTGGACCTGCCCGTCACCGAAGGCTGGAAGAGCCGCCAGGACCTGTTCGAGAAGCTTGCCCGGCGCGACCAGCTGACGATCCGCCAGCTTTATGAAAAGGTGGCCACGGGGCGCGGGCACTGGACGCTGGTGGGCACGCCCAAGACCATTGCCGACCAGCTGGAGCACTGGTTCACCACCGGTGCGGCCGACGGTTTCAACGTGCTGTCGCCCACACTGCCGCACGGGCTGAAGGACTTCGCCGAAGGCGTGATTCCCGAGCTGCAGCGCCGGGGCCTGTTCCGTACCGAATACACCGGGCACACCCTGCGCGAGCACCTGGGCCTGCCCCGGCCGGCGCACCCGCTGGCGCGTGCCTGAATAACTGCTGTGCGTGCTGGCGGCGCCCGGGAGGGGTGCTGGAGGCCGGTTTAATAAAAAATGGACCACTTCCCAGCGTGGAATGGTCATTGTTTGCTATTGATAAATGAGTTTCCTGGGGTGGCTACCCTGCCGCCCCGAACCGTCACAACCGCTTCGCTTTTTTCTGAAGGAATTTTCCCATGTCCGCATCCTGGAAATTTGAAACGCAGTCGGTCCACGCCGGCTACCGCCCCGACCCAACGACCAAGGCCGTGGCCGTGCCGATCTACCAGACGGCCGCCTACGCCTTTGACAGCGCCCAGCACGGCGCCGACCTGTTCGACCTGAAGGTGCCGGGCAACATCTACACGCGCATCATGAACCCGACGCAGGACGTGCTGGAGCAGCGCGTGGCCGCGCTGGAAGGCGGTATCGCGGCGCTGGCCCTGGCCTCGGGCCAGGCGGCGGTGACCTACGCCATCCAGACCATTGCCGAGGCGGGCGACAACATCATCGCCTCCACCGCGCTGTACGGCGGCACCTACAACCTGTTTGCCCACACGCTGACGGTGCCGACATCGTGGTGCACTCGCTGACGAAGTACCTGGGCGGCCACGGCACCAGCATTGGCGGGGCGATCGTTGATTCGGGCAAGTTCCCGTGGGCGCAGCACAAGGCCCGCTTCAAGCGCCTGAACGAGCCCGACCCCAGCTACCACGGCGTGGTGTACACCGAGGCGCTAGGCCCGGCCGCCTACATTGGCCGCGCCCGCGTGGTGCCGCTGCGCAACACGGGGGCGGCCATCTCGCCGTTCAACGCCTTCCTGATCCTGCAGGGCATCGAGACCCTGGCACTGCGCATGGACCGCATCGTGGCGAACACGCTGCAGGTCGCGCAGTTCCTGCAGCAGCACCCGAAGGTCGGCTGGGTCAACTACGCCGGTCTGCCCAGCCACGCGGACCACGCGCTGGCCCAGAAGTACCTGGGCGGCAAGGCCTCGGGCCTGCTGACCTTTGGCGTGAAGTCCGCACCAGGCGAAGGCCGGGCCACGGGCGCGCGCTTCCTGGACGCGCTGCAGTTGTTCACCCGCCTGGTCAACATCGGCGATGCCAAATCGCTGGCCACGCACCCGGCGTCCACCACGCACCGCCAGCTCTCGGCCGAGGAGCTGGCCAAATCCGGCGTGCCGGAAGACGCGGTGCGCCTGTCTATCGGCATCGAGCACATTGACGACCTGCTGGCCGACCTGGCCCAGGCGCTGGCGGCGGATTGAAGACCAGGGAAGGCTTGCCCCATGAGTTTCTTACGTTTCACAGCGATCGGCGCCATGCTGATGGCTGGCTCCCTGGCGCTGGCGCAGACGGCCGCGCCGGTGCGCCTGCGCGGCACCATTGAAAAGGCCGACGCGGCCTCGGTCACGGTCAGGGAGCGCAGCGGCGAGGTGATTACGCTGGCGCTGCCCGCGAAGTACACCTTCCAGGAGGTCTACCCCATCGATATCGCCGCCATCCAGCCCAATGCCTTCATCGGCACGGCCGCCGTGCCGGGCCGGGACGGCGCGCTGGAGGCGCTGGAGGTGGTGGTGTTCCCCGAAGCCGCGCGCGGCACGGGCGAGGGCCACTACCCCTGGGACCTGAAGGCCGACACCTCCATGACCAACGCCACGGTGGCCGACCTGGTGCGCCAGGCCGGCTCGCGCCGCCTCACGCTGCGCTACAAGGACGGCGAGAAGACCGTGGTCGTGCCCGACGGCGTGCCGGTGGTGACCTTCCGTCCGGGCGAGGCCGCCCTGGTGCGGCCGGGTGCGCGGGTCTTCATTGTGGCCGCCGAGGTGGGCGGCCAACCCACGGTGAGCCGGCTGGTGGTCGGGCGCGATGGTTTCGCACCGCCGATGTAAGTCTTTCCCCATTCCAACGAGGCACCTCATGTCCCATCTCTCATCCCTGCCCCAGGCGTCGCTGGAGCGACTGTTTCACCAAGGCCCCACGGCCCATGCCTTCCGCCCGGACCCGGTATCCGACGACACTTTGCACGCCCTGTACGACTTGCTGAAATGGGCGCCCACGGCGTTCAACGCCCAGCCGGCGCGTTTCGTTTTTGTACGCAGCGCCGAGGCGAAGGAACAACTCCGGCCGGCGCTGTCGGCCGGCAACGTGGCGCAGACGCTGGCCGCGCCCGTCACGGTCATCGTCGCGCAGGACACGCAGTTTTTCGAACACCTGCCCCAGCAGTTTCCTGCCTACAACGCCAAGCCGCTGTTCGAGGGCAATGCCGCGCTGGCCGAGGCCACGGCCAGCCGCAACAGCAGCCTGCAGGGCGGCTACCTGATTCTGGCGGCCCGTGCGCTGGGGCTGGATGCGGGCCCGCAGTCCGGCTTCAACGCCGATGCGGTGAACCAGGCCTTCTTTCCTGACGGGCGCTACCGGGTCAATTTTCTGGTGAACCTGGGGGTGGCCGACCCGGCAGGCACGCATCCGCGCGGCCCCCGGCTGCCGTTTGACGACGTGGCCCGCATTCTGTAAGGGACGATGCCATGAACGCAATGACTGGGTGGACCCTGCCGGCCCTGGCCTTGCTGGCGGGTGCCAGCGTCCAGGCGCAGGAAACCGATGTACAGGCCAGGGCCTGGGCCGCCTCGTGTGCGGCCTGCCATGGCACGCAAGGCAAGAGCCTGGGCGGCTTCGTTTCGATTGCCGGGACCGACAAGGCGCAGTTGCTGGAAAAGCTGCTGGCCTACAAGAAAGGCAGCTTGCCCGCCACCGTGATGCACCAGCACGCGAAGGGCTACACCGACGCGGAACTCGAACGCATCGCGGCCTTTTTTTCACGCCAGCCCCGCTGACCCGAGGAGAACGGCATGACTCACCCATTGAACAGGCGCCGCCTGCTGGCTGTCGCCGGTGGCGCGGCCACGCTGGCCCTGGCCGGCTGCGCCACCCCCAGCCGGCCGGTGGCCCGCGTGGTCGTGATTGGCGGCGGCTTTGGCGGCGCCACGGCGGCCAAGTACATCCGCCTGTGGGCGCCCGAAATCGAGGTCGTGCTGGTGGAGCGCGAGGCGGCCTTTGTGTCCTGCCCGCTGAGCAACCTGGTGCTTGGCGGCACCGAGCGCATTGAGAACCTGACCACCGGTTACGGCACCCTGGATAAAAAATACGGCGTGAAGGTGGTGCACGACGAGGCGGTGGCGGTGGATGCCGGCCGGCGCGAGGTGCGCCTGGCGCGGGGCGATGTGCTGAAGTACGACCGCCTCATCGTCTCGCCCGGCATCCATTTCCAGTACGACCAGGTGCCAGGGCTGGAGCGCGCCGACGCCCAGGCCCGCGTGCTGCACGCCTGGAAGGCCGGCCCGCAGACTGTGGCGCTGCGCCAGCAACTCGAAGCCTTGCCCGACGGCGGCGTCTATGCGCTGCACATTCCGAAGGCGCCGTACCGTTGCCCGCCCGGGCCGTACGAACGCGCGGCGCAGGTGGCGTTCTACTTCAAGCAGCACAAGCCGCGCTCCAAGGTGCTGGTGCTTGATGCCAACCCGGATATCGTCTCCAAGAAAGCGCGGTTCCTCAAGGCCTGGAATGAGTTGTACCCGGGCCTGGTCGAGTACCGCCCCAACAGCGAACTGGTCAGCGTGGATGCGGCCACCAACACCCTTGAGCTGCAGTTCGAGAAAGTGCGCGCCGGCGTGCTCAATGTGGTGCCGCCGCAGCAGGCCGGCAAGATCGCCCAGACTGCCGGCCTCATCACGGCCAACAACAAGTGGTGCGGTGTGGACTGGCGCACGCTCGAATCGGTGGCCGTGCCGGGCGTGCACGTGCTGGGCGATGCGACGCTGTCGGCGCCAGCCATGCCCAAGTCGGGCTTCATGGCCAACAACCACGCCAAGGTGGCGGCTGACGCCGTGATCGCGCTGCTGACCGGCCGCGCGGTCAACCCCGAGCCCATCCTGGCCAACACCTGCTACAGCTTCGTGTCCGACACCGATGTGGTCCACGTGGCGTCGGTGCACAAGTTTGACGCCGCGAAGAAAACGCTGGTGGCCGTGGACGGCGCAGGCGGGCTGTCACCGCAGGCCAATGCGATTGAAGGGCAGTACGCCAGGGCCTGGGCGCGCAACATCTGGGCGGATGCCCTGCTATGAGCCGATGAATTTTCAACAACTCCGATCCGTGCGCGAGACGGTGCGCTGCGGTTTCAACCTCACCGAGGTGGCCACCATGCTCTACACCTCGCAGCCCGGTGTGAGCCGGCAGATCCGCGAGCTGGAAGAGGAGCTGGGTGTGGAGATCTTCGCGCGCGCCGGCAAGCGCCTGACGGGGCTCACCCCGCCGGGCGCGGCCTTGTTGCCCATCGTGGAGCGCCTGCTGCTGGACGCGCAGAACCTCAAGCGCGCCGGGCAGGACTTCAGCTCCCGGCTCGACGGGCGCCTGACGGTGGCGGCCACCCACTCGCAGGCGCGCTATGCGCTGCCGCATGTGGTGCGCGACTTCCGGGCGCTGTTTCCGCAGGTCACGCTGCACCTGCACCAGGGCTCGCCCAAGCAGGTGGCGGAGATGCTGCTCTCGGGCGAGGCCGATATCGGCGTGGCCACCGAGGCCCTGGCGCATTACCCGCAGCTGGTGACGCTGCCGTGCTACCGCTGGACCCACAGCATCGTGGTGCCGCCCGGGCACCCCTTGCTGGCGCACGAGCAGCCTTTGACGCTGGCGCAACTGGTTCAGTACCCCATCATCACGTACGACGTGGGCTACACCGGCCGCTCCCACATTGATGACGCCTTTGCCCGCGCCGGCCTGCATCCGGATGTGGTGCTGACCGCCATGGATGCCGACGTCATCAAGACCTATGTGGAGCTGGACATGGGCGTGGGCATCGTAGCGTCCATCGCGCTGGATCCCGAGCGCGACCGGCACCTGCGCATGCTCGACGCCGGCCACCTGTTCGAGATCAACCTGACCCGCCTGGCCATCCGGCGCGGCACCTGGCTGCGCGGCTACGCCTACCGCTTCATCGAAACTTTCGCCCCCCCGCTCACGCGCGACGTGGTGGAGCAGGCGCTGGCCGAGCCGGTGCCCGCCGAGGCCGTCAGCGCCTGAATTTGCCGCATATTCATATCTGAATTGCTTCGTTCCTTCGGGGGGATGCCCCCGGTAACCTGCCAGCACATGGGCACTGAGGCCCGTGAAATCACACTGGAACAAGGAGTGAACGCATGAGATTGCAACCCGGGGCGCATCCGCCATTTTTGAACGATCTGCCGGTGGATGTGGTGCGCCGCCGCTTGATGCAGGCGGCGGTGTCCGGTCTGGTCGCCACTGCGGCGCCGTGGGCCCAAGCCCAGACGCAGGGCGCCAGCGCTGACTTGTCGAAAGTCTCCTTGCGCGTGGCCGCCTACAAGGGGGGATGGACGACCTTGCTCAAGGCTGCCGGCCTGGCCAACACCCCGTACCGGATCGACTGGAAGGAGTTCAACTCCGGCGTGCAGCACATCGAGGGGATCAACGCAGGCGCGCTGGACCTGGGCTCGGGCAGCGAGATCCCGGCCGTTTTTGCAGCGCGTTCGCCGGGGCGCGTGCGCGTCGTGGCCGTCAGCAAGGGGGACCTGAACAACCAGGCGGTGTTTGCACAGAAGGATGCGCCCATCCGAAGCATTGCAGACCTCAAGGGCAAGCGCGTAGGCTATGTGCGCGCCACCACCACACACTACTTCCTGCACAAAATGCTGGCAGAGGCGGGCTTGTCCTTGCAGGACGTGCAGCTGGCCAGCCTGAGCCCGGCCGACGGGCTGTCGGCCTTTGCGCGCGGCGACATCGACGCCTGGGCCATCTATGGCTACAACGGGCAGATTGCCCGCACGAAGTACGGCGCACGCCCGATCAAGACCTCGCTGGGCTACTTGTCCGGCAACTTCCTGGTCTATGGCAATGCGGAGGCGCTGGCGGACGCACCCCGGCAGGCGGCCCTGGCCGATCTGCTGGTGCGGGTACAGAAGGCCACCGCCTGGGGCGTGGCCAACCCGGAAAAATGGGCCGAAGCCCAGAGCGCCGAGACCCGCGTGCCGGTGGACGCGCTGCTGGCGCTGTTCCGTGCGCGCAGCCATGACGACCGCATCAAGGCCATCGACCCCGCCGACATCGCCAGCCACCAGGACGTGGCCGACGTGTTTGCCCGCATCAGCGTGCTGGACGCGCCCGTCAAGGTGGCCCCGCTGTGGGACCACAGCTTCGACAAGGCGCTGCGCGCCTGAGTCCGTATTCATCCTTTTTTTATCACCCAGGTCAGGGAGTTTGTATGTCCAGAAAACTGAAATTCGGATTCATGTTGCATGGTGTGGGCGCAGGCTGGGGCGACTGGCGTCACCCCGAGGCGGTGACCGATGCCAGCGTCAACTTCAACTTTTACAAAGAGCAGGCGCAGCTGGCTGAAAAAGGGCGCTTCGAGTTCCTGTTCGTGGCCGACAGCGTGCACATCACCGAGCGCTCCAGCCCGCATTACCTGAACCGTTTCGAGCCGCTGACGATCCTCTCCGCGCTGGCGGGGGCGACCTCGCACATCGGCCTGGTGGCCACGGTGACGGCCAGCTACGCCGAACCCTTTACGGTGGCGCGGCAGTTTGCCTCGCTGGACCACATCAGCGGCGGGCGCGCGGGCTGGAACGTGGTGACTTCGTGGCTGGACGGCAGCGCACGCAACTACGGCCGCCAGGAGCATTACGCCCACGACGTGCGCTACCGCCTGGCCGCCGAGCACCTGGAGGTCGTCAAGGGCCTGTGGGACTCGTGGGAAGACGACGCCCTGGTGCGCAACAAGGCCACCGGCCAGTTCCTGGACCCGAAGAAGCTGCACCGCCTGGACCACAAGGGTGAGTTCTTCTCGGTCGAAGGGCCGCTGAACATCAGCCGTTCGCGCCAGGGCCAGCCGGTGATCTTCCAGGCGGGGGCATCTGGGGACGGCAAGAACTTCGCCGCCGGGCATGCCGACGCGATCTTCTTCCACGCCGACACGCTGGAGGAAGCCCAGACCTACTACCGCGATGTGAAGGCCCGCGTGCGGGCGGCCGGCCGCAATCCGGACCAGGTCTTCCTGCTGCCCGGCATCCGCCCGATCGTGGGCCGCACGTCTGAGGAGGCCGAGCGCAAGTACGAGGCGCTGGCCGCGCTGGTGCCGATCGAGAACGCCATTGCCGCGCTGGCCCGGCCGTTCAACGACCACGATTTTTCGCAGTACCCGCTGGATGCACCGTTCCCCGAACTGGGCGACCTGGGGCGCAACAGCCAGCAGTCCGCCAGCGACAGGATCAAGCAGGTGGCCCGCGAGAACGGCTGGACCCTGCGCGAGGTGGCGTTGTGGCATGCCCGGCCCAGGCGCACCTTTGTGGGCACGCCGGAGCAGGTGGCCGATGAGATCCAGCGCTGGTTCGAGAACGAAGGGGCCGATGGCTTCAATTTCTTCGAGGCGCTGCCCAACACCTCGCTGAAAGACTTTGTGGCGCTGGTGGTGCCGGTGCTGCAGGCGCGCGGCATCTACCGCACCGAGTACGATCACGACACCCTCCGCGGCAACCTGGGCCTGCCCGTTCCGGAAAACCGGTACACGGTCCGCCGGCGTGCAGCGGCCGCAGCGCCTGAGGCAGCCGTGGCAGCGTGAGCCTGGCCAGGGTCAGCGGAGCCGCATGAACTTTGAACTGTAGTATTGAAGATGAAACGTCTCTTGCAGGCCGGACTGATCCTGGCGTCCCTGGCGGGTGCTGCCGGTCAGGCGCAGACCTTCCGGTGGGCTGCCGCAGGCGATCCGCTGACGCTGGACCCTTTCGCACAGAACGAATCGCTGACCAATGTGGTCAACGGGCAGGTCTACGAGTTTCTGGTCGCGCGCGACAAGCAGCTCAACATCGTGCCCCAGCTGGCCACCGAGTGGAAGCAGAACGGCCCGCTCAAATGGACCTTCAAGCTGCGTCCCAACGTGAAGTTCCAGGACGGGCGGTCGTTCACGGCAGACGATGTGGTGTTCTCGCTGAACCGTGCCCGGCAGCCGACCTCGCAGGTCGCCGCCTATGCCAACGCGATTGGCGAGGCGCGCAAGATCGATGACCTGACGGTGGAGTTCAACCTGCCGCAGTTCAACCCGGTGTTCCTGCAGCACCTGAACACGATCTACATCATGAGCCGGGGCTGGGCGGAGGAGCACAAGGCCGTCAAGACGCAGGACTTCGGCACGAAGGAGGAGTCGTATGCCGCGTTCCACGCCAACGGCACGGGGCCGTGGATCGTGGTGAGCCGCGAGCCGGACACCAGGACCGTTTTCAAGCGCAACCCCAACTACTGGGGCAAGATCGATGGCAATGTGGATGAAGTCATCTTCAATGTCATCGGCAATGACAGCACCCGCGTGGCTGCGCTACTGTCGGGTGAAATTGATGTGATGGAACCGGTGCCGGTGCAGGATATCGACCGCTTGAAGGCGGTTCCCAATCTGAAGGTCAT
>ERZ1034365.257-NODE-257-length-29802-cov-6.904794_pt1 | contig 29802 bp, 27 predicted proteins | sample MGYA00520615_ERZ1034365 | MGnify/ENA primary metagenome ERZ1034365 (study PRJEB33736, sample SAMEA104284505) | Azolla filiculoides | biome: Urban; feature: Water surface; material: Ditch water | place: Netherlands | collected 2015-10-28 | depth 0-0.1 m ...
AGTGGTAGTTCAGTTGGTTAGAATACCGGCCTGTCACGCCGGGGGTCGCGGGTTCGAGTCCCGTCCACTCCGCCAACTTCTTAAAGACCAGCCCAGGCTGGTCTTTTTGGTTAACCCGTAAAAGTGGACTTTTCACATCGGGTATAATCGCGGGCTTAGTTGACTTGCCCGTGCCAGGAGCCCCATTCATGCAGCATCGAAGCGCCCTGTCGCCTGTCCGCCAAATTTTTTCCGCAATGCTGGGCACAGTGCTGTTGACGCTTTCGGGCCCGCTGCTGGCCGAAGGGCTGGACGGTAGCAATTTCCCCTCTCTGAGCATGCCTTCCCTGGCCGAACCAGGCCTCAATGCCGATGATGCGCTGACCGTCCATGAAATACACATGGCGCCGGAACTACCGGGCAGCATCGACCTTACTGCTCACTCCACCAATCTCTGGGAGCGCATCCGCAACGGTTTCGCGATGACGGATCTCAACGACGACCTGGTCCTGCATTATCAGCAGTGGTACCAGAACCGTCCCGATGCGCTGCGCCGCATGGTCGCGCGCAGCCGCCCCTATCTGCACTATATCGTCGATGAACTGGAATCCCGCGGCATGCCGACAGAGCTTGCCCTGCTCCCCATGGTCGAAAGTTCCTTCAATCCCAATGCCTATTCGCCGGCCCATGCGGCGGGACTGTGGCAGTTCATTCCGGCCACCGGCAAGCGTTTCAATCTCGAACAGAACTGGTGGCGCGACGAGCGGCGCGATGTCATTTCCTCGACCGGCGCGGCACTCGATTACCTGCAGGCCATCTACGAAATGCATGGTGACTGGCACCTCGCGCTGGCCTCATACAACTGGGGCGAAGGCGCGGTGAAGCGGGCCATCGGCAAGAACGAGTCACGCGGCCTGCCGACCGACTACCCCAATCTGACCATGCCGAACGAAACCCGGCATTACGTCCCCAAGCTGCAGGCGCTGAAGAACATTCTCGGCAACCCGGCGCAGATCGCCCGCCTGGATCTGCCGATGATCCCCAACGAACCGTATTTCGCAACGCTGGAAACCCGCCGCCCGATGGACATCAAGACGGCGGCCCGGCTGGCCAACATGCCCCTGGAAGAATTCCAGCGCCTCAATCCGTCGCATAATCGCCCGGTCATCAAGGCCGCAACCCCCCTCGTCATTCCGACCGACAAGCTCGATGCCTTCCGCGACAATCTGCAAAACACCCAGGCGCCGCTCTCCCAGTGGCAGGCCTACACGCTGACGGCCCCCCAGCGCCTGGACCGGATCGCCGCCAGTTTCGACACAACGCCTGGCGAACTGGCCCGCGCCAACGGGCTTTCGGAAAAAGTCCGCCTCGGTGCCGGATCGACACTGCTGGTTCCGGGCAGCGGTAACACAGCCAGCCTGAACAATCTGCTCAACACGGCAACACCGCAGCACATCATCGAACCGGAGCCTCGTTGCGGCAAGCCGGGCAAGGGGAAGCCTGCCGTGAAGAAGTGCGGCACAGCCGAGCCACGCCTGAGTAAAGCCAGCGCCAAGGCGACGGGCAGGGCGACTCAGGCCGTTGCCAAGCCCGTGAAAGCCAAGGCCGGCGTCGCCAAATCCGCCAAAAAGACTGACACCACAACGGCAGTCAAACCAGGCCAAGCCAAGCGCCGCTGAATTAGCCGATCAGATGGCAACTGACCGTATGCGTACCTGAAACGCCGGTCACTTCCGGGTAGTGCTGCCGGCAAACATCCATAGCCTGCGGACAACGCGAATGAAAATGACAGCCGCTCGGCGGATTGGCCGGCGACGGGGTTTCGCCGGGGAGCCGGGTGATCGCCGTCTGACCCTCCAGGCGCGGCGCCGGGACAGCCGAGAGCAGGGCTTGCGTATAAGGGTGGCGCGGCGAACGCAGGACTTCCTCCGCCCTGCCCTGCTCGACAATGCGGCCGAGATACATGACGGCCACGTCGTGGGCCAGATATTCCACCACGGCAAAATTGTGCGTGATGAAGAGGTAGGCGACACCCAGTTCGGCCTGCAGCTTTTTCAGTAGATTGAGAATTTGCGCCTGGACCGAGACATCGAGCGCCGAGGTAGGCTCGTCGCAGATGAGCAGTTCCGGCTGTACGGCGAGGGCACGTGCGATGGCGATGCGCTGGCGCTGGCCGCCCGAGAATTCGTGCGGATAGCGGTCAATCGCCTCGACGGCAAGTCCGACTTGTTGCAGTAAGGCAGCCACCGCCTGAGTCCTCGCGCTGGAATCGGGCTCGACACCGAGCGCCCCCATGCCTTCGGCGATGATTTCGCCGACGCGCAGGCGCGGATTGAGCGAGGCAAACGGGTCCTGGAAAATCATCTGCATGTGGCGCCGCACACTGCGCAGGCGCCGCCCCTTCAGACCAACCAGTTCGCTACCGCCGAGCATGACGCTACCGGCCGTCGGCGGGATCAACTGAAGCAACGCCTTGCCGACTGTCGTCTTGCCACAGCCGGATTCGCCGACCAGCGCCAGCGTCCGGCCGGCCGAAATGGCCAGCGAAACGCCATCGACGGCACGGACGTGGCCGACAGTCCGCTGCAGGAAACCCTTGCGAATCGGGAAATGCACCTTGAGCCCGTCGATCTGGAGGAAAGGTCGGCCCGGATCAATGTCAAGTTCAGTGACTGCATGCTGACTGCCGTCATCTGCCATGGCCTCGCCGTGCCAGTGACAACGCACGGCGTGGCCGGCAGCAATCTCTCGCCAGGGCGGCGAAAGCTCGCGGCAAACCGGCATGACGTGCGCGCAGCGGTCGGCAAAGCGGCAGCCGGTGGGCATGGCGGCGAGCGATGGGACCTGACCGGGAATAGTCCGCAGTCTAAGACCACGCCGGGAAATCTCCGGCAAGGCTTCGAACAGGGCCTGCGTGTAGGGATGTTTCGGGCGCGAGAAAAATTCCTCGCGGCTGGCCACCTCGACCAGTTCGCCCGCATACATGACGCCGATGCGGTGCGCCATGCGGGCGACGACGCCAAGATCGTGGGTGATGAGCAGCATGCCCATGCCACGCTCGGCCTGCAATTTGGCGAGCAAATCGAGAATCTGCGCCTGAACGGTGACGTCCAGCGCCGTGGTCGGCTCGTCGGCAATGAGCAGTTCGGGCTCGCCGGCCAGGGCGATGGCGATCATGACGCGCTGCTTCATGCCGCCGGAAAGCTGGAAGGGGTATTCGTTCAGGCGGCGTTCGGGATCGGCAATGCCGACCTGACGCAGCAGATCGAGCATGCGATCAGCCGCCACTTCTCCACGCAGGCCAAGGTGGCGTTCGAGCACTTCACCTATCTGCCGGCCGACAGTGAGGACCGGGTTGAGGCTGGTCGCCGGCTCCTGGAAGATCATCGCCATGCGGCCGCCACGATAAGCGCGCATGTCGGCTTCAGAGAGGCTGAGCAATGGCTCGCCATCGAGTTCGACCCGGCCATCCAGAATCCGTCCGGCAGCCGGCAGGAGGCGCATGATGCCCTGCGCCGTCGCCGATTTGCCGCAGCCGGATTCGCCGAGCAGGGCGAAGGTTTCACCCCGGGCAATGGTGAAGGAAATTCCATCGACCGCGGCCAGTGTCTTTTTTCCGGCAATGAAACCCAAACGGAGGTTCTCAAGCTTCAACATTCAGACAGCCCTCGGGTCGAATGCATCGCGCACCGCGTCGGCAAACAGGTTGGCCGCCAGGACAAGAATGAACATGGCCGAGAAGGCGGCCGCCAGCGACCACCAGACGACTGGCTCGCGGCCCAGTTCCATGCGGGCGTTGTTGATCATGGTGCCGAAGCTGGTCATGCTCGGATCGACGCCGATTCCGACGTAGGACAGTACGGCTTCGGCCAGCACCAGCCCGGAGAAATCCATGACCAGGGCGATGATGACGATGTGCATGAGGTTGGGCAGGATGTGGCGGACAATGATGCGCCAGTTCGAAACGCCAAAGGCTTGCGCTGCCTGGATGTATTCGAGCTCGCGCAGCTTCAGCGTCTCGCCGCGCAGCAGCCGGCACAGCCCCGTCCAGCTCGTGATGCCGAGAATGAAACAAAGCGCCAGCAGACGCAGGTCAGCGCGCTCGGCGGCGGTCGAGAACCACTCCGGGTGTGTATCGATGACGACCTGCATCATGAGCACGGCGGCGGCAATCAGCAGCACCCCCGGAATCGAGTTGAGCACGGTGTAGACGTACTGGATCACGTCATCGACCCAGCCGCGAAAATAGCCGGCGACGATACCGAGCAGCACGGCCATGGGCAGCATGACGAGCGTCGTGACGAGGCCGATGATGAGCCCGGTGCGTACGCTTTTGAGGATCTGATACAGCACGTCCTGGCCCACCTTGTCGGTGCCGAAAACGTGGTACTGGCCGGACAGCCAGAAGAGCGGCACGATGCTCAGCAGCATGACAAGCAGCGTCAGCAGCACGGCATCCCAGGCGAAGGCCGTTTCGCTCAATGGGGTTTCTGGCGATTTTTTCCGGTTAAAGGCAAGTACCGCCGCAAAAACCGCAAGCCAGCCGACGAAAGCCAGCACACTCGCCCGGAAAGCGGTGAAGCCGGCATCCTCCACCACCTCGCCCTCCCGCTCGCCGAGATGCTGACCGCCATGCTTGAGGCGCGGATAGTCGCGCACCGAGCCCTGACCGGGCACATCGATGGTTTCCTTGGCATAAAGCCGCGTCGCGAACGGTGCGGAGTAGGTTTTTTCATTGCGCGAACGCAAGGGCGCGGCCAGGGCGTCAAGCGCCGAGAGCACTTCGACCGCATAGACCGCCTTCTGGCCCGGCTTGCTTTCCAGTTGCGCCCGGTAGTGCAGCGAATCAAGGAGGCCAATCAGGATGAAGCCGAGCAGCACCGTAGCCGAAGCCATGCCGACCCGGTTCGCCCCGACCCGGCGCCAGGCGGCGAGCAAAGGCGGATTTTTCGCGATCAGCAGGCCAACACCGAGGCCGGCCGCGACGAGCAACCAGATCAGGATATCCGACCAGAGGACGACGACCTGAAAGCCCATCATTCGAAGCGTATCCGGGGATCGACCAGCGTGTACGAGATATCGGTCAGGATCAGCCCGACGATATAGAGCACCGAGCCGATGAAGACCATGGAACGTACCACCGAGAAATCCTGGGCATTGATCGCATCGATGGTGTAGCTGCCCAGGCCGGGGATGCCGAAAAAGGATTCAGTCAGCAGCGAGCCCATGAAGAGCAGCGGAATGACCACGACAACGCCGGTCAGGATGGGAATCAGCGCATTGCGCAGGATGTGGCGGAAGAAGACCAGCGTCTCCGGCAAGCCCTTGGCGCGGGCCGTCCGCACGTAATCCTTGCCCACCTCTTCAAGAAAGATTGTCCGGTACCAACGCGTCGACGAGCCGATGCCCGAGACCACGCCGATCAGCACCGGCAAAATCAGGAAACGCCAGGCCTCCAGCCCGGCACCAAAGCCGGAAATCGGGACCAGTCGCCACACCTTGCTGATCAGATACTGGCCACCGATGATGTAGAACAGGCCGGAAATAGACATCGCCGCGACGCACAAAACCACGCCCCAGAAATCGAAGGCCGTGGCACGAAAGAAGGCCAGCGTCAGCGCAAACGTGATGGTCACGAACAGGCCGAGAATGAAAGTCGGCAAGGCAATGGCCAGCGAAGGCAGCATCCGGCTGCCGATTTCGCGGGCAATGTCGCGCCCGTCCTCGGCCCGGCCGAAATCACCGACGAACATGCGCGCCGATTTTTCGAAAAAGATGGTTTCAGTCAGGCTCGCCAGCCCGGATGCACTGGCATTGATCAGCAACGGCTTGTCATAACCGCGCTCGACCTTCCATTTCTGGATCGCCTCGGGCGTCACGCGCTTGACCCCAAGCTGCATGCGCGCCATGTCATCCGGCGTATTGACGACGAAGAACAGGGCGAAGGTCACGAGATTCACCCCGATCAGGATGGGGATCGCGTAGAGCAGGCGGCGGACGATGTAAGCAAGCATTGGCCCGATTATGCCAAGAGCTGGCCTTCAAAGCTAAGGACTAGTGGTCTGCTGCGCAATTAAGCGAAAGTCTGGCACATGCAGGATATTGGCGACGCGCACCGCAAAAGAGGCCGGGCTGACCCGGCCGCTCCCGATAATCAATCCCCGCTCAGCTTCTTGATCACTTTATCGGTCACGTCGATTCTGCCGCTGACCGCAACAGCCTCCTGCAGAATCAGGTCCATATTCTCGGCCTTGGCCAACTCGACGATGGCCAGATTGGCCTTCTCGAGGATGGCCGAAGTCTCTTCGTTCTGACGAACCTTCAGGTCTTCCTGGAAGACCTGCTCCCGGCGCTGCAGGTTGACCGACATCTCGCTCAATTCCAGCTCCGCGGCTCGCCGCTGAGCATCGGACAGCGTCCTGGCCTTCTCGGCCAGCGCCGCCTGTCGGGACTTGAGGTTGCTCTCCATGCGCAGGAGCTCCTGGCGGCGCCCGTCGAACTCGTCCTGCATCTTCTTGCTGACCTTGATGGCCGCAGGCGCCTCACGAAATACGCGTTCCAGATTGACATACCCGATCTTCAGTTCCTCGGCGTGCGCCGTCAGAAAAAGAGGACCGGTCAACAGACAGGCAAGTAGTACGCGCTGCAATCCCTTGAGCATGAAACACCTCGGCATTAAAAACAGGACGATTGTAATTGGCCCGACAGTCATTTCACCAACGACCGTGCGACGAAACAATCAGGCAAGCATTATCCGTTACCGGATATCAAAACTCACAGCCCCAAAAATCAAACTTCGATCCTCGGTGATCGATAGTCGCCAGTCAATCACCGCTATCATCGACAGCGCCCAGGCGCCTGTCCAGTCGCTCGTCCGGATTGGCAAAATAGCAGTTGAGTGCCTCCTTGAGGTTTTCGACCGCCTCGCCCTTGGTCAGTCCGTCGGTTGATATGTCCAGTTCGATGCAACGGGCGACGAAAATGCCGTCTTCCAGATCAACAGTGAAATTCAGCTTTTCTGCCATGCGTAAATCCTGCCATCTATTTTTTGCCGAGCCGCCAGACCCTACGACGCCGCCAATTTACATTAATAAATATTTCCCGCCTTCTCAGAGCAGCGCCACAACGGTAGAGTGCGCGTCTTACATTGTTTCGCTCAATCGCTTCTCGCAGTCACGCCCTGTCGCCGGGGGCAATAAAAAAGCGCCCCGAAAGGCGCTTGATTATTTGGTTGCTGGCGGAGAGGGTGGGATTCGAACCCACGGTACCTTGCAGTACGCCTGATTTCGAATCAGGTACATTCGACCACTCTGCCACCTCTCCGCAGCGGCCGGCATAATAGCACAAAGATGCACTGGATAAACCGTCTATCACTGCTCATTGCCTGTTTTTTTATCGCCAGTTGTGGCGATAGCGGATCACGCCTGCCCTTCCCGACGCCGGCCCGGCAAGATCTTGTGGTCCTGACCCAGCCGGGGCTGCTGACCTACGATACGGACGACAACGATAACCCGGTCGGGCTTGAATACGATCTGGCGCAGATTTTTGCTCAGGAACTTGGCGTTTCCGTCAAATTTGAGGTCGTCGAGCCTGAAGAGCTTGAGGAGCGACTGGACAAGGAGAGATACCACCTTGCGGCAGCATGGCTCTCACCGGGCAGCGATCCGACCGTTCAGGCCACGCCCCCGATCTTTCTGACACGCGACATCCTCGTCCAGCACGACGCCTCGCTCCCGCTCACCGAACTGGCCCAACTGGCCGGCAAGGAGGTTCACGTCATGGCCGCATCGCGGCAGGCGGCGACATTGCAGCGCCTGGCCAAAAGCACGCCGGGGATCAAGGTCGTCGAATACAGCGATGGTGACATCCTCGACCTGCTCGACAACCTGGGCAACCAGAGCATCCGCTACGTCGCCATTGACGAAAGTTTCGCCGACATTGCGAACCAGTTCGTCCCCAACCTGCGGACCTCCCTGCCCCTGAGCGAGACACAGCCGGTGGTCTGGCAACTGGGCCGCCACCCGAACCCGGAACTCCGGGCCAGGCTCAATGCGTTTATCGAGCGCGTCCAGCACGACGGCACGCTGGCCCGACTGGAGGACCGCTACCTTGGCCATGTCCGGCGACTGACCCAGAGCGATGTCGTCAAGTTTCTCGGCGAGGTGGAAGCCACCCTGCCCAAGTTCCGCAAGTTCTTCCTGGCTGCCCAGGCGCTGACCGGCATCGACTGGCGGCTGATCGCTGCCGTCGCCTACCATGAGTCGAACTGGGACCCGAACGCCACCAGTTTCACCAATGTGCGCGGCATCATGATGCTCACCGAAGACACGGCCGACCGCCTACAGGTGACCAACCGGCTCGATCCGAGCGAAAGCATCCTGGCCGGCGCCCGTTACATCAACCTGCTCAAGGAATTGCTGCCCGAGGAGGTCGAGGAGCCGGATCGCACTTGGCTCGCCCTGGCCGCCTACAACATCGGCCCCGGCCATTTCAACAGCGCCCGACAACTGGCCAGACAGCTCAAGGCCGACCCCAACTCCTGGTACGACATGAAGCGCGTCTTGCCCAAGCTGGCCCAGCCAAAATATTTCCGCCAATTGAAATCGGGTCGGGCGCGGGGTGGCGAGGCGGTCATCCTGGTCGAAAACATCCGCAGCTATTACGACATCCTGCTGCGCAACGCCGAACCATTCGCACCGACACCATCGGCGGCCGAAGGTCTGAAACGGCTGGTCATCGAGATCGAAGAGCGGCGCAAGGCCTACACCAAGCGGATCAGCGCCGCCAAATCCATCTCGGCGACCGAAAAGGACGACAGCGCCAGCGAAAAGCTGCGTCTGCCGACCATAGGGCAGGACGTCAGCCCGGCCCGCCCGGCCGACAAGGAATAAGCCGGAACAAGCCGGCCAGCCCCTCGTCAGATGGCCGTGAGGACTTCCAGCCCGCCCATGTAGGGGCGCAACACGGCCGGCACGGTGACGCTGCCGTCGGCATTCTGGAAGTTCTCGAGGATCGCCACCAAGGTACGGCCAACGGCCAGGCCGGAACCGTTCAGCGTATGGCACAACTCCGGCTTGTTCTTGTCGTTGCGGAATCGCGCCTGCATGCGTCGGGCCTGGAAGGCGCCGAAGTTGGAGCAGGAAGAAATCTCGCGATAGGTGTTCTGCGCCGGCAGCCAGACTTCGAGGTCGTAGGTCTTGGCGGCGGAAAAACCCATGTCGCCCGAACACAGCGCCATGCGGCGATAGGGCAATTCAAGCTTTTCAAGGATGATTTCGGCGTGGCGGGTCAGGGCTTCGTGCGCCTCGGCCGATTGCTCGGGATGCACGACCTGGACCAACTCGACCTTGTCGAACTGGTGCTGGCGGATCATGCCGCGCACGTCGCGCCCGCCCGAACCAGCTTCCGAACGGAAGCACGGTGTGTGACAGACGAACTTGAGCGGCAGGGCTTCCGCCGCGATGATTTCATCGCGCACGATGTTGGTGACCGGCACTTCGGCGGTCGGGATCAGGTAAAGCGGGTCCTGGTCGCCGCGCAGCACCTTGAACAGGTCTTCCTCGAACTTCGGCAGCTGGCCGGTGCCGTACAGGCTGGCGGCATTGACGAGGTAAGGCGCATAGAGTTCGGTGTAGCCGTGATCAGCCGTATGCGTGTCGAGCATGAACTGGGCAAGCGCCCGGTGCAGGCGGGCCAGACCGCCCTTGAGCAACGAAAAGCGCGAACCGGCGATTTTGGCCGCGGTGGTGAAATCAAGCTGACCGAGTTGCTCACCGACGTCGGTGTGATCCTTGACCGGGAAATCGAAATTGCGCGGCGTACCCCAGCGTTTGATCTCGACATTGCCGGTTTCGTCGGCACCAACCGGTACCGTTTCATCCGGAATATTCGGCAGCGCGGCGAGAATGCCATTGAAACGCTCCAGCAACTCGCCGAGGCGGACTTCCGATGCCTTCAGTTCATCGCCTATGGCACCGACTTCGGACATCACCCCGGAAGCATCCTCGCCCTTGCCCTTCAACATGCCGATCTGCTTCGAGAGCGAATTACGCTGCGCCTGCAGTTCCTGCGTACGGGTCTGCAGCGTCTTGCGCTCGGCTTCGAGGGCCGAGAATTCGGTGAAATCGATAGGCTTGCCGCGCTTGGCCAGGCCTGCGGCGACAGCGTCGAGATTGGAGCGAAGTTGTTGGATGTCGAGCATGGTGCACCTGCGTATTGGTCAGCCCGTCATTATACGCGAGGGACCAAGCTGGTCGGGACACGCGGGCATCAGCATTGTCAGCACGGGCAGACGATTTTAGGTACCATCGAGGCCATAAGAAAACATATCCGACTTTGCCCGCGCACGCTCGGAGACCGCAATGGAAAGCTCATTTCCCGTTGCCCGGCATTGGCTCAGCCAAGCCGCTTTGTTCTTTCGCTGTTTTGCCGCGCTCTGTCTCGTCGGCATCTTTCCGCTGGCCCAGGCCGGTGACCTGAGCAAGGCCGATATCGAGCGGCGCTTCCTGCCGCCCCTGCACGTGCAGGAAAAGCTCAGCCAGATTCCTGCCTGGCCGCTGACCAGCGAACTCGAACCGGAAGGCGGGCCTGTCGGTTATGTCTTCGAGTCGATCGACCTCGCGCCCATCCCCGGCTTTGAAGGGACGCCGATGAATTTCCTGGTCGCCATCGACCGCAAGGGAAATTTCATGAATGTCGAACTGCTGCGCCAGCACGAACCGGTCTTTCTCGGTGGCCTGGGCGAAGCGCCGCTGCGCGAATTCGTCACCCAGTACGCCAACCGCAACATCAAGCAGCAGTTCATGATCGCCCTCAACGCTGCGCGCAACCACACCGGCCCGGCCGACCTGCGCAGCGACCAGACGACGCTCGACGGCGTCGCCAAAGCCACCGCCTCGGTGCGTATCGTCAACCAGAGCGTGCTCGGCGCCGCCCTCGAAGTCGCCCGCGCCAAACTCGGCTTTGCCGACCGCAGCAAGCGCGGCCCGGCCGCCCAGGTACGCAGCGATGTCACCGAAACGCCAGGCTTTGCCGAGATGCTCAAGAACGGCATGGTCGGCCACCTGCGTCTGAGCAATGCCGAGGTGGAAAAACTATTCGTCGGTACCGACGGCGCCGGGGTCGACGAAGAAGGCCTGGCTCAGCCCGATGCCGTGTTCACCGACATCTACATCGCCTACCTGAACACCCCGAGCATCGGCCGCGCCCTCCTCGGCGAAACGCAATATCAGGCGGCGATGGACCGAAATTTCGAGAACCGGCACCTGTGGTGGATTGCCTCGGTCGGGCGCTATCCGATTGTCGACGACAACTTCGTGCCGGGCGGCCAATCCTCCCGGTTGAGCATGATTCAAGACGGCCTTTTTCTCGAACTGCGCGATCAGGGCTTCGAGCCCAAGGACATTGCCGGGGCGCCAGATCTCAATACCTCACGAATCTTTGGCGTTTACGCCGAAGCCGGACTCGACCCCGGCCGGCCGCTCGATCTGACGCTGACCATCACCCGCGCCAAGGGCATGATCCTGCCCACCCTGACCCACCAGAAAGTCAGCCTCAAGTACGCTCCGCCCGGCCGCCTTTTCACCTATCCGCCAGAACCGCTGCCGGAATGGCTACTCGCCTGGCAACAACGCTGGCTCGACCTCTGTGTACTGGCCACGGCGCTGCTCGTCCTCAGCCTCACCCTCGCCCGCCCCCGCTGGATTTCAGTCAGCGCCCGCCGCCTCAGGATATTCCGCCTCGGCTTTCTCGCCTTCACGCTGATCTACGTCGGCTGGATCATCCAGGGGCAGCTATCCATCGTCCAGGTGACCGGCGCGATCAAGTCGCTGAAATCCGGCCAGGGCCTGTCCAGCTTCCTTTATGACCCGATTTCGCTGCTGCTCATTGCCTTCACGCTGCTCAGCTTTTTTATCTGGGGCCGCGGCACTTTCTGCGGCTGGCTCTGCCCCTTCGGCGCCCTGCAGGAATTCATCGGCCTGCTTGGCCGCCGCCTGCACCTGCCCCGCCTGCACATTCCGCTATCCCTCGCCAAACGGCTGGAAGGTGGCCGCTACATTGCGCTCGCCATACTCGTCGGCGCTGCACTCTTCCTGCCGCAGCAAGGCGAAAGCCTGAACGAGCTGGAACCATTCAAGACGGCGATTACGGTCGGCTTCGACCGGAGCTGGCCGTTTGTCGCCTACGCGGTCGGCCTGCTTGGGCTCGGTGCCTTCTATTACAAGTTTTTCTGCCGCTTCATCTGCCCGCTCGGCGCCGTGATGTCGCTCGGTGGCCGCCTGCGCCGCTTCGACTGGCTGACCCGCCGCAACGAATGCGGCAAGCCCTGCCAGAGCTGCAAGGCCAAGTGCGCCTACGATGCCATCGAACCCACCGGCGAAATCCGCTACGACGCCTGCTTCCAGTGCCTCGACTGCGTCGGCATCTACCACGATGCCAAACGCTGCCCGGTGCTTCTTTATGAAAAGAAGGGCCTGATACTGACCCCGAAGGGCGTCATGAACGCCAAGCCAGGCGACTGAGCAGCCGCCTGCCGGCGATTATTTCTTGCCCGCCTTGCGATCCAGTTCCCGCAAATGCGCCAGTTTCTGGCCGATCTGCCCTTCCAGCCCGCGCGGTGTCGGTTCGTACCAGCCGGGTTCGGCCATGCCGTCGGGCAGGTAGGTTTCGCCGGCGGCGTAGGCCTCCGGCTCGTCGTGGGCATAACGGTAGGCGTGACCGTGGCCGAGATCCTTCATCAGTTTGGTCGGGGCATTGCGCAGATGGTTGGGCACCGGGCGCGAGCCGTCCTGCTTCACGAAGGCTTTTGCCTGATTGTAGGCGTTGTAGCCGGCGTTTGACTTGGCGGCAACGGCGAGATAAATCACCGCCTGACCAAGGGCCAGTTCGCCTTCCGGCGAGCCCAGGCGCTCGTAGGTTTCGGCGGCATCGTTGGCCAGTTGCATGGCACGCGGATCGGCCAGGCCGATGTCTTCCCAGGCCATGCGGATGATGCGTCGGGCGAGGTAGCGCGGGTCGGCGCCGCCGTCGAGCATGCGGGTCAGCCAGTAGAGCGCACCGTCCGGGTTCGAGCCGCGCACGGATTTGTGCAGGGCGGAAATCTGGTCGTAGAAGGCATCGCCGCCCTTGTCGAAACGGCGCAGGCTTTGCGCCATGGTCTTCTCGATGAATTCGCCATCGACCGTTGCAAGGCCGGCCGTGCGCGCCGCTGTGCGGACCTGTTCGAGCAGGTTGAGCAAGCGCCGCGCATCGCCATCGGCCAGACCGATCAGCCGTTCGCGCGCGGCCGCCTCGAAGCGCAGATCGGCCAGCGCCTGCTGGCAGGCCCGGTCGAACAACTGGCCCATCTCCACCTCGTCGAGCGATTTGAGCACATAGACCGAGGCCCGCGACAGCAAGGCGGAGTTCAGTTCAAAGGAAGGATTTTCTGTCGTCGCACCGATGAAGGTGAGCAGGCCGGATTCAACAAAGGGCAGAAAGCCATCCTGCTGCGCCTTATTAAATCGGTGAATTTCATCGACAAAAAGAATGGTCCGCCGCCCCTGCCCCCGCCACATTTCGGCCTGCGCCACCGCCTCGCGCACTTCCTTGATGCCGGAGAAGACCGCCGACAGGGCGATGAACTCGCACTGGAACTGCGTCGCCATCATCCGCGCCAGGGTCGTCTTGCCTACCCCGGGCGGCCCCCAGAGGATCATCGAATGCGGCTGCCCCGACGCGAAGGCCAGGCGCAGCGGCTTGCCGGCGCCGAGCAGGTGCTGCTGGCCGATCACCTCGTCCGGCGTCTGCGGGCGGAGTTGCTCGGCAAGGGGGGCGCTACGGTCAATGCCCGCTTGGGCAAACAAGTCACTCACGATTCCTGCTCCAGACATTCATCAAGACAGCGCAGCATCATGCCTCCCCCGGCCCGACGATGGCCAGCCTCGGGAAGTAGTTGCGATAACGCTGCACGTCACGGGTCAACAAACGCATGCCACGCACCAGGGCATGGGCGCCGATATAAAAATCGGGCATCGGCGATGTCTTGACCCCCTCACCCAGCCGATAGACCCGAAAGGCCTGGCCGGCCAGAAAAGCCGCATCCCATGGCAATGGCTCGCGGACCAGCGGCAAGCCGGCCAGCGCGGCCTCGAGATCGCTGGCCTTTTCATAGCGCGGGCTGATCTCGGCCAGGATCAGGGGATTGATCACCAGCGGCCCCTGCCGGCCCAGCCTGTCCAGTTGATCGAGCGACCACTCTGCCCACGCCGGGTCATCCGCCAGGACATCGATCAGGACGCAGCTATCGACCAGGGTCGCCGATGCGGCAGCGGCAAGATAGCGTGCCGACGGCTCCCTGGCCTCAGGCGTATTGAGCACTTCAACCACGCAGGAAAGCCATGAACTCGTCCGTGCTCATGCTCTTGAACTGCGCCGCATTAGCCGAACCCCGCGCCCTGACAAAAGCCTCACGAATGCCGGGAGACGCAGGCTGCATGGGCCGAATGACCACATCGCCATTGTCCCGAACCTCGAACTCGACCTCGCTATGCGGATGCAGGCCCGCCTTCTCGCGCACCGCGAGAGGAATGGTGACCTGGCCTTTGCTGGTAATTTTCATGGGCGCCTCGATTTTCTTACTCTTACTGAAGAGTATTACTCTGAACAAGGCATGTAAACCCCCGCCATCGAGGGTATATCGAGAAAAGCTCGGGCAGCCCCCACCAACGCCGAAAACAGCCAATTGACATGAAAATCGGCGGCACGTATGCTGAAAAAATGCCAGTTGCATAGCAATGCATGCTGTACTTCGAATTTTCTGCATTCAGGGAGCAAGCAATGAATAAATTTTCTGTGGGTGACGTCGTTCAACTCAAATCCGGTGGCCCAAAGATGACCGTGGCCATCGTGCTTGGCAAGCCGGAAACATCCAAAATAATTGAGGGTTCCGCAAGACAACAGGGGTTTTTGGCCGGAGACGTTTCGTGCAACTGGTTTGATGGCCCGGAAAAAAAGGAAGGCCTGTTCAAATCGGCCACGTTGACACAGCCCTGAGCGCACCATGACAAGGACTCAAGCCTTGACTCAACTTTTTGCATAGACTGAGGTCCACACCGATTCGACAATCAAAGAAAGAAAGTCATGGCCACCGGCACCGTCCAACTCCACCGCGTCCTCAAGGCGGAACCCGCCCACATCTACAAGGCTTTTCTCGATGCCGAATCACTGGCCAAATGGTTGCCGCCCTATGGCTTTACCTGTCGGGTTCAACACCTGGACCCACGGGTTGGCGGGGGCTTCAAGATGTCCTTCACCAATTTCACGACGGCCCAAAGCCATTCTTTTGGCGGTGAATATCTTGAACTGCTACCCGGCGAAAAGATCAGTTACACGGACAAATTCGACGACCCGGGCCTGCCCGGCGTCATGCGGACGACGGTAAGCCTGAAGGCCGTGCTGTGCGGTACCGAGTTGAGCGTGGTGCAGGAAGGCATACCGGCGGAAATTCCGACCGAGATGTGCTATCTCGGGTGGCAGGAGTCGCTGCTGCAACTGGCCAATCTGGTCGAACCGAAAATCCCCGACTAGCCAGGGCATTGAAGGCCGGTAGCCCTGTCTCTGGAAGCGGGGAGCAGATACTGTCAGCCAGTCTGCAAGGCCAAAAAAAGCGGCCGCCTGGATGAGCGGCCGCGGCAATACCGGCTAATTACTTGAAGCTGTCGGCAAAAATGCTGTCAGCCCAGGTAAACATATCGACATAGCTATCGCCATCGACTCCGCTGGTCGGTGCTTCGCCCAGGTCGGTGCGATGCATGCCCTTGCCCTTGACGGTACCGTTCACATCGTAGATGTCGCCATAGACAAAATTGGCTGAAAGCCACGATGCCGTACGCGCCGTAATCGGGCTGTAGCAGGCCGAATTGGTCGCCACGTTGGTATCGAGCGTCTGCCCGCTCAGCGAGCGCAGAATCGCGTCAGCGCACACCTTGGCCTGCGAGTTGGCCATGTGGCCGGACTTCGGCACGGCCTTGCCATCGCTGGCCGGCACGGCACAAGAGTCGCCGATGACGTGAATGTTCGGAAAACTGGCCGTCCCGTAGCTGAGCGGATTGACCGGCACAAAGCCGGAGGCATTGACGCCGAGACCAGCCGCAATCGTACCGGCACGTTGGTTGGGAATGTAATTAAGGACCTTGGCATTGCTGATGTTCATGGCCGACGTAGCGATGCTGCGTGTGGCTGAATCGACGCTGAGGACGGTAGCGTTCGGCACATACTGGATACGGCCGGCATGCGTCACGCTGAACGCATGGCTGAAAGCTTCCGGCTCGGCCTGAATGCTTGCATTGGCATCGAGCAAAACGACCTTGGCCCCGGTCCGTCCCTTGGCACGCAGATAATCGGCCACCACGCAGGCCCGCTCATAGGGTCCTGGCGGGCAGCGATAGGGCGACTTGGGCACGGTCATGACAAAGGTGTCGTTCGCGCGCATTGAGGCCAGCTGATTCTTGAGCAAGGTCGTCTGCGGACCGGCCTGCCAGGCATGCGGTGTCAGGTTCGGGTTCCAGTTGCCGGGCGCCGGCATGAAATCAACACCGGGCGACAAAACCAGGTGGTCATAGGGAAGAATCTGGGTACCCGAGGCGGTCTGAACCGTCAGGCGATTTCCGGCCGGATCGATAGCCTGAGCCATGCCCTGCACGATGGAAACTCCATGCGTCGTTTTCAGCGCATCGTAGGCGAGCACGATACGGCTCATCGACAAGGCGCCGGTCACGACCAGATTGGAAAGAATGCAGGAAATATGCGTGGCATTGGGTTCGACCAGGGTGACCTGGACATTGCCGCCCCACATGCGTAGATACTTGGCCACCGTCGCCCCGCCGAAGCCGCCGCCGACCACTACCACGCGCGGGCTGGTGACGGCCGCGCTGACTGCACGGGGAATGGCGGCAAAGGCGGCAATGGCGCCAGCCGACCTGAGAAAATCTCTTCTGTTGAAATGATGCATGTTTGTCTCCTCGTCGCTCAATCGCCGCCGTTGCCGGGCTGGGCTGACAGATATTCGGAAATCAGGCGCAGTTGCTCGTCGGTATAGCCACGTGCCTGACGATCCATGATGGTCTCCACCGGGCGGGACTTCATGTCGAGCAAATCACCGTACATGTCACGCGCCCCCTTGCCGGCCAGTTCGTCGAAACCGGGGCCGGCGCCGTTGGTGCCATGGCACTGGGCGCACTGCGAGGCAAGCATGCGGCCGGGCGGAATGGTCTGGGCCGACACGGCCAGACTGGCAAGAAGAAGGGGGATGCCGACCATGACACTCCGCGAACACATCGTTTTCAGGTTCATAAAACCTCCGCTAACATATATTTCAGGAAACCGAAGGGGTCCGCTCATGATGGCTGCACCCACACTCTGAGTTGATCCTATCGATTTCTATCGAATCTGACAGATGTCGTCCGACCCCGACACTTTTGAGATTTTGTGACTATGACCTACGATAGACCCCATGAAACGCTACCCGCGCACCTTCCTGCAGCTGATCACTTTCGGCCACATCCTGTTTGCGCTCCCCCTGCTGGTTGCCTGCGGCTATGTGTTCGTCAAGCTTGATATCCTGAACCAGCATTACCGGGAAGCCATCGAACAAGCCTCGTCATCATCGACCCTGCGTGGCGAGCTGACAGAAGACCTGCTGCATATGGAACGCAGCCTGCGGCGCCACATGGTGCTGAAGGATGCCGATTCGCTCGACGACTATGCGCGTATCCGCGGCGAATGGCGGACCACGGTCCAGTCGATAGAGCGCCTGTCCCCACTCCCCGCAGCCATGATCCAGGAATTCGAAAACCAGCTCGAACTGGAGCAACAAGCCTTTCTGAGTGTGCGCCAGGGCGGCGATATTGCGCTGCTCGCCACCGCCCTCGAAGACCTGAAACTGCGTTCGCAGAAATCCCTCGAGGGAGCCCAGCAGATACTCGATGGCGAGCAGAAAAAATTTCTCGACGAATCCAACAGCCTGCGGACGCGTCTGCTGCTTTCGGCCAGCCTGGCCGTACTGATTGCCGCACTTTTCCTGCTGGCCATCCACACCGTGCTTGCCCGGCTCATCGGCCGCTTTGAAAAAGTCGTGGTCCGCCTGGGCAAAGGCGATCTGCAGCAGGCCATCGAACTGGGCGGCCCGGGCGACCTGCGCTGGCTGGGCCGCTGGCTGGAATGGCTACGTCGACGCCTGCTGTCGCTGGAGGAGGCGCGCACACAAGTCCTGCGCCATGTCTCGCACGAATTGAAAACACCCCTTGCTGCCATGCACGAAGGCGCCTCGCTACTCGAGGACGAGGTGCCCGGCCCGTTGACCGAGGAGCAACAGCAGATCGTCCGGATACTCAAGGTCAACTCCCGGCGCCTGCAGAACCTGATCGAGGGACTGCTCCGGCTGCAACAGGTCGACCACGCGGCTGAGCGTATCGGCTTCGAAACGCTCAGCTTCGACCAACTGCTCACCCAGGTCGTTGAAACTGCGCAGCTGATCGCGGCAGAGCGGGATGTCCGGTTCGAATGCAAACTCGCCGAAACCACCATCGTCGCCGGGCGCGAAGCGCTGCTCACCATCGTCCACAACCTGCTCTCCAACGCCCTCAAGTTCTCGCCGGTCGGCGGCCAGGTCAAAGTCACGCTGGGCCACGATGCCAGCCATGCGACCCTTGACGTCGAGGATCAGGGACCGGGTATCACCGAGCAAGATGCACCGCGCATATTCGAACCTTTTTATCGCAGCAGCAGTTCGCGCGACATCGCCGGTGTTGGACTCGGCCTGGCAATAGCCCGCGAGTTCGTCGAGGCTCACCGTGGCGAACTCAAACTGATCAAATCGCCGGCCGGCGCACATTTTCGTGTCACCCTGCCGCTGCAAGCCAACCACCTGAGACAAACCCCCGATGACTGAGCCCGCAACATGCTGAAACTTTGCACCTGCCTTTTTCTTGCTGCCAGCCTCGGCACCGGCCTTTCCGGCTGTGCCATGACCCGTGAAAGTCCCGCCCCGGTTGCCCTTGCAGGCGCCCCAGAAATCCCGGCGGAGACGACTCATGTCGCCGCCGACACCCAGAAGATCGGCGAACTGGAGCGGCAGCTGGCACGCGAGCAACGGCTGTGCGTCGCCGACAAGCGCCGCCTTGAAGTTGCGCTCAAGGATGCCCAGAAGCAGAACGAGGAGCTGCAGAAAAAAATCGATGCCCTGCTCAACATCGACCGCGACCTGCGCAACCGCAACCGGGGCCGCTGAATGGTGCAGGCCGCACGCATCCTGGTAGTTGATGACGACCATGACATGTTGCAGCTCATTGTCATGCGCCTGAAAGCATCCGGTTATGAGGTATCCGAAGCGGACTCCGGCGAAGCGGCGCTGCTTCGCTTTCACGAGCAGCGCCCGCAAATGGTCATTACCGACCTGCGCATGGGAGAAATGGACGGCCTCGCTCTGTTCGATCGCCTGCAGGCCGAGGCCCCCAGCCTGCCTGTCATCATCCTGACCGCCCATGGCACCATTCCGGATGCCGTGGCAGCAACCCGACGGGGCGTCTTCAGCTTCCTGACCAAGCCCTTCGATGGCCAGGAACTGCTCCGGCGTGTCGCCGATGCCATTCACCTCTCGCCCCCCCTCGACCCGGCGAACAATACAGCACACTGGCGAAGCGAATTCCTGACCAGCAACGTGCGGATGGAAGAACTGTTGCGACAGGCCTGGCGGGTCGCCGAAGAAAGCCGGATGGCTCTCCTCATCGGTCCGCGCGGCGCCGGAAAATCAACGCTGGCCAAAGCCATTCACCGGGCCGGACAGCGCTCCGCCCATCCCTTCGTGACCTTGTCATGTACCGAACTGCCCGCAGCAAAACTGGAAGAGGCACTGGCTCTCGACAATCCACGGGGAGCCTTCGCCCAGGCCAACCACGGCATCCTCTATATCGAGGATGTCGGCACCCTTTCCCCGCTGGCCCAAGGGCGACTGCACACACTTCTGCTCAGTCAGGCACAGGCTGAAGATCCACTGCACCGCATGGATCCCTCCGCCATGCCACTGCATCTTCCGGACATTCAGGTCATCGCCGCCACCCCGCGACCGCTCGACATATCCATCGCCGCCGGCCACTTTCGCAGCGAGCTCTACTACCTGTTATGCCGCACATGCCTCAATGTGCTCCCGCTCAGTGATCGCCGCGAAGACATCCCGATGCTGGCAATGCACTTCCTGAGCCAGATTGCACCCGGCAGAACGCTCGCGCCGGAAGCCTTGTTTGCCCTCGAGGAAGGCAGCTGGCCCGGCAATGTGCGGCAACTCAGGGGCATCATCGAGCAGCTGGCCAGCAGCACGGTCACCCAGATCATTACCGAAGCAGGCGTTCGGCGGGCCATGCGTGACCTGGAGGACGTCAGTCTGGTCGCCCTCGATGACGCCCGCCGCGATTTCGAGCACGACTACCTGATCCGCCTGCTGCAAAGTACGGCCGGCAATGTCACGCAAGCCGCGCGCATTGCGCAGCGCAACCGTACCGAGTTCTACAAACTGCTGGCCCGACACGAGCTGGACCCGGCCAACTTCAAACAACGCTTCCGCTGACGGGCTAACCGATCCGGCTCGCCATCCTTAATCAAGACTTAAGCTGGGCGCACTACACTGGCGAAGAACCTTGTTTCGGATGAATCCCATGCCCCGTCGAACTGCGCTTTTTGCCCTTGTTCTCCTGTCGTCCACGGCCAGCCTGCTCCACGCCGAGGAAAGCCGCCTGACGCTGCAGCCGGTGCAATTCAAGGCACTGGGCATAGCAACCGCAGTCGCCGGCGAGATGGCGGGAGGGCGCAGTGGCAGTTACCCGGCCCAGGTTCGCGTCCCCAACGAACAGATGCGCCTCGTCGCCGCCCCGGTCGCCGGCATGGTCGACATGCTCGCCGTGGCCCCCGGCGCCACCGTCAAACGCGGCCAGGTCGTCGCCCATCTGGCCAGCCCGCAGGCCCTCGAATTGCAGCGCGATGCGCTGCAGGCCGGCAGCCAGGCCGGGCTCTTGCAGCAAAACCTCAAGCGCGACGAACAACTCTTTGCCGAAGGCCTGATCGCCGAAAGCCGCCTGCAGGCCACCCGCGCCGCCGCCGCCCAGGCCAGCGCCCAGGCCAGCGAACGCAACCAGGGACTGGCCCTGGCCGGTGCTGCAGCGGGCAAGCTGGGGGGCAAACTGGCCCTGGTCGCCCCCATCGATGGCGTCGTCCTCGAACAAGGTGTCCAGCTCGGCCAGCGCGTCGATGCGTCGACCCTGATCTATCGCATCGCCAAACTCTCGCCGCTCTGGCTCGAAATCCAGGCCCCGGTCGATTTCGCTGCCACGCTGCACGAAGGCAGCCCGGTGAAGATCGCCCACAGCGATGTCAGCGGCAAGCTGGTCGCCATTGGCCGCGCCGTCGATGCCGCCAGCCAGACCGTGCTGCTCCGCGCCGCCGTGGTCAAGGGTGCCGAAACACTGCGCCCCGGCCAGGTCATCGAAGTCGAAATCGCCGGCCCGGCCGGCCAGCAGCAACGCCTGCCCGCCTCGGCGCTGGCGCGCAACGAGGGCAAGACCTTTGCTTTCGTCCAGACCGCCAGCGACGACAAGGGCATCGTCTTCGAAGCCCGCCCTGTCCGGGTCATCAGCCAGGGCGGCGACGGTGTCACGGTCGATGGCGTCAAGGCCGGCGAGAAGGTCGCCATCAAGGGGGTTTCCGGCCTTAAGGCCATGCTGACCGGCGTCGGTAAAGAATAATGCTCGACGCCCTGATCCGTTTTTCGCTGACCCAGCGCCTGCTCGTGCTGGTCCTCACGGTCATGCTGGTCGGCGCCGGCGTACAGGCTTTTCTCGGGCTGCCGATCGATGCCTTCCCCGACGTCTCGACGACCCAGGTCAAGATCATCCTGAAAGCCCCCGGCATGACGCCGGAGGAGGTCGAAATGCGCCTCGCCGTGCCGGTCGAGCAGGAGTTGCTCGGTATCCCGCACCAGCGCCTGCTGCGCTCGACCTCGAAATATGCGCTGACCGACATCACCCTCGATTTCGAGGACGGCACCGACATCTACTGGGCCCGTCAGCAGGTCGGTGAACGCCTCGCCGCCGCCATGGGCAACCTGCCGCCCGGCGCCACCGGGGGCATGGCCCCGATCACCACGCCGCTCGGCGAAATGTTCATGTTCACCATCGAGGGTGATCTCTCGCTGGCCGACAAGCGCGCCCTGCTCGACTGGGTGATCCGGCCGCAGCTGCGTACGGTGCCTGGCGTTGCCGACGTCAACAGCCTGGGCGGCGAAGTCCGCACCTTTGAAGTCGTCCCCAACCCGCAGCGCCTGGCAGCCCGCGGTCTGGCGCTCAAGGACTTGCAAACCGTGCTTGAAGCCAACAACCGCAACGACGGTGCCGGGCGTCTGAACGATGGCGAGGAATCCCTGCTGGTCCGCGCCGAAGGGGCGATTGCCACGGTCGACGATGTCCGTGCCATTGTCCTGCAGGCGAAAGAGGGCAATGTCGTGCGCGTCGCCGATGTCGCCGAGGTTCGTCTTGGCGCCCTGACCCGCTACGGCGCCGTCACCAAGAACGGCCAGGGCGAGGCCGTCCAGGGCCTGGTTCTCGGCCTGCGTGGCGCCAATGCCCAGAAGGTGGTAGCCGGCGTCAAGGAAAGACTGGCCGAACTCGCCCCCACGCTGCCCGCCGGGGTCAGCATCGAAGCCTTCTATGACCGTAGCAATCTGGTCGGGCGCGCTGTCGGCACCGTCTCCAAAGCGCTGCTCGAAGCCATCGTTCTCGTCGTGCTGCTGCTCCTTGCCTTCCTCGGAAACCTGCGCGCCGCGCTGGTCGTCGCGCTGATGCTGCCACTGTCGGCACTCGCCACCTTCATCTTGATGCGGACAGTTGGCCTCTCCGCCAACCTCATGAGCCTGGGTGGCCTCGCCATCGCCATCGGCATGCTGGTCGACGCGGCCGTGGTGGTCGTCGAGAATGTCGAAAGCCAGCTGGCCGAGGCGCAGGACAACCTGCCGACCCTGCACCTGATTTACCGGGCAGCGCGTGAAGTAGCGGCCCCGGTCACCTCGGGCATCGTCATCATCATCATCGTCTTCCTGCCGCTGCTCACGCTCCAGGGGCTGGAGGGCAAGATGTTCGGCCCCGTCGCCCTGACCATCGTCTTCGCCCTCGCCTCCTCGCTGCTGCTCTCGCTGACCGTGGTGCCGGTGCTCGCCTCCTACCTGATCAAGCGCGGCGTGCATCACGAGCCTTGGCTGGTCAGGAAGCTGGCCACCCTCTACGACCGTACGCTGAGTGTCGCCCTCGCCAACAGCCGGACCTTCATGCTCGCCGCGACGATTGCGCTCGTCGCCGCAGCTGGCGCCTTCATGCTGCTCGGCAAGAGCTTCATGCCGACCATGGATGAAGGCGACCTCATCATGCAGCTCGAAAAGCTGCCTTCGATCAGCATCGACCAGACCATCGTCATCGACAGCCGCGTCCAGGAGGCGATTCTGGCAAAGGTCCCGGAAATCAAGGCCATCGTCGCCCGCGCCGGCTCGGATGAACTCGGCCTCGACCCGATGGGCCTCAACCAGACCGATACCTTCATGGTCCTCCAGCCCCGCGACACCTGGCGCCAGTCCGACCCGGCCTGGCTGGCCGACCAGTTGCGGGCGGTGATGGACGACTTCCCCGGCGTCGGCTTTTCCTTCACCCAGCCGATCGACATGCGGGTCTCGGAAATGCTGACCGGCGTACGCGGCGATCTGGCCATCAAGATTTTCGGCCCCGACCTCGCCACGCTCAACCGACTGTCCAGCGAAATCGTCACGGCGGTCAAGAAAGTACCCGGCGCCGAAGACACTTTCACGCTGAAGAACGATGGCGTGCAGTACCTCAAGATAGCCATCGACCGCCTGGCCGCCGGCCGCTTCGGGCTCAACGTCGACGACATCCAGAATGATCTGAAAGCCCTGCTCGAAGGCCGTAACGTCGGCGTCGTCATCGAACAGGGACGGCGCGTCCCGGTTGTCCTGCGCGGCCCGACCAGCCTGCTCAATTCGCCGGCCGATTTCGAGGCCTTGCGCCTGAGCCTGCCGGGTGGCGGCAGCGTGCCGCTGGCCGAAGTCGCCAAAATCGGCCGCATCGACGGCCCGGTCAAGGTCGACCGCGAAAATGCCCAACGCTATGTGGTCGTTCAATCCAACGTCCGCGACCGCGACCTGGTCGGTTTCGTCGATGAGGCCAGGGCGGCCGTCGCCCGCGACATCAAGCTGCCGGCCGGCTACCGGCTGGCCTGGGGTGGCCAGTTCGAGAACCAGCAACGGGCCGCAGCACGCCTCATGGTCGTCGTGCCGGTGGCGCTGGCCCTGATCTTCTTCCTGCTTTTTTCGACCTTCCGCTCGGTGCGCCAGGCCCTGCTGGTCCTCTCCAACGTGCCTTTCGCCATGATCGGCGGCGTCTTCGGCCTGCTCATCTCGGGTGAATACCTGTCGGTCCCCGCCTCGGTCGGCTTTATCGCGCTGCTCGGCATTGCCGTCCTCAACGGCGTCGTCATGGTCACCTATTTCAACCAGTTGCTGGCCCGTGGCATGGCTGTCGGCGACGTCGTCGTCGAGGGTGCCAAACGCCGCTTGCGCCCCGTCCTGATGACCGCCAGCATCGCCGCCTTCGGTCTCGTCCCCATGCTGTTCGCCAGCGGGCCGGGCTCCGAAGTGCAGCGCCCGCTGGCCATCGTCGTCATCGGCGGCCTGCTCACCTCGACCGCCCTGACCCTGGTCCTGCTGCCCATCCTGTTCCGCCGCTTCGGCGTCAAAACCACCGTGTCATTCAGCGAGGCCCGTCATGGCTGATGTCCTGCTCACCCTGATCATGCCTGACGACATTGCCCAGCACGTCGAAGACCTGCTCCTCTCGCGCCCCGACCTTGTCCCCGGTTTCACCGTCAGCGTGGCCGAAGGACACGGCTCGGCCATCGCCCTGGTGGAAGATGCCGAACGGGTTGCCGGCCATGCCCCGCGCACCGTCATCCGGGCAGTCGGCCCCGAGGCGGCCATGCGCGAGGTACTGGCACTGCTCAAGCGCGAAATGCCGAAAGCCAACATCTTCTACTGGCTACTGCCGATCATCGAGGCAAAACATCTATGAAACTCGGCCATTATTTCCGTCTGGCACTGCCCTTCCTGGTGGGCGGCATCGGCGGTTCCGGCTTCGCCGCCGAACCCATGCCGAATCTGCCGCCGAGCGAAATCGTCGCCCGCGTCCTGCGCGAGAACCTGTCGGTTCAGGCCGCCGCCGGCCAGGTGCGCGTCGAGGAAGCCAATCGCAATCGCCTTGAAGCCGGCCCCTACGAATGGAATGTCCGTCTCGGCGGCCAGCAGCGCCGGACTACGCCGACCACGGGCTCGGAAGAACGCTACAACGAATGGAATGCAGCCGTCGAACGCCCGCTGCGCCTGCCCGGAAAAGGCGGGCTGGACGGCGAGATCGGGGCGGCCGGCGTGGCGCTGGCCGAAACCGCACGCGGCGATGCCCTGCACGAAACCAGCCGCAACCTGCTCAAATCGTGGTTCATCTGGCTCAAGGAAAGCGCCAGTGCAGCCCAGTGGAACGAGCAACTGGCCCTCCTCGAAAAACAGGCCAGGGGCATCGATCGCCGCCAACAACTCGGCGATGCCGCCCGGCTTGAGGCCATCCAGGCGGAAGCAGCCCAAGCCCAGGCCGAAGCCCAGCTCGCCCAGGCCAAAGTACGCCAGCAGACCGCCGGCGAAGATCTGCGCCGCCGTTACCCCGGCCTGCCCCTGGTCGCCCACAATGCCATCGCCGAGCCGCTGCCGATCGACGGCAGCGAAGCTGACTGGATCAATGCCATACTCGAACACAGCCACGAACTCGAACTGGCCCGTGGCGAAACCCGGCGCATGCAACTCCTGGCCGGACGCGCCGGGCGTGACCGCCTGCCCGACCCGACCATCGGCCTGCAGGTTTCGCGCGAACGGGCTGGCGAGGAGAAGGTCTTCGGCGCCTATATCAGCATCCCGCTGCCGGGTGGCGCCCGCCGCGCCAGCTCCGACGCGGCACTGGCCCAGGCCGACGTTGCCGGGCGACGCGAAGCGGCCACGACGCAGAAGATCACGGCCGAGTCTGCCACGCTTTACCAGTCGGCCAATGCGGCCTTTTCAACCTGGCAATCCAGCCGCAGCGCCGCCGAACGCCTGGGCCGTGCCGCCGACATGACAGCCCGCGCCTACCAGCTTGGCGAAGGCAGCCTCAACGATCTGCTGGCCGCCCGCCGGCTGGCCAACGAAGCCCAGCTGGCGTCCCGCCTGATCCAGCTCGAGGCCCTGGAACTCCGCTACCGCCTGCAACTCGACGCCCATCGGCTGTGGGACTTTGAGGAAGAGCGGCAGACCGGCAACTGACCGGCCTGAAATCGGCAAAAATCTGCCCCGGCCGGGCTGCAGCACCGTATGATGGCCATAAGACTCCCGATGAGGGTATGGTTATGACGCCGCATCTACGCCAGCTTGCCAGCCTGCTCTGTGTGCTCACAGCCGGTCCGTTATCAGCACCGGCGAGCGCTTGGGAGCTTGCCGGGAAAAAGGTCATCACGCTGCAAACACGGGATGGCCAATCGATTCCCATCGGCAACGTATTCTTCAGCCCGGCCGGTGAAAAAAGCGCCTTCAGTCTGCATCTCGACGACACCCGGATGAAGGATTTCTTCCTCTCCATGAAGGAATTCAAATGCCTGGAAGGCGAGGAACTTCACTGCCACGTACCGTATCCCTACGCCCACCCCGGTACGGTAAGCCGCAACGATTTGCGCTGGCTTGAGCACGCGCTGCTGTTTCTCTACAAGCAGCCCAAGGATTTTGGTGCTCGGCTGTGGAACGGCCTTTACTACCAGATGGAAATCACGGAAAAGGGCATTGTCGGCACGCCGCAAGCCGTCGATCTCGGGCAGATCGGCGCACCGCCGGCTTCCACCGACATTCCGCCCTATGGGCCTGAGGAGCGGAGCGATATAACACCGGACGCCCGCTGGATTCGCCGCCTGACTATCGAGTAAGCATCAATTCCGCGCCCCCCTGCCGGCGCTCAGTGGTCGACTTTCCGCCAGCCCTTCGCCACCATGCAGGCCTGCATCCGGCGAACGCTGGCGTGTGTGACGATGCCATCAGTGCCAGAATAGACTTGCTGCTTGCAGAAAATCTCGTCGCGCGCGTAATCGCCATCCAGGGCGCCGGATTTTTCCCAATGCCATGACGAGCAGGCCGTCAGGCCAAGGCAGGCCAGCAGCAGTAATTTCATCGTAAAAAGTCAGGGCATACGGCGCTACGGCGCATCGGCAACAGCCCCGTTCGGCCAGGCCACTTCAGCCCGGTTGCGTCCCGCTTCCTTGGCCTTGTAGAGCAGTTGGTCGGCCAGCCGGAAAAGCGGCTTGATTTCGCCAAGCGCCGGATCGGCGCAGGCAGCCCCGAGAGAAATCGTGACCACGCCGTAATTTGCATTCAATTCATGGGGAATCCCCATGGCATGAACCGATTCAACGAGACTGGCCGCAACACCAGCGTGTACACCGGGCTCTGCATCGGGAATAACCACGGCGAACTCCTCTCCGCCGTAGCGGGCGACAAAAGCCCCCTGGGCAACCCGGTCGGTATTGATCCGCTGGATACACTCCTCAAGGCAGGTGGCGACCGACCTCAGACAGTCATCCCCCGTCTGGTGACCATAGTGGTCGTTGAATTTTTTGAAGTTATCGACATCGACCATCAACAAACTGAAGGGGCGGGATGATCGCGTTGCATTTTCCCAATCGATATCCACCTGCATATCCATGGCGCGACGATTGAGCAAGCCGGTCAAGCCGTCGCGGCTGGCCTGTTCCTTGAGCTTGCGGTTGGCCATGTAGAGCCGCGTGCGCATTGCGGCGATCCGTGACATCGCCTTCATCTTGGCCTGGAGGACATTTTCCGGCACGGATTTGGAAATGAAGTCATCGCCACCGGCCTCGATGGCGGTCACCAGATTGGTGTCGGTATCCGTCGCCGTGACAAAGATGATCGGCGTCCAGGCCCATGCCTCAAGGCCTTCGAGAGCGCGAATCCGGGTGGTGACTTCAAAACCGTTCATGCCCGGCATCTCGATATCCATGAGGATCAGGTCGAACGACTCAGCCTGAAATAACTCGAGCGCCCTTTCGCCATTGATCGCGTGCTTGACGTCATGCCCAAAAGACTCGAGCCGGGCCCCCATGACCATGGCGATGGCGCGCGAGTCGTCAACCAGAAGTATCTTCATGCGAAATCCGGGAACGAAAAATGACCTGCGAAGTTTAACGTCGAGCCAGCGATGAGGTGCAGATTATCGACAAAAATGAAAGGCGATCGGCCCTATTCACCCACCACATCGACACCGACCGGCGGAGTGAATCGGAAGGTGCTGGCCGGCAAGGCCGGATTACGCTCAATCCGGGTAAAACGGATATGCGTGGTCTGACCGAAGCTGTCGTGCAATTCCATGGCTTTCAGGTCATTGCCGGCAAAGCCGAGACGAACCTTCTCGAAACCGCTGTCGCCAGCCCTGGGCGTCGCTTCGACCCAGGCCATGCCCTCGGCTTCGCCGGCTTCGTGGAGCGTGAAGTTCTTTTCCAGCTCATTGCTACCCGAGAGGAGTGCCGCCGGCGAGCTGCCGATGGCCTGTCCAGCCTTGCGGACGGTGACCTGTTGCAGATCCGGATCGTGAATCCAGATCTTTTCGCCGTCGCCAACGACCAGTTGCGGATAGGGTTTGATAATTTCCCAGCGCAGCTTGCCCGGCCGCGAAATGCTCACGGTCCCGGATGACTGCTGCGGCTTGCGGCCATTCTTGCCGATGACCATCTGGGCAAACTCGGCTTTCAGCGTGCGCGTGCTTTTCAGGAAATCGTGCAGCTGATCAATGGCGCCGGCCTGGGCCAGCAGCGGAAAAGCCGCAATGACTGCGGTCAACAGGATTTTTTGGGCGATGTTCATGCGGCAAGCTTAGCGGGTTGAGGGGTGGCGCGCTGTTTCAGGGTGTAACAAATCTGGTGTAGTGTTGCATGCTATTCGGCACATAAAACTGCGCCTTTGCCCCCGTGGCGGCGTTACAAATCCTCGCGATACCCCTCGGTATCGCTGTGGTTTGCGCCTTGCCACAAGGGCAAATGCATCAGTTTTATCAAGTGCCTCATAGCATGCAACACTACACTCGACAAAACCGGCCAAAATCACTCCGCCGGCTTTTTCATGAGCACTTCGCGACCGCCGCGGCCATCCATGCCGGAGACCAACCCCGCCTTTTCCATCGCCTCGATGAGGCGGGCCGAGCGGTTGTAACCGATGCGCAGGTGACGCTGGACCAGCGAAATGGAGGCGCGCTGGTTCTTCAGCACGATATCGACGGCCTGATCGTAGAGCGGATCGCTCTCGGCATCACCACCGCCCTCGCCGGCTTCGCCGCCCTCTTCGTCATCCCCCCCGGAACCATTGAGGATGTCCTCGATGTATTCAGGCGCACCCGTGGTTTTCAGATGTTCGACAACACGATGCACTTCGTCATCCGAGACAAAGGCGCCATGGACACGGGTCGGATAGCCGGTGCCCGGCGCCAGATAAAGCATGTCGCCCTGGCCGAGCAGCGCTTCGGCACCCATCTGGTCGAGGATGGTGCGCGAGTCGATCTTGCTCGAAACCTGGAAGGAGAGGCGGGTCGGAATATTGGCCTTGATCAGGCCGGTGATGACATCGACGCTCGGCCGCTGCGTCGCCAGCACGAGGTGGATGCCGGAAGC
>ERZ1034365.258-NODE-258-length-29776-cov-3.024142_pt1 | contig 29776 bp, 30 predicted proteins | sample MGYA00520615_ERZ1034365 | MGnify/ENA primary metagenome ERZ1034365 (study PRJEB33736, sample SAMEA104284505) | Azolla filiculoides | biome: Urban; feature: Water surface; material: Ditch water | place: Netherlands | collected 2015-10-28 | depth 0-0.1 m ...
GCTTGCACTCTGTCTGCCAAGAAAAAAGAAACTGACCGCATCAAGGAGCTTTTGCAAGCTTCCAAGGTTGGTGCCTGATGCACTACTACTCATTCAACATTGGCGACTACGCCAGCCACACCAGGCATCTATCACCGATAGAAGACCTGGCATATCGTCGGCTGCTGGATCTGTACTACCTACACGAACAACCGCTCAACGAGCGTTCAACGACCGTTGCACGGCTAATCAACTTGCGTGACAACCAGGTTGAAGTGCAAGCCATTCTCGAGGAATTTTTTGAGTTGGTTGAGGGTACTGGATGGATCAATCAGCGTGCTGATGACGAGATCGCAAAGTACCACGGCAAGCTGGAAGCCGCGTCCAGAGCGGGCAAAGCGTCTGCCGAGAAGAGATTGAACGCCCGTTCAACGGATGTTCAACTAAACAAGAAACAAGAACCAATAACCATAAAACAAGAACCAGTAGTAAAGACAAAGCCAATGTCCCCACCTGACGGTGTGAACCCTGCAATCTGGGCAGACTTCCTGGTCATTCGCAAAGCAAAGAAAGCCCCGGTCACGGCGGCAGCAATTGCAGGCATTGAACGCGAAGCACGCAAAGCGCAGTGGTCACTTGAAAAAGCTTTAGTCGAATGCTGCGCCAGGGGATGGGCAGGGTTCAAAGCTGAATGGGTTAACAAGGAGCAGAACCAAAACAAAACGCAGCACCAGATCAACCAAGAGGGCATCGCACGCTCACTCGGTCTTTTACCAAAACACGACGAATATCAAGGCAACGTAATTGAAGGAGAAATCTATGACGCAGAACCCAATACTCCCAAACGCTTGGGTTGAGAAAATCTTTGCCAGGCTGCAAGGCATCTATGGCCGAGACTTTACCGGGCAATTCAGCACCGGCATGGTCAATGGCATCGATGCTGGCCTGGAGAATGCCAAAGCCACATGGGCCGAAGAGCTTGGCAGCTTTGTCAAATGGCCAGAGGCAATTGCCTACGCCCTGGAGCATTTGCCAGAGCGTGTGCCCAACTGCATCAAGTTCAAAGAGCTTTGCCGCAACGCACCGCGACCAGAGCCAATGAAGCTTGAACACAAACTGACCGAAGAGCAGATGGCAGCAAACAAAAAACGCATCAAAGAAATCATCGACGGATTAACCAACCACATGGCAAACAAGGGAGAAGTGAAATGATTGAAAAATTAAAAATTGCAGCGGTAGTGTGTTTATTGATTGGTGCGTGGGGTATATCCAGCACGATGGAGATGGAAGACGAAATGCGTCAAGAGGAACACTACTGCGAAATGAGAAAGATTTGGGAGCAAAACAAAGACATTGAGCCACGCTTCCGTCCTGGTTGGCCAAACTTCAAACCAGAAATCGAGTGCCGCGTATGACCATCATCATTGACCCAGGCATGGTGTTGATCTACACCGGTGGAGCGCTGCTAGTTGTGGCTGCGGCAATCATGTGGTGGCTGGATCTGTAATGGCATTCACACTCGACATTCCAGATGATGTGATCGACGCATCGATTGCTTGCTGCAATCAAGGCAACATGGGCAACCGCGGCGACGGCAGCGACGGAACCAAAGAGCAGCAGATGATCGGCATCATTGGCCAGAACATGCTGAACCTGGCAATTGGGCAGCCGCTCATGCAACCGGGCGGCGGCTTTGATGGTGGCATCGATGCACACATTCACGGCCTATCGTTTGACATCAAAACAATGGGCCGCAAAGTAACACCGCGGCTCGATTTTGTGAACAACCTCATGAAGTCGCAAACCAAGTTCAATGTCGATGGCTACATCTTTTCAAGCGTGAACACGAACGACAATCGAATCACGATTTGTGGATGGATACCAAAGTCATTATTCTTGGAACGTGCAGAGTTGTTTGAGAAGGGCGCGGTGCGTCAACGCAAAGACAAAACCACCTTTGAGACAAAGGCTGCAATGTACGAAATCAGCAACGACCGATTGTTCTACAAAGCCACAAGCTGGGAGCAATTGCTGGGCAACATCAAGCACTACGCAGAAAACAAAACCGACCCACGGTATCAGACCAACGAGCAGTGGATCGCAGACTACGACAAGGCAGAGGAAAAATGAAAATAATCAAATCACCGTTCTGGCACATATTGCAGGCAGAAATCGAAAACAGAAAACAATTGAAAGGCAAACGATGAAATTCGCAAAGGTATATGACAACAAGCGCTTTGGCCAAGTCATCATCATGAAAAAGCAAACCGAGATCGGTGCGCCAGAGCTTCGCTTTTACTTTCAACCCGAAGGCTTTGGGGTGTGTGAGTTTGCGATTGGGTTCAACGACCAGGACGCAAGCGAGTCCAGGTTTGAGCAAGCATTTAACGAAATGACACCGAAGATCGCGATTGAGATCATTGACGGCTACATGGCCCACATGACAGCCCAGGCAGGGGAGAAGCATTGATGGATGCACGATCAGAATTTGACAAAATTTTTGGCGACGTTGTCATGACTGACAACGATGCAGCCTGGTACATCTTCAAGGCCGGGTGGAATGCAGCCAGGGCATCAAACGATTACAGCCACCCATTCACATGCAAGTGCGAAGCGTGCAAACCAAAGCTGGCCACAATGACTGACCGGCATGAGGCCCGCATGAGACGCAGAGAGCGGGAGATTGAGGATTGACATGCCAACAATGCACCGCCGAAAAAAAGATCAGCCTAGTCGATGGCCAAAAGTGCTGCTCAAACTGTCGCGCCTGGTTAACCGAATGCGAAGCCAGGCATCTGCTGACATTGCCATTGCACAAGCGGAGAGAAGCGTTAGACGCAAGATTAAAGCCGCGAGGGATGCAGGCTGTTGAACAACTCAAAAACAAAATGACGGAGGTTTTCAATGCCAAACGCGCCAAGTGATGACCAAATATTTGCCAAGGCAATCTTGGACGCAGTTGTCGAAGGGGCTGGCCACCTCTTTACGCCCGACGAAATCGATTGGGCGCTCCAGGTAACCGGCGATATTCCTGTTGCAGAAATGTCAATGATCAGTCACAATTAGCACAATTTGTTTTTAACCACAAGGAGATCAAAATGCCAGGCAAAAGCAAGAAACCACCAAAGCCACCAAAGTATTGATGAATGAGTGGGAAGGACAAGACCATGATCGTCGCAGTCAATGAACTTGGCTATCGGATTGGCACCTCCCACCACAACTGCACCGTGTCTGATGAAGTGATCGACAAGATCCGAGATCTGCATGAAGACGACGCCATGAGCTACAGCAAGATCGCAAAGCTTTTGAACTTGTCAAAGAATTTCGTGGCCAAAGTGTGTCGGTATGAGCGCAGGGCACAAACACCAGATCGATGGAAAAGGGTAAAAACAAATGACGACCAAAGCTAAAGCAAAGATGGGCCGACCGCCTGAAGCTGTGCCAGAAGCTGTGGCCGAAGAGATTGTCGAATGGATCAGCCAGGGCAAGACCTTGCGTGACTTTTGCCGTCTTGAGGGTAAACCCGCATGGCGTACTGTTTACGATTGGATGGTGAAAGACAAAGACTTTGCCGCACGCATCGCGCATGCGCGTGAGCTTGGCCATGACGCCATCGCTGAAGAGACGCTCGAAATCATCGACGCGCCGCCACCCAACGACATGAATGGCAAGACCGACGCCGGGTATGTGTCCTGGGCCAAGAACCGGGCAGAACAGCGCATGAAGCTGTTGGCCAAATGGAGTCCCAAGAAGTACGGTGACAAGGTAGGCGTCGAACACAGCGGCGCTATTGCCCTTGATGCAGCCATCCTGGAGGCCCGTAAGCGTGTCAAACAGCCCGAGTGACCTAATCCTAGCCCAAGACATGGGCCGCTTCTATGACGACGCCCTGGGCTTCGTTATGTACGCTTTCGATTGGGGCAGCGATCCAACCCTGCAAGTGGTTGAGCTTTGCGAACCTTGGGCATCAAAGTACAACAGCAAGTATGGGCCAGACGAATGGGCCTGCGAGTTCCTGGACAACATCAGCAAAGAGGTCAAGGTCAATCACTTTGACGGGCAGCAGGCCGTGCCGGCCCAGCGCCATGCCACCAGTTCTGGCCACGGTATTGGCAAGTCGGCCATTACATCCTGGCTCATCCTGTGGATTGCGTCCACCAGGCCACACAGCAAGGGCGTCGTGACGTCCAACACCAGCGACCAGCTTGGATCAAAGACCTGGGCCGAGCTTGGCAAGTGGAAAAAGAAGTGCATCACCGGCCACTGGTTTGAGGTGACCACCGGCAAGGGCGCGATGAAGATGATCCACAAGGATTTTCCAGAGTCCTGGCGCTGCGACGCACAGACATGCCGGGAAGAGAACAGCGAAAGCTTTGCGGGCTTGCACGCCGCAACATCATCCCCGTACTACATCTTTGACGAAGCCTCGGCCGTGCCAGACAAGATCTGGGAAGTGGCAGAGGGTGGTCTTACCGACGGTGAGCCATTCTGGTTTGTGTTTGGTAACCCAACCAGGAACACCGGCCGCTTCTTTGAATGCTTCAACAAGTTCCGTCACCGGTGGCACACGCAGCAGATCGACAGCCGGTCGGTGCAGATCACCAACAAAGGCACGATCCAGGAGTGGGTCAACGACTACGGCGAAGACAGCGACTTTGTGCGCGTCCGTGTTCGTGGCGTATTCCCACAAGCATCCAGCCTGCAATTCATTCCGCGAAACCTCGTAGATGAGGCTATGGAGCGCGAACCAGAGCGCAGCACTATCTCGGGTAGGACGGCCATCGTTGGCGTCGATGTGGCCCGTTTTGGTGACGATCAGAGCGTAATCCGTACCAGGGTTGGGCGCGATGCTGCGTCATTCCCTGCCAAGCGCTATCGCCAACTGGATCTAATGCAATTGACCAGCCGGGTGGTGGAGCATGTGAAGATTCTCAAGTCTGCCGGCTATGGCGTGGTGATCTTTGTCGACGGCGGCGGTGTGGGTGGTGGTGTGATCGACCGCCTGCGCCAGCTTAACTACGACGTGATCGAGGTGCAGTTCGGTGGCAAGGCTGACGATCCCAAGAAGTACGCAAACAAGCGTGCCGAGATCTGGGGCCGCATGCGTGAATGGCTCAAGGGTGGCTGCTTGGCAAAGGATGAGGCGCTGGCCACTGACCTGACGTCGGTGGAGTATGGATTCAGACCTGACGACAGCATCTTGCTTGAGTCAAAAGAGGCAATGAAGCGCCGCGGTATGGCCAGCCCAGATGATGCCGACGCATTGGCCATGACCTTTGCACAACCGGTGGCCGAGTTCATGGGCGGCGAAGATGTGCCATCAACCAGATCGAAGGGGCGAGACTATGATCCATACGCTACTGTGTGAGGTGCCCGTATTGCCACAACCAGCTACTAGATTGCCATCATGTGTGATAAGGCAAGTCAGTTGCAAAGAGTTGTACAGCGATGACAAGTTTAATGAGTTGATCAGCGAGTACGAGATCGAGTCCCTTGTGGATGGTTTCCCGGCCGCTGACCTTCAGTTGGGGATGTATCGCATGATGGAGATTGGTGGCAACTTTCACCTATTCGCTGCGTACATTAACGACGAGCTTGTTGGTTTCGTGACCCTCATTGTGAATGTGTTGCCGCACAGTGGCAAAAAGTTTGGAACGCTGGAGTCATATTTTGTGGCGCAAAAGCACCGAAGACATGGCCCCGGTCTTGACTTGTTGCGTGCTGCCGAATGGATGGCGCAAGCCTGCGGGGCAATTGGCCTGCTGGTGACCGCTCCAACCGGTGGAAAGCTTGCGCGTGTAATGCCGCGGGCAAAGTACAAGCACACACATGAAGTCTTTTTTAAGGGGTTCGCATAATGGACATAGTCGCAACAGGCAATCGAATACCAGCCATGAGCAGCAGTGCCATCGCGAAGGTAGAAGCGTTGGCCGACTTTTCGCGTCAGTTCCCCCAGGAAGAGATCGAAACGCATCACGCCATTCATGGTGGCATGTATGCTCGAACAATTTCAATCAAGGCTGGTGACATGCTGACCGGTGCGCTGGTCAAGATCCCAACCATGCTGGTGATCAACGGTGATGTCACCGTGTTCGCCGATAACGAATCATTCAGGCTGACAGGCTTTCACGCCATCCCAGCGAGTGCAAACCGCAAGCAAGCATTCATCGCACATGCCAACACGGCCATGACGATGATCTTCAAAACGGATGCAACGACGGTGGCAGAAGCGGAGAATGAATTCACTGACGAGGCTGAACGACTCATGTCTCGCTTTGAAGACGCCAAAAATTTCATCATCATCACAGGAGAATGACATGTCAGGAGCAATGACCGTATTGGCCGTCGCGGCCGTCGCATCAACAGCTTACAGCGTATACAGCGGTGAGCGTGCAGCAGAGAAACAAAAAGAAGCAATGAGCCAGCAGCGCACGGCTCAAGCTGAAGCTAAAACAGCGGCAGAGAAGCAGCAACAAACTGCCGAGCAAAACGTCAACAAAGCAAACGCAAAACAGCCTGATGCTGGCGCGATCTTGAGCGCTGCAACGCAAGCTGCCAAAGGCGGCCCTGCTGGCACTATGCTGACAGGCCCATCTGGCGTTAATCAAGCTGACCTTTCTTTGGGTAAATCCACACTGTTGGGCGGTTAATCATGAGCGACTTCACCAGCGACGCACAGTCGCATCCACAAGCACCGACGCGGGACAAACTGTTCACGCGCTGGGGCCAATTAAAAACGGAGCGGGCATCCTGGTGGGCGCATTGGCAAGAGATCACAACCTACTTGCTACCACGCAGCGGCCGCTTCTACGTTCAAGACCGCGACAAGGGTTGGCGTCGCCACAACAACATCTATGACAACACCGGTACTCGCGCATTGCGTGTGCTTGGCGCTGGCATGATGGCTGGGGCAACATCGCCCGCACGTCCGTGGTTTCGATTGGGTACAGCAGACCCAGAGTTGAATAGCTACCAACCAGTGAAAGTCTGGCTGGCTGATGTGACGACTCGCATGCAGATGGTTTTCCAACGCAGCAACACATATCGCACGTTGCATCAAATGTACGAAGAGCTTGGCGCTTTTGGTACAGCATCATCGATTGTTCTGCCGGACTACAACAATGTGATTCACCACTACCCGGTGACCGTTGGTGAGTTCGCAATTGCACAGGACTACCAGGGCAAGGTTTGCACGATCTATCGCGAGTTTGAAAAGACCGTGTCGGAGATTGTCAAAGAGTACGGCTACAAAAATTGCTCGACTACTGTCCGCAATTTGTACGACCGCGGCAGCTTGGACGCTTGGGTGCGCTTAATTCAAGCCATCGAGCCACGCGCTGACCGTGACATCCGCAAGAAAGACGCATTGAATATGGCCTGGGGCAGCTACACCTTTGAGGTGGGCGGCAATCCAAACCAATTCTTGCGTGAGTCTGGTTTTAAAGATTTCCCTGCATTGGTTCCACGTTGGGCCACAGCAGGCGGTGACATCTACGGCAACAGCCCAGGCATGGAAGTGCTTGGCGACGTGAAGCAGTTGCAGCATGAGCAGCTTCGCAAGGCCCAGGTCATTGACTACCAAACCAAACCACCATTGCAAGTGCCAACCAGCATGAAGAACCGCGACGTTGAATCGTTGCCGGGTGGCATCTCGTTCTATGACGGGCAGACCGCAGGCATCAAGACAGCCTTCGAGGTGAACCTTGACCTGAATCACTTGCTGATGGACATCCAAGACGTGCGTGAGCGCGTGCGTGGCGGCTTCTATGCAGACTTGTTCTTGATGTTGGCCAACGCTACTGACACTCGCATGACTGCGACAGAGGTTGCAGAGCGCCACGAAGAGAAGCTGTTGATGCTTGGCCCAGTGCTTGAGCGTTTGCACAACGAGTTGCTTGACCCATTGATCGAGATGACATTCACGCGCATGCTTGAAGCTGGCGCTATCCCTCCACCTCCGCAAGAGTTGCAGGGCATGGAGTTGAGCGTTGAGTTTGTATCGATGCTGGCGCAGGCACAACGCGCTATCGGCACAAACAGCGTTGACCGTTATGTGGCCAACCTCGGTGCGGTGGCAAGCTTCAAGCCTGACGTGCTTGACAAGTTCGATGCTGACCAATGGGCTGACGCATACGCTGACATGCTGGGCGTTGATCCAAACCTCATCGTCGGATCTGATCAAGTTGCAGTTGTACGCCAGGCCCGCGCCAAGGCAGAAACACAACGCGCCCAGATGGAGCAAGTCAAGCAGATGTCTGAAGTTGGCCGCAACCTAGGCACAGTGCAAACTGGCGACGGTACAAACGCAGGCATGGACATCATCAATCAATTTAGCGGCTATGGCTCTCCATCGCCACAACAAATCTAACCGGAGAAAATCATGGCCAACAAAGGCACATTGCTGTACGGAAACATGGAAGGCGAGAGCAGCGATTCAAGCGCAGCCGCTCAATTCATTGAAAAACTATTGGTGGCTGTGGACTCTATCCACAAGGTTCACTTGATGACTACTGGCCCAGGCAGCTTTGCCGCTCACGAAGCATTGGGCGACACATACGGCGCTTTGGAAGACGGCCTTGACGACCTAGCTGAAAGCTACATGGGTTGCCAGGGTGTTGGCCTTGAGTTCAAAGGGGTTGATGTGAGTTCATACGCAGCCGAAGTTCGCAAGATCTACGACTACGTTGAATCAAATCGCGCCATGATGGGCACAGAGTCACACATTCAAAACAAGGTTGACGAGATCCTCGACGGCCTTTCACGTTCACTGTTCAAGCTTGATCGCTTGGCATAAGGAGAAATCACATGGCACTTATCAACATGAAGCAGCAGCCAAAGCGCGAAGAGATGCCTGGCGCTATTGAGGCAGACGAGCCGCGCTACCCTTATGGCCTGTGCATCAGCCTTGGCAAAGAAGAGCTTGAAAAGCTTGGCATCACTGCGTTACCAAAGGTCGGCGGCGAGATGATGATTACAGCCAAAGCTGTTGTGAAAAGCACCAGCGCTTATGACACCCAGGGCGAAGGCCAGGACATGCGCGTTGAGTTGCAGATCACTGACATGGGCCTTGGCCAGACTGATGACGCGCAGAACAACGACCGCGCCAGCAAGCTCTACGGCAACACCAACGGTGGAACCGAAGGACGAGCTATCAACAACCTACAAAGCACAATGCTTGGCGCACCTTAAATGGCAATCAAACACTACCAATCAATCGGTGAGCTTTCACGGTCGGAGGAGCTAAAGCTTCAACTGGCCCGCGGGCTGATTGGTGGCCACACATCGCTCAACATTGCCGGCTATCAAGCTTTGGTCAGCACGTCATTTATTCCAATTTGGGAGAATGCTGCTGCCTATGTTTACCCGACGAACGGCGTGAAGCTTTTGTGGAGTTCAAGCGCATCTGACGTGGCTGTGTTGATCAGGGTCACCGGACTTGACGCCAACTACGCGCAGATCACGGAAGACTTGCTGTTGACCAACGGCACGACCGGCGTGCAAACCGTGAAGAGCTATTTCAGGATCACCAACCTGACTGTGATTGACGGCGTTAATCCGGCTGGCACGATCAGCATTGGCAACAGCGGCAAGACAGAGACATACGCAAAGATCGCTATTGGCGCAGGCACAAGCGCAATGACGGTCTACACCGTGCCTGCTGGCTATACGTTTTACTTGGCCAAGGTCAACGTGTTCACAGTATCAAAGAACAACCAGGAAGCGTCGTATCGCGCCTACACAATCAATTCATCCGGCATCATTCGCGCCGTGTTGCAAACCCCATTTGATCGCGAGTACATCTCTGAAAAGACTGTGCCGCGCCCATACCTAGAAAAGACTGATTGCCAGTGGCAAGTGGCCTGCACTGTTGCTGCGCCAGTGGGCATGCAAGTCGAAGGAGTGCTAGTTAAAAATGATGAAATCTAAATGTGGCCGCATGACGGTGCCCGTATCAACATGTGCTGTGGATAGATTGTCACCATGAGTAATTATGACCCTCTAGACCTTCGCGGTCAGGAACGAATCGAAAGCGATAAAAAGCTTCGTGAGAAAATCCTCCGTGAGAACGAAGAGGTAGATCTCAAGTGGCTCATGAGCAGCAAGCGGGGGCGTCGAATGATTTGGCGTCTTCTGGATCAAGCGGGTGTGTTCCGGCTGTCGTTCAACACCAATGCAATGGCTATGGCTTTTGCAGAGGGAAACAGGAACTTCGGCAATCGCACACTTTCACTGATCCACTCGCACTGCCCAGAGCTTTACCCGCAAATGGTCAAGGAGAACACAAATGACAGAACCGCTGATGAGTGATAACGCCGCAACTACCAACGAAGGCACTGCACCATCGCAAAACTCCATAGGGAACCCAGCGACGGCTGAAGCTCTTTATGGAGATAAGCAGCAAGCACCGGAAGGACAAGATCAGCAAGCCGCGGAGCCGGCCAATACTGATAACCCTGAAGGCGATAAGGACGGTCAGCAAGCTGATGGCGATAAGCCACAGGGAGCGCCTGAAAAGTACGAATTCAAAGCCCCTGAAGGCAAAGAGTTTGACGCCGAGATTATTGGTAATTTCTCGGAGATCGCCAAAGAGTTGAACTTGACCCAAGATGCCGCGCAAAAACTGGTTGAGACGATGGGGCCAAAAATCGCCGAACGTCAACTCGCCCAGGTGGAGGCAATTCGTAATGAATGGGCGCAAGCTTCGCAAGTGGACAAAGAATTCGGGGGCGACAAGCTCAACGAAAACATGGCCGTTGCAAAGAAGGCACTCGATTCATTCGGCACGCCCGAACTGCGTACGTTGCTTCAACAGTCTGGCTTGGGCAATAACCCCGAAGTGATTCGGTTTATGTTCAGGGCAGGCAAGGCAATAAGTGAAGATACCTTTGTGCGAAGTTCAGCAGGCGCGAATAGCGGTAAGCAAAACGCCGGTGACTTCAACTCGAAGGCAGCAGCACTTTATTCAAATCAGCAATCTTAAACAGGAGCTAAACCATGAGTACCCTTTCAACTTCAAACTTAACACTGGCCGATTGGGCCAAGCGTAGCGATCCAGATGGTCGTATTCCGATCATCGCTGAATTGCTTTCACAATCTAACGAAGTCCTCGAAGACTGCGTGTTCAAAGAAGGCAACTTGCCAACTGGTGAGCGCGTTGTTGTTCGTACTGGCCTTCCAGCCGTTTACTGGCGTGCATTGAACCAAGGTATCCCTTCAAGCAAATCGACAACTGCACAAGTTGACGAAGCTGCTGGCATCTTGGAAGCACGTTCAGAAGTGGACAAAGACTTGGCAATGTTGAACGGTAACACCGCTCAATTCCGCTTGTCTGAAGACACAGCTTTCTTGGAAGCAATGAACCAAACTCAAGCAACAACTTTGTTCTACGGCAACCCTGGCACTGATCCTAAACAGTTCCTTGGCTTGGCTGCTCGTTATTCAAGCTTGTCTGCTACTAACGCACAAAACATTTTGAGCGCTGGTGGTTCTGGTTCTGACAACACTTCTGTGTACCTCGTTGTTTGGGGCGACCAGACTGTGTATTGCCACTTCCCTAAAGGCTCTAAAGCTGGCTTGATCCATGAGGACTTGGGTGAGCAAACTGTGTACAACAGCGACGGTACTCGTCTGCAAGCGTACGCAACTCGCTACCAGTGGAAAAACGGCTTGGTCGTTAAAGATTGGCGCTACGTTGTTCGCATCTGCAACATCGACGTGTCTGACTTGATCGGTCAAACTGGTACACAGGCTGCATCTGCTGCGACTAACATCGTTAAGTTGATGGCTCGTTCTTTGTACCGTATTCCTAACATGGCAATGGGTCGTGCAGCGTTCTACATGAACCGTACTGTTCACTCTGGCTTGAGCATCGCTGCTCTCGACAAGAGCCAATACGTTCTGAAGATCAATGAAGGCTTGAGCCAATTTGGCACACCATATAGCTGGTTGTCATTCTTGGGCGTTCCTCTTCGCCGTGTTGATGCCATCATCAACGCTGAAGCTGTAGTGTCCTAATCGAACCATTAACTGAAAGGAATTCAACATGATTACCGATAAACTCTTACGCGTGTCAGAAGACCAGGCATTGACTACCACTGCCGTGTCTACAAACACGATCGACTTGTCCGTTGCCCGCGATATGGGTGAAGGCCAAGAACTGTTCATGAACTTTGCTGTGACTGCTGCCCTTACTGGCGGTACATCTGTAAAGTTTGAAGTGATTCAATCAGCTTCTGCTGACTTGTCCACTCCTACCGTGATCGGTTCTACTGATGCTGTAGTTACTGCATCCTTGGTTGCTGGCTATAACACTGCTGTGCGTGTAAACCCACAGATCGGTTCTAAAGGCCAACGCTACATCGGCGCACGTTACACAATCTCTGGCACATACAGTGCTGGTACTGTGACTGCTGACGTAGTAGCAACAATCCAGGACGGCAAGAAGTTCTACGCTTCTGGCTTCACTGTGGTCTAACAAAGGAGATAACACATGGCACAAGTTCGCGCAAAAACACTATGCTTCGTTGACAATGGTCTACGCCACGAAGGTGACGTATTCGATTACAACGGCCCCAAAAACACAAACCTCGAGTACCTCAAAGGCGCTCCGGTTGAAGATGATGAGGTCGAGCAAGAAGCGGCTGAAGGCTCCACCAAAAAGTGGTCGCCCAAAGCCAAGCGTGCAAGCGCGGAATAAGGCTCTGTGTAATCCGACTTGTCGGGTACTGTAGTCATAGGGGCCGCTGGGAAACCACGGCCCCTTTTTCTCATATAGGAGGCCACGATGGCATCAGAAGTCGATATTTGTAACTTGGCACTTGGACATCTGGGCGACAACGCCACCGTGTCAAGCATTTCACCACCAGAGGGATCAGCACAGGCTGAACACTGCGCCCGCTTTTACCCTATTGCTCGAGACGCTTTGCTCGAGATGCACAACTGGAACTTCACTATGCGCCGGGTCAACCTGGCCGAAGTTGAAAACACATGGCCAGAATGGCAGCATGCTTACGCATTGCCTGGTGACTCAATCAACATCATCGCGGTCATGCCGCCTGATGCGTACAACGATTACGCAACAAAGTTTGTACCAACAGACACACCGAATTTCGCGCACAACTACAGCCCAATGATTGCTGCCGGCCGATATGTTCCGCAGCCATTCAGCGTTGAGATTCAACCAGACGGCAGCCACGTTCTGTACACAGATCAAGAAAAGGCAATGTTGCGTTACGCAGCTTATGTAACCGACACAACCGCATACAGCCCGCTGTTTGTAATGACACTATCATGGCAACTTGCAGCAATGCTTGCTGGCCCAATCATCAAAGGCGACGCCGGATCTGCCGAAGCAAAGCGCTGCACACAGATGGCGATGGGTTATTTGTCCCAGGCTGAAGTGGCCGACGCCAATCAACGACGCAACACGATCGAACACATCGTGCCCTGGACTTCTGGGAGATAAGCATGGCCAACACCCGCAGCTATAACCGGGCATTCTCTGGTGGCGTAATGTCGCCGGAGATGTTTGGCCGTATTGACGACGTCAAATTTCAAACCGGTGCTGCAAAGCTTCGGAACTTTATTGCAACACCACAAGGCCCGGCCGAGAATCGCCCTGGCTTTTCTTTCGTGCGTGCGGTCAAGGACAGCACCAAGAAGACGCGTTTAATCCCATTTACATACTCGACTACCCAAACGATGGTGATCGAGCTTGGAGAGGGCTATATTCGATTCCATACTCAAGGAGCAACCCTGTTGTCCGGTGGATCTCCTTATGAGATCTCAAACCCGTACATGCAAGATGATTTGTTTGACATCCATTACGTTCAATCTGCTGACATTCTGACCTTGGTGCATCCAAACTATGCGCCGCGTGAACTCAAGCGCTTGGGTGCGACGAATTGGACGTTGACAACCATCAACTTTAATGCGCCGATTGCAGCGCCTACAGGGCTTTCTGTTTCGCGCTACATCCCAGCATCGTCGTCTACCAATGCCGACACCTACAACCAGATGGACTACGTTGTCACGGCCGTTGCTGCTGATGGCATCAGTGTGTCTCCGGCCTCTTCATCTGCTGGTGTGTCAACCAACATTTTCGTGACCGGCTCTTACAACACAATCACCTGGTCTGCTGTGTCTGGTGCTGCTCGATACAACGTCTACAAAAAGCTTGGCGGTATCTTCGGATACATCGGCAACACCACAACAACAACCATGATCGATGACAACATCACGCCTGATTTGGGCTTGACGCCACCGATCTATGAAACTGAATTTTCAAGCACAGGCAACTACCCTGGCGCGGTGTCCTACTTTGAGCAGCGTCGCTGCTTTGCTGGCTCAATCAATGAACCACAAAAGATCTGGATGACCAGGTCAGGCACTGAAAGCGACTTGAGCTACGGCCTGCCTATTCGCGACGACGACCGGATCGAGTTCCGCGTTGCTGCCCGTGAGGCCAACACCATTCGTCACGTTGTCCCATTGACGCAGTTGATCCTGTTGACAGGCTCTGCCGAGTGGCGCGTGTCGTCTGTTAACTCTGACGCGATCACCCCGACATCGATCTCCGTTCGACCACAGTCGTACATCGGTGCATCGAATGTTCAACCGGTGATCATCAACAACTCATTGGTCTATGGCGCTGCCCGCGGTGGCCACGTCCGTGAGCTTGGCTACTCTTGGCAGTCAAACGGCTTTATCACCGGCGACTTGTCTATTCGTGCGGCTCACTTGTTCGACACCTACGACATTGTGGACATGTGTTTCAGTAAGGCTCCGCAGCCGCTGATCTGGTTTGTGTCGACATCCGGCAAGCTCATTGGCCTGACATACATCCCAGAGCAGCAAGTCGGCGCTTGGCATGAGCATGACACCGATGGCGTGTTTGAGTCCTGCACATGCGTGGCAGAGGGCAACGAGGACGTGCTTTACATCGTCGTCAAGCGTTTGATCAACGGCAGCTATGTGCGTTACGTTGAGCGCATGGAGACTCGTTCAATCACAACCCTGGACAATTGCTTCTTTGTTGACTCTGGCGCAACATACAACGGCACAAACACGACTGCTGTGACCATGACTGTGACCGGCGGCACGACCTGGGGGCCAGCAGACACGCTGACAATCACGGCCAGCGCTGCCAAATTTACAGGCACCGGCGACATCAATGACGCAATTGTGCTGACTGATGCTAACGGCATCTTGTACAAGTTGCGGATTGTGGGCTACACGTCATCGACGGTGGTCACCGCTCGAGTGGATAAGGTATTGCCAGCGGCATTACGCAGCACGGCCACAACAGTCTGGAACTTTGCACGCAACGCAATCAGCGGTTTGTCATGGCTCGAGGGTAAAACCGTTTCGATCCTGGCTGATGGCGCAGTGCATCCGCAGCGCGTGGTAACAAGCGGCACGGTCAATTTGGAAGTGGCCGCTAACATTGTGACGATTGGCTTGCCGTATCAATCCGACTTGCAGACTTTGCCGTTGGCGTTACAGATCGATGGCTTTGGCCAAGGCCGTTACAAAAACATCAACAAGGCATGGCTGCGCGTATTCCAATCGTCGGGTATTTTTGTCGGCCCTGATGCCAACAACCTGGTGGAAGCCAAGCAGCGCTCGACTGAACCGTACGGCAGCCCGCCTGCTCTCAAGTCGGACGAGATTTTGGTGATGCTAACGCCTACATGGGCGGCGTCTGGCCAGGTCTACATTCGACAGAATGACCCATTGCCATTGACTATTGTTGGACTGACTCTAGAAGTCGCCATCGGTGGGTAATGGTGCCCGTATGAAAACACGCCGCCAGTATGGTGGCAACAACGCTGGAGATAAATTGTGGAGAAAACATCAACAATGGGAGTGACTTATGGCAAGCTATAACGATTACTTCTCTTTACGAGTCCCTGGTGGTGAACTTGGAAGCGGCACGTTTGGCCTGGGTAGCGGGTCAAGCAACAGCTTCACAATGCCGTTTTCTGCGACAAGCGAGACGCAAAAGTTTGCCAATGACATGAAGACGTTTGGCCCAATCATCGGTATTGCCGGTGCGATTGGCCAAATTGCTGGCGCGTACTACGGGGCAAAAGCTCAACAGTACCAGCTTGATTCGCAAGCGATGACCCTGCAATTCCAAAAAGACATTGCCGGCATCAATGCTCGCCAGGCTGAAGTCACCGCGCAAGGCATCTTGCAGGCTGGCGAAAAGCAAAGTGCAGCTTTGAGCATGAAGTATGGCAAGGCCAAGGGGTCGCAACGGGCCGCTATGGCCGCAAACGGTGGTGTCATAGGCGAGGGTAGCTACGCGGCTGTCGAGGCCACCAACGACCTCATGAAAGAGATTGACGTGTTGCAGATCAATGCCAACACCGTACGCGCCGCAGAGAATGCCCGCACTCAAGGTCAAAACTACAAAACGCAAGCGGCCATGTATGGCATCAGCGCCAACAACATGACAGCCTCTTCGCAGTCAATCAATCCAATGGCGGCTGCCGGCACAAGCTTGCTTACAAGCGCAACCTCATACGCAAGCACAATCTATCGCGACAAGATGATGGATCGCCTGCTTGCTCGTTCAACGTAAGGGGTAAAGAATGCCAATCGTCCCAATTATTGATTCACCATCAGTTGCTCAAGAAACAGGAGGCGTGCAGCCGTTTGCCGCTCCTGGCGTTGAGACAATGAAGAACTTCGCGCCAGAGCAAATTTCAAAGCAAGGTGCAGCAACACAAGCGGCTGGTCAGACAATGATCAAGATCGGTGAGATGGTTCAAGACCAGATCGATGATGCCAATACAAAGGCTGCTGATTCCTGGTACACATCCCAAGCGCAAAAGATTCTGTTTGATCCGAAAGACGGATACCTGAATTCAATTGGCCTCAAGGCTAAAGACGGCTACGTCCCAACGCAAGAGGCTTTGGCCAAACTGCGTACTGACGCTGAAGTAGCGCTGACGAATGACGTGCAAAAGCGCATGTTCTCCCAGGTGGCTGCCAAGCATGAGATCAACTTTGCATCACAGATGGATGTCCATGCTGTTAAGCAGATTCGCGTTTATGCGGCCGGCGAGTCAGAGGCTCGCGAAAAGCAATACGTCGACATGGCAATTGCTGATCCTGTTGGCCGCGCAAACTATGTGGCTACAGCAGTGCAAGAAGCTAACTATCGCGCTGATCTATTTCAATTGCCGGCTGACAGTGTGCAGCGCAAAGCAATGGTGCAGGGCGCGTATCAATCTGTTCACGTTGGCGTGGCCAATGACATGATGTTGAACAACAAATTTGGGGAGGCAAAAACCTACCTGGATCAAGCGTTCAAAGATCAACAGATGGATTCCAAGACATATCAGACATTGAGCAAACAAGTAGATGCTGGATGGCGCAAAGAAAAATCAGTATCTCTTGGTGATGCAATCTTTAAGTCTGGCCAAGCGCTTGATCAGATCGATCCGGCTTCTGTCATTGACTATGTGATCAACAAGCACGAAGGCGGCTACGTCGCTGACGATGCTGGCAAAGGCCCAACCAAGTACGGCATCAATGGCCAATCTAATGGCTTGACGCCAAAACAAGTTGAGAACCTTACGCTTGACCAGGCACGCGACATCTACCGCAAAAACTACTGGAACAAGATCGATGGTGATAACCTTGATCCAAGCATTCGCGCTATGGCTTTTGACACCGCTGTGAACCAAGGTGTTGGCGTTGCACAGCGACTCATCAAAGAGTCCGGCGGCGACATCAACAAGTTCGCGCAGCTTCGTAAAGAAGAGTACGCTGCGATTGTTAAGAAAGACCCAAAAAAGTATGGTCAATACGAAAAGGGTTGGATGAACCGCGTTGATGACTTTGTTGCGTCAGCACAAGGTCAATCACAATCATTGTCAAGCATGCTTGCACGCACTGACTCTATTGCTGACCCGGAAGATCGCGAGATGACTCGCAGTCGAATCAAGTCACAGTGGGCAGAAAAAGAAGCGGTAACGCAGCAGGACTACCAACAAAAAGTATTGAAGGCGCAAGACATTGCGTTTGCAACTGAAGGTGGCTGGGCCAACGTGCCGCCGCAGCTTTGGGGTGACCTAAAGCAAGCGGACAAGGCTGCCATCATGAACCGTCCAAAGACAAGCGATAGCAACACGCTGCTCAACTTGCAACAGAACCCAGAGCTTTGGGCACCTGGCAAGATTGAGAAATTCCGTCCGCTGCTTTCAGAGTCTGACTATCGTGCGTTTGTGGCCAAAGGCTCCGGCGCTGACGGTAGTTCAAAAATCCTTGCCGCAAGCATCGACCAAGAGCAAATGAAAAATCAATTGCTCAATGCGGGCTTGGATGACTTGGTAAATCCAAAGAAAGACAGCAGCGACGAAAAAGAACGCATCCGATTGAACGCTCGGTTTGAGCAGGAAATTAACCAGGAGCAGATTGCCAAGAAGCGCCAGCTTTCTATGGACGAAAAGAACGCGCTGCTGGTCAAGATCTTAAAACCCGTCAAAGTAAACATGGTTTACTCAAGCGGCTGGAACCCTGCAACATGGATCGGCAAAGGTGAAACAACCGGCGACAAGCGTCTCTACCAAGTAGAGAACCGCGCAAACATTGTTGTGCCTGAAGACGAACGCGCACAGATTATTTTTGATCTGAATAAGCGCGGCTTGCCTGTTACAAACGACACAATCCTCAACGGCTACTTGGCAAAACAAGAGACTAAAAAATGAGTTCATACGAAGACTACCTGAACGGCCTACAGCAACAAGTACAAAAGCAAAGCCGTCTTGAGTCGGTGCTTGGCGAAGCTGCCAACACTAACCCTGACGAGTTTGCGAACATGGTCAAACTGTCGAAGGCAGCAAAGATTTCTGTCGACGCAGTTCCGGAGTACAAAGACCTGGCCAATCAGGCAAAACTTCTTCGTGATGTGAATGCAAACACGATGTTGGAGACGTCCCCAAAGACCTCCAACTTCTTGCTCAATCCAGACAATGCGAAAACAGTTGGCGATGACATCAACAACTTGAAGGACATGGAGTCCAAGTACGGCACGATCAAGCCTATTGAACGCACTTGGACTGAAGCAATCACAGAACCATTCACTCGCGGCTACCGAAAATTTGAGCGCGACGTGTGGGCACCATTGATTCAAAGCACCGGCATTTTTAACGGCCTTGAAAGACAGCGTGCTGAAGCTGCCCAAGCTGGTGGCGTTTCGTACGATCCAAAAATTGATTACGCGGTACACATGGCTAACCTTGAGCGCCGCGCACAGCAATATCAAACTCCGCTAGACATTCAAGATGAAATGGCCGAGATAAGCAACGCCAAAACATTTGGTGAAGCAATCACAGCAATTCGCAAAAACCCACGAGCAATTGGCGAAATCACTTTGCAATCCGCTGGTACATTTGCGCCTGTTCTGGCTGTTGGCGCTGCATCTTCCATTGTTGGCCCAGAAGGCCCAAGCACTGTAATTCCTTTCCTTACGCAGCAAGCATTGCGCCGAGCAGGCACAACACTTGTTGGAAGCTACCTTGTTGAGTATGGATCAACAATGGATGAGGTAATGGCATCAACTGGCGCAGACATGAAAGATCCGTCGGCCGTTTACAAAGTGCTTAACGACGAAGAGTTGATGAGCAGCGCTCGAGACAAAGCTGTTAAGCGCGGCATTCCTGTTGCATTCTTTGACGCATTAACTGCCGGCTTTGCTGGCAAACTGCTGTCTGGCGCAAAACCAACCGTTAGCAGTGTTGCAAGTCGTGTTGTTGGCGAGGGCGCAGTACAGATGGCTGGAGGCGCAGGCGGTGAATCTGCCGCGCAAGCATTGACCGGTGAATTTAAGCCTGGTGAAATTTTGCTTGAAGCCGTGGCTGAATTGCCAACCGCATTGGTTGAGATCCCTGGCAACTACAAAAGCACCATGCGTGAAGCAGAGCGTGCTGAAGCTGTGGCCACTGTTGTTGAGGAGATGAACACTCTCTCCAAAGCAAACAAGACTCGCACACGCGACATCGACACATTCAAAACATTTATCGACCAGGTCAGTGAAGATGGGCCGGTGCAAAACGTGTACATCAGCGCAGAGACATTGCGTCAATCCGGCACTGCTGCCGAGTTGTCAAAACTGTCTAGCGTGGTGGCATCACAGATCGAAGGCGCACTAGCCACCAATGGCGAAGTGCAGATCCCGATCACCGAGTACATGGCCACAATCGCCCCAAGCGAAGTGAGCAGCCGATTGCTTGACGACTTGCGCGTTGAAGGTGAAACGATGACACGACGTGAAGCGCGTGAGTTCATCGATGCAAAGTCCGAAGAGTTGCAACAGGCAATGGGACAGGCGCTTGAAAAAGAGAAGACCAACGATGTCTTCATCAAGTCTGCCAAAGAAGTTGAGTCCAACATGTTCGACCAACTCAAGGCCACCGGTGTATATACAGCCGCAGCGTCACGCAACTTCGCCACCTATGTGCGCGACATCTATGTGACCAAAGCAGCAGCAATGGGCATCACTCCGACAGAGTTGTACGAGATGATCCCTTACAAGATCTCTGCCGAGATGCCATCGACTGACGTGCAGCTTTTTAATCAGGAAGGCAAAGTCAAACCTGATACTGAAGCGTTCAAGACGTTCTATGGCAATTCAGTATTTAAGGACGATCAGGGTGCGCCTGTGCTGCTGTATCACGGAACAGCAGACGACGTCACAGCATTCAATGTCGACCATCCAAACCGCAAAGATAGCGGCTGGCTGGGCACAGGCGTATACCTGACCGACAGCACAGACATGGCCGAGCTTTATGCCATGCAGAAAAAGCGCACCGGTGAAGCTGGCGAAAACGTCATGCCACTGTACGCACGCCTCGAGAATCCATACTACGCAACAGCAGAAGACAAGGCCCGCGTAAAAGCTGGCGGCCGCGAAGCTGCTGATCAATTTACTGCTGACTTGCAAGCTCAAGGCTACGACGGCGTGATCTATCAGGTTGCGCCCGACGCTAAAGAGATCGTGGTCTTTGACCCGGCTGCGGTTAAGTCGCAGTTCAACGATGGCACATGGTCAAACGAAAACAACTTGCTGGCACAAAAGCAAAAGACCAAAGGCGATGTGACTCAACACGTCTTGATGGCCGAACGCGGTGAGCGTACTACTGGCAAGGTGGCACGCGTTAGCCCAGAAGAAAAACAGATCATTGATGACGCAGCCAAAAAGCTTGGCATCAAGTCGGCTGAAATCTTGAACATGGGCAAGAATCACAAGCTGGCCAACCCTCCAAAAGATGGATGGGCACCGCTTGAACTTACTGGCGTGAAGATCGAGGCAGGCAAAAACGGCAAGCCAGCCAAGTACGAATTGCAATACCAGGTCGTGCCATACACATTCGCCAACGGTGCGAACGGCAAGATCATGAAAAAAGACACGCCGGAGTACAACAAGAAAGTCAAAGCGATTGCACACCGCATTCACGATGAAGTGCTTGGTGTTTACGACCGCGCCCAAGCTGGCGACAAGGCTGCACAAAACATCATTCGTCAGGCCGGCTGGTACAAAGAGATGCGCTCACGCCTGCGCCAAGAGTTTGGCGGCCTGGGTGACGTGTTTGCTGACTTGCTTGGTGCAACATCACCGAACACTCCGGTGCGTGAAAACTGGAAAAATGCTGTCGATGTGTTGCGTCGCGCTACCCGCGGTGATTTTGACAAGCTCATGCCAAAGTGGGTTGAATGGTCGACAAAGGTAGACGCAGCCGAAGCTGAATTTGGCGCATGGTTTGGCCAACAGATTGAAGCTGGCCTGTCCAAGAAGGCCATCACTAGCACGCCTGAATATGCAACACGCATGGCCAAGCTGGCCGAGCTTCGCAAGATCGATGACTCGCTGCTGCCTGTAAAAGAAAGCGGCAAGAAGTACGGCTTCAATGGCCGCAACGCATTGCGTGCCCTGATCGATCTGTGGCGCGTGGTCAAAGATCCAAATGCTGACCTGGCCATTGGTGGCACAGCGCCCAAAGCTTTGAACTTCTCCGGCAACTTGATTGGTTTCCGTGAACGCGCAACCATCGACGTGTGGGCTGCACGATTGCTGCAACGTCTGTCTGGTGGTCTACGCATTCCATCGATGGCCGAGAGCGGCGTGTCCGGCAACATGCTTTCAAGCGGCGAGACAACTTTGCAATTTGGTTTTGGCCAAGATGTCTTTACCGAAGCGGTAAAGCAAATTCGCGCCGATGATCAGATGAAGACCGAAGAGCGCCTGGCCAACATCAATGATGATGACCTCCAGGCTGTGGTTTGGTTCTTGGAAAAAGAAGTTTGGACAAAGAACAACTGGACAAGCGCAGCCGGCGAAGGTGGCTCGTTTGAGTACGAAGCTGACCTTACTGGCCAGCGTGACCTCGAGCGCGTTACCGAACTTCGCAAAATCATGGACTCGAGCAAATCGACCCAGGAGCAGAAGTCAGCAGCAGCCGAAGAGCTAAACACTCTCACGCGCACTGTAGACCGCTACCAGGGCGGTTTGTCTATTCAGCAATCCGCTGGCACCCAGGGCGTCGATTTCGTGCCTACAGACGCCGATATGGCCCGCCTAGGGGAAGACATCAAGACATCGATCTACGAGGCTGACGACGGCGCTACGGTGCTTGGCAGCAAGGCATTGTCAACCGAGGGCCGCTACGGTGACCCAGAGCGCAGCCTTGACCTCGAGGTGATCACCCGTGCAGGGTTTAATCCACTGCCAATGTGGAAAAAAATGCTTGAGGCTGCACGCGATGCAAACCAGGACAGCACGTTCCTGTCACGCGTCTTACGCCATGACGAGAATGTTGACTACCAGCGTCATCGCCCAGGAGTTGAGATCTACTTCCGCGAGGCTGGATCAATCGACAAATTGCAGCCGGTGCTTGATGACTTGGCCGCAAAGGGTGTGCAGTTCTACACCGTGATCGTTGACGGCAAACGCAACCCTGGCGCAATGGCCGGCGAGATGCCGAATGCCGTTGGCGTGCGCCTGCAATACGTCCCTGAAATGAACGCCCGGTATGGCATGGACGACTTCAATTGGTCAGACTTGACTGTTGAGGAAATATCAACGAAAATGGAAGAGCAAGCGATTGCGATGCAAGATTTGGCTGCCACTGTGGCGGGCCAGGTCGAGGGCGTGTCGTTTGCGGGTCAGTTCTGGTATGAGACAGAAGTGGCGTTTAAAAACCAGTATCAGGAGAAAATTGATGCCATCACAAGTCGAACTACTAAAGGCGGCCGTAACAAGGCTGGAGCCGCAGCATGGGCCGGACAATCCGTTCGTGAGGGGGTTGAAGGAGCAGATCGTTGGGCTAGAGAATCAGAGCAACAGGCAGGAGGAGAGGTTCAACCTAGCGGTGAACTCCTCGCCCAGCGTGCAGCCCCAACAACCGACGAACGAACAGGGCTTGGACTCAACCCAGACGGAACCGTCACCCTCTACCACCACACAAACGCCGGATCTGCTGAACAAATTAAGCGAAGTGGCCAACTCGTTTCAGCCGGAGAACCTTCCGTCTATCTCACCACAAGACGTGAAGCAGATACTGGATACGGCGACACAGTTGTCACAGTCCGCGTTGACCCCAACAAACTCAACATCGACGATGAATTCCCCAACGGGCGACAAGACTACCGACTAGACGTTGGTCAGCCTGGTGGCGCGGCCACCGTATTGATTGGCGAGTACAAGAGCATTTTGAATCAGCCTGCCCGTGGTGGGTTTGATCCAAAAAGCTTGACCACGATTCTGACAAAAGAGTCGGACTACTCGACATTCATTCACGAAACAACTCACTTTTACCTCGACATGATCACGCAGTTGGCAGCAATGCCAAACGCGCCACAGTCGTTCATTGATGACTTGAATACCGTGTTGGATTGGGCCGGCGTAACCCCTGAAGATTGGGCGGCCTGGAATCAGGAATACAAAGACACCGGCAAGATGAATGAGGGCATGCGTAAAGTGCATGAGGCATTCGCTTACAACAGCGAGATCTACATCGCGACCGGTAACGCCCCAAGCATCAAGATGCAAACCATGTTTGATCAGTTTGCTGCATGGCTGCGTCGCGTGTACAAGTCGATCAAAGAAGAGTTGAATGTCATCTACCGTCAAGAGCATGGCGAAGACTTGCCGATCATGACGGGTGAAGTCAAGCAAGTGATGGATCGCATGTTGGCCAGCGAAGAGCAAATCAACGAAGCGCAGACAGTTCGCAACATGACGCCGATCTACCAAACGCAAGCGCAGTCCGGCATGGACGACGCAACGTGGGCGGCTTACCAGGCAATGGCCAAAGAGGCACAAGATCAATCTGTGTCAGACCTGACCGCTGCATCGATCCGTCAAATGCGCTGGCTATCAAATGCCAAGAGCAAGATCTTTAAAGAGATGCAAAAACAAACTGCGGAGACTCGCAAAGAGGTTCGCGAACAAGTCACCAAAGAGATCGAGAAAGAGCCTATTTTCCGCGCACTGCGTTGGTTGAAATATGGCGAGATGACTACGCCTGAAGGCGAAGAGATCAAAGTCGAGGCAGGCAACAAGCTAAAACTTGATGACGTCAAAGCTTTGTACCCAGAGGACAAAACTGGGCTTGAAGACATTCCAGACATTAAGAAGCTTGGCTTTGGCAAATATGGCATTTTGGCTTCTGAAGGTTTGAACCCAGACTTGGCTGCTGATATGTTTGGCTTTACCTCTGGCGACCAATTGGTTCGCGCATTGGTTGACGCTCCATCAGTCAAAGAAGCAATTGACACTCGCACAGATCAACGCATGCTCGAAGAGTTTGGCGACATGTACGATCCAAAGGCCCGTGAGCTTGCTGTTGAACGTGCGTTGCATAACGAGGCCCGCGCCCGCTTTGTGGCCGCTGAATTGCGTCATGCTGCCAAGGCTACCCAGCCAGTGCGCGTGATGCTTGCAGCAGCCCGCCAGGCGGCCCGCAACATCATTGGCAACAAGTTGGTACGCGATACCAAGGCCAGCGAATACAGCGCGGCAGAGACTCGCTCGACACGCCAGGCCGAAAAGGCTATGAAAGAAGGCAACTCGTTGGCCGTGACTCAAGCGCTGCAAAACCGTTTGCTCAACAATCAATTGACAGCCGAGGCAGCAAAGGCAACGCAAGAGATCGACAAGGGTTTGCAATACTTCCGCAAGGTGCAGACAGACGCATCACGCAAACGTATTGGCGCAGACTACAGCGACCAAATCGATCAGTTGCTCGAGCGCTTTGAATTGCGTCCTATCAGCCTGCGCGAAATTGACAAACGCACAAGCTTGGCCAAGTGGATTGAAAGCCAACGCGCTGCCGGGTATGAGCCAGAAATCTCACCAGAGATGGAAGCCGAAGCCAACCGCAAGTCGTACAAAAACATGACCGTGTCAGAGTTCCGCGACCTGGTTAACACCGTGCAGCAGATTGAACACATGGGCCGCACAGAGCAGAACATGCTCACAGCAGCCAAAGAAGTTGCGTACAAGCAGGCCAAAGAAGAGATTGTTGAAAGCATCAACGAGAACGCCAATGGCCGCGTCGCTCAAGCACGCACACCGACAACCGAGCTTGGCCGCTATGCACAAAGCTTGAAGCGCTTCTGGGCCTCACACATCAAAGCTGCAACGATTGCACGCATTCTTGATGGCGGTAAAGATGGCGGCAAGATGTGGGAATACTTTATCCGCACAGCCAACATGCGCGGCGATATGGAAACCGAGATGCGTGCCAAGGCTACTGAAGCTTTGACAAAAATCATGGCTCCAATTTTTGCCACCGGCAAGATGGGTGGCAATGGTCAATTCTTCCCAAGTGTTGGCCGCAGCTTCAACAAAGAGTCGCAGATTGCTATTGCTTTGAACGTCGGTAACGAAGGCAACACGCAGCGTTTACTTGGCGGTGAAGGCTGGTCAATGCAGCAGATCATGCCGATCTTGAACTCGCTGACAGAAAAAGAATTGCTGGCAGTGCAGCAGATCTGGGACTACTTCGAGACATATCGCCCAATGATTGCCGAGAAAGAGCGCAAGCTTTACGGCAAAGAGCCAAAGTGGATTGAGCCACGTTCAATCACTATTCGCTCGGCTGACGGCAAAGACGTTACCCTGCGCGGCGGTTACTACCCGATCAAATACGACCCGGTGGCCAGCCAACGTGCAGAACAAAACGCCGACGCAGAAGATGCCAAGCGAATGTTGCAAGGCGCGTACACCGCAGCCACAACTCGTCGCAGCTTTACCAAGGGCCGCGTTGAAGAGGTCAAAGGTCGTCCGCTGTTGTACACAATGGCGGGCATGTACTCTGGCATCAACGACGTGATTCACGATTTGGCATGGCATGAGTGGTTGATCTACGCTAACAAGCTGTTACGTTCACAGTCAATCGATGAGGCAATCCGCGGACAGTATGGCCCAGAGTTTAAAGATCAACTCAAGACCTGGGTAAATGACGTGGCTGTTGGTGAGCAGATGGCTGCTAACTCTGGTGAAGTGGCCCTTGGCCGCTTGCGTCAAGGCATCAGCGCTGCCGGCCTGGGCTTTAACGTCATGAGCGCGTTGCAACAGATCACCGGCTTTAACCAATCAATCGTTCGCGTTGGCGCACGCTACGTTGGCCGCGGTATCAGCAAAACAATTGCAGACCCACGCGCAGCCATGAAAGAAGTCAACGAGAAATCCAGCTTCATGGCCAATCGTGCCCGCACACAATTCCGTGAACTCAATGAACTTCGCAACATGGTTCAAGATGAGTCAGAGACAATGCGTGCAGTCAAGCTTGGCGCTTACTACATGATGATGCGTATGCAGCGCTTGGTTGACGTTCCGACCTGGTTGGGTGCGTACGAAAAATCGATTGGCCAAGGCTACGACGAAGAGAAGTCAATTGCCCTTGCTGACCAGGCTGTGATTGACTCACAGGGTGGCGGCATGGTGAAAGATTTGTCTGCCATCGAGCGAGGCGGCCCAGGGCTAAAATTGTTCACGGTGTACTACAGCTTCATGAACACCACGTTCAACCTGGCCACCATGAAAGGCATGACGGCCAAGAGCAAAGGCAAGTTGGCAGCCGATTACCTGATGCTATACGTTGTCCCTGTTGTCTTGACTTACGCGCTGAAATCAGCCGTCACACCAAGCAAAGGCGATGACGATTGGGATTGGGAAAAGATTGCCAAGGATCTGGCCGCAGAACAGTTGTCTTACCTTATGGGTCAAATGATTGTGCTGCGTGAATTCGGTGAAGCTGCAAAAGTGGTCACTGGCGCTGAAGGCGTCGACCCTGCCTGCCTCACGCTGGATAAGATTACTTTGTTAGGAGCTTGACATGGGCGGCGGCGGAAGTTTCTTTCAAAATCCAATCCAAGCTATTGGAAACGCAAATTCTGGGTCTGTAAAGGCAATAGAACAGCTTGCTCAAGGGCAAGTTAGCAAATCGTTCAGAACGGCAACAAATGCTGGCGCAAGCTCAATGGGCATTAAACAGCCGTTTGAACAAGAAAAAAAGCCTCAGGTTGCTAGCGTTCAAGCTCAAGCAAATGCAAGCGGCCCTGTGGATTCTGCTGCACAAATCAGAACGCCGGCAACTGAAGGCGGAACGCCAACAGCCGTGATGGCAAACACGGCTAAAGAGGCGGGATCCGCAGCAGCTCTTAGCGGTAGTCAGCAGGCCGTCAATCAATCAGCAGGAAGTGGTACTCTTCTTACTGGCAATGAAGGCATCGATCCGCAATCACTTGAACTCGGCAGAAAAACACTGCTGGGAGGATAAGTAAATGAGTCAATTCCCGAGCGACGCACAGTCGAACCCAAAGAGCCCTAAGCGCGACAAACTGTTCACGCGGTGGGGCCAACTCAAGTCTGAGCGCATGAGCTGGTGGTCGCACTGGCAGGAGATCAGCGCGTATCTGCTTCCTCGCTCGGGTCGTTTCTTTGTGCAAGACCGAGACAAAGGCTGGCGCCGTCACAACAACATCTATGACAACACTGGCACCCGGGCGCTGCGCGTTCTAGGCGCTGGCATGATGGCTGGCGCTACGTCTCCAGCTCGCCCATGGTTCCGTCTGTCGACCGGCGACCCTGATCTCAACAAGTACCAGCCTGTAAAGCTGTGGCTTGATGAAGTGACGCATCGCATGCAGTCGGTATTCCAGCGCTCTAATACATACCGTGCCCTGCACCAGATCTATGAAGAGCTGGGCGCGTTTGGCACTGGCGCGAACATTATCCTGCCAGACCACAACAACATCATCCATAACTACACGCTAACGACTGGCGAGTTCTGTATTGCCACAAACTATCAGGGTCAGGTCTGCACGCTGTACCGCGAATTTGAGCGGCCAGTGTCTGAGATCGTCAAAGAGTTTGGCTACAAAAACTGTAGCACCACTGTGCAGAACATGTTTGACCGAGGCAGTTTAGACCAGTGGATCCGTTTGATTCATGCCATTGAGCCCCGTGCTGACCGCGATGTCCGCATGAAGGATTCTAAGAACATGGCTTATGGCTCGTACTACTTCGAGGTAGGCGGCCGTCCAGATCAGTACCTGCGAGAGTCAGGCTTCAAAGAATTCCCTGCTGTATGCCCACGCTGGGCAACTGTTGGCGGCGACATCTACGGAAACAGCCCCGGCATGGAAGTCCTTGGCGATGTGAAGCAGCTGCAGCATGAGCAGCTCCGCAAAGCTCAGGGCATCGATTACAAGACGAAACCGCCTCTGCAGGCACCGACATCGATGAAGAATCGTGACGTCGAGACGCTGCCCGGTGGCGTTACATTCGTCGACGCCTCGAATCCACAAGGCGGAATTAAGACTGCGTTTGAAGTCAACCTAGACCTGTCTCACCTATTGCAGGACATTCAGGAGCGTATTCGCGGTGGCTTCTACGCAGACCTTTTCCTGATGCTGGCTAACGCCACCGATACCCGAATGACGGCTACCGAAGTGGCAGAGCGTCACGAAGAGAAGCTGCTGATGCTTGGGCCGGTACTTGAGCGTCTTCACAATGAGCTGCTCCAGCCGCTGATCGACATTACGTTTACCCGTATGCTCGAAGCAGGCGTCTTGCCTCCGCCCCCTCCAGAGCTGCAAGGCATGGATCTCGATGTGGAGTTTGTCTCGATGCTGGCTCAGGCACAGCGAGCTGTTGGCGTCAATTCCGTTGACCGCTTTGTCAACTCTTTGGGTGCCGTGGCTTCCTTTAAGCCTGAGACTCTGGACAAGTTTGACGCTGACCAGTGGGTTGATGCCTACTCGGATATGCTGGGCGTTGACCCTAACCTGATCGTTGGCAATGACAAGGTAGCCATTGTCCGCAACCAGCGAGCTCAGGCGGCGGCGCAAGAGAAACAAGCGGCCATGATGAATCAGGCTGCTGATACGGTTCAGAAGATGGGCGCTACTCCTACCGGCGGCGGTACAAACGCTGCCATGGACGTGATGTCGATGTTCTCTGGGTACAATACTCCTAGCCCGTCTCAGGTGTAAAGTTTACATAATGCTTCTTATCTGCTAGCCACTTCCAATGATTCCGGGCACTTACAAAAGTGACCCGGAAAACCTACCCAGATCCGTTGCACTTTTCCAAAAAACGTAAGCCATTATGACCATTAAAAAGCACAAAGGATTACCACCGGCAGGCTGGGAACAGGTACCTAACATGCCGGGATACATTCGCCAAAAACCACAAGGCGCCGTAGAGAAGTCAGTTGATAACTCTAGGGAGCTGGAGATTATCGCCAAGTCTCTGAAGACCCTTGAGTCTTTTGCG